>Ga0247608_10004317_pt1 | contig 16008 bp, 5 predicted proteins | sample 176DNAGHGlowgp2_FD_193490 | JGI IMG/M metagenome (GOLD analysis project Ga0247608, IMG submission 193490) | Sheep rumen microbial communities from Palmerston North, Manawatu-Wanganui, New Zealand - 1766 DNA GHGlow gp2 | ecosystem: Host-associated > Mammals > Digestive system > Stomach > Rumen ... | reverse complement strand
CGGCCGGATTGGTCGCTTGGTTGTTTCTGGTGGTGGGGAGGTATGGCTGGAGCAGGTAGTCTACGAAGGGTTTGTTGTCGAGTATGCCGTGCAGGTAGGTGCCCATGCAGCGGGGGCCGAGGTGGTATCCGTCGCGGCGTCCGTCGGCCAGTATGGCCAGTGGCCGCTCCTCGTCCTGTGCCACGGTCTGGCCCATGTGTATCTCGTAGCCCTGTAGTGTGCCCGCCTCGGGGGCCATGGTGAGCGTGAAGGCCGACTGGCGCGTCACCTTCTCTCCAGCCAGGGTAGTCTGCACTGGCAGCAGCCCCAGCCCTGGTAGTCGCTCCACCTCTCCCTCTACGTGGTGTGGATCCTCCACCATCGTTCCCATCATCTGGTAGCCTCCGCAGATGCCCAGCACGGTTGCTCCTCGGCGGTGTGCCGCTACGATGGCCTGTGCCATTTGGCTGCGGCGCAGTTCGTAGAGGTCGCTCAATGTCGACTTCGTGCCAGGCAGGACGACGATGTCGGCCTTGTCCAGGTCATCGGCATTGGCCGTATAATATAAATGTACGCGCGCGTCTAATTCCAGGGCGTTGAAGTCGGTGAAGTTCGACAGGTGCCTCAGCATCACCACCGCCACGCTCACCTTGCCCTCACTGCGCCTACTGTCCATGGCCTTGTGGTGAAGGGCCACGCTGTCCTCCTCGTCTATGTGCAGGTCGCCCATGAAAGGAACCACGCCCAGCACGGGCACCTGGCACAAGTCTTCAAGCATCTTCCGCCCTTTGTCGAACAGCTTCATGTCACCTCGAAACTTGTTGACAATGATGCCCTTGATGCGTTTCCGGTCTTCTTCACTCTGCAGGGCAATGCTGCCATAGACAGAGGCGAAGATGCCACCGCGGTCTATGTCGCCCACGAGTACCACGCTTGCCCTGGCATGGGCCGCCATGGGCATGTTCACGATGTCGGTGGCTCTGAGGTTGAGTTCCGTGATGCTGCCTGCCCCTTCCATGACGATGGGATTGAATTGCTCTGCTAAACGGTCGTAGGCCTGGCACACCTCGCGGCGGAAGTCTATGCCTTTTGGCTGTTTGGGGTTGGTGCGTTGCCAGAAGTCGTAGGCATCGCGGCTGCCTATGGGCTTGCCGTGGAGCACCACCTGCGAGCTGTGGTCGCTCTGCGGCTTGAGTAGCAGGGGGTTCATGTCGGTGTGGCAGTCCACGCCTGCTGCTTCGGCCTGCACGGCCTGTGCGCGGCCAATCTCCAGCCCGTCGGGCGTGGCGTATGAGTTGAGCGCCATGTTCTGCGCCTTGAACGGGGCGGGGTGGTAGCCGTCCTGTAGGAATATGCGGCACAGGGCTGTGGCAATGATGCTCTTGCCCACGTCGCTGCCGGTGCCGGCGAGCATCACGGGGTGTAGGTGGGGTAGGGGTGGTTTTGTGGTCATTTTGTGATATTTTTTCAGCGGAGGAAAAACCGCTGACACGGACGCGCTTTTTCAGCGGGGAAAACCCGCTGACACGGACGGTGGGCGTACTGGGCGGCGTTGTGGCGTGTTAGTTGGTCAGCTTGGGTTTGAGTTCGTCTGGCGAGTCTTTGGTAAACATGTCTACGGGTGGAGCCTCTTGGGTGAAGAAGTGTCCGATGACTTCTGGCTTGAGTGCGATGGTGGGCTTGAAGTCGCTGCTCTTCATGTAGCTGAGTATGGCCTGGCGCATCTGCCTGGCCACGACGCGGTGGTCGAGGTCGGTGCTGATGTCCATGGTAGTCATTAGCAGGCGGCCCTTGCCCACGCGTGCTTCGATGAGCATGGCCAGCTTGCGCGATACGTGCCATGTGTCAATGGGCTGTATGGGTGGCTGGTAGTCGGCGGGCAGCTCGCGCAGGTTCATCACCTGTGCGCGGTTGAGCAGCTCCCACCAGTTGAGGTTGGCCCAGTCGTCGGTGGGGAATCCGTGACTGAACAGTGGGTGGCTTTTGTCTATGTATGCCCCGGTGGTGTGTGGCGGGCGCATCTTAAACCAGCTGGTGTTCCAGAACACTGGCAGATAGGTCTGCTTCACGTCGCTGCCCAGTCTAACCTTGCCTGCCGCCTCTATGAGCACGGTGCCGCCCTGCCTGAGTGTGCGCAGTGCGCGGGCATCGAGCGTGTCGGTGATGAGTATGCCGGTGGGGGCTTTCCCGACGGCAGTACCGTCGGGCACAGTCTGGGATGGATAGACCCAGAAGTCCCAGCGGTTGGTGAGCTGTGGCGCTATCTGCACCACGAGGGTGAGCTTGGTGGGCTTGTTGAAGCCACTCAGGGGCATGGTGACCTTGCCCAGGCTGGTGTTTTTGCCTACTGGCAGCACTCCTTGTGCGAGCATGCCTCCGCCTATTACTTTCATGCTGTCGTCGCTGATGAAGTAGGTGGCGCGTATGCCCGACAGGTCGGTGGCGTAGGCGTTGTATGCCTCGATGGGCACGCTGAGCGTGTCGCTGTTGGTGTAGACAAATTTGGGGAAGCGTGCCAAGGGCACCACGATGTTGCAGAACTCACGCCACTGCTGGGCATTGACATAGCCCTTCTCTCTCCAGTGTACGTTGAGCGGCCCCACCAGTGCCGTTCCCTGTCCGCTGTAGTCGTTGAGGCTGAGCAGCTGGAAGCCGGCGTAGCCGGGTGTGCGCAGGTTGCGCTCTATCTCGTGCTTGTAGCACAGCGTCTGCAGTTTGCCGCTGGCCATGAGGAACTTGCGGTCTTGTGTTGCCATGCCACCAGCCTGTAGCAGGTCGCGGAATATCTCGAAGCTTCGCGCCTTGTACACGCCAGTGTACTGTGGCAGCTCGCTGAAGTCGGGAAACGCGCACCACTGCCCCTGCTCGTGGGCAATGATGGGCGAGTTGTTGGGCACTGTGTCGCGGTAGTTGCGTGGGAAGGTGATGCCGGCCAGGAAGTCGGTGTCGCTCGATGGTGGTGTGCGGTTCCACTCGTCGAGTCCGCGTGCTCCGCCCTTGACGTGATAGTCTGAGCCAGGGTCCCAGGCCCATCCTCCGCCCACTGAGGCTCCGCAGTAGAGCTTGGTGGGGTCGTACTGTCGCATTTGCCTCACCCAGTCGTTGCAGTAGCTCACCCAGTCGCCTGCCGGCTCGTTGCCAGCGGCCATCATCAGGAACGAGGGGTGGTTGCCGTAGGTGTCGACGATGCGTTTCGACTCGTCGAGCAGGTACTTGTCGATGGCCATGCCGCGACGCAGGCGCACACCGTGGTTGGGCCACGACGGCCCCTCCGGCTGTAGATAGATGCCTACCTGGTCGGCAGCCACGAAGGCGGCCTCCGGTGGGCAGTAGCTGTGGAAGCGCACGTGGTTCAGGCCATATTCCTTGCATTTCTGGAAGATGCGTGTCCACTCCTCTGCGTTGGTAGGCGGATAGCCTGTCTCGGGGAAGAGGCAGTTCTCCACCGTACCTCGTAGGAAGAGCGGTCGCCCGTTGATGAGCAGTTGTCGGCCCTCTACCTTCACACTGCGCATGCCGAAGGTGGTGGTGTAGGCATCGTCGCCTGCGGTCACCGTGAGGCGGTAGACCACTGGTGAGAACTCGTCCCAGGTCTCCATGTAGGAGCCTAAGTTGATGTCGAACATGGCGCAGGGCTTGCCTTCGTTGTCTGTCCATAGGGTGGGGAAGGTGCCGCCCGGCATGGTGGCCGAGGTGTGGCTGGTGGGCACGCCGCTGTAGCTCAGCTCATAGCCCAGTCCATACTTCTTGAACAGTTGCAGCTCGTAGTCGGTCAGTGCAAGGGCCGCCTCTCTGTCGAAGGTTACCACGACGTGGGCCTTGGCACTGTCAACGTCGGGGTACACGCGCACGCGGTCGATGGTCACCAGTCGTGGGCAGGCCTGCAGCTCCATTCGCCCGGCTATGCCGTTCCAGTTGCCCTGTGTCTGATCGGTCACCGAGTGGGAGTCCTGCCCCACGCACACGTTGTCGATGCCGTTGTAGACTTTGATGAGTATGGTGTTGAGCTCTCCTGGCTTCACCTGGCGTGTGACGTCGTAGACGTGGGGCACGGAGAGCGACATCTGGTGGCCCACTGGCTGTCCGTTGACCCACACGGTGGTCTCGATGTGTGGCCTTTCGAGGAAGAGTGTTATGCGCTGGCTGCTGGTGTTCCACGTCTTGGGCACGTAGACCGTGCGCCGGTACCAAGCCGTGCCTACGAAGTGGCGTTCAGGCGTGAGGAAGAATGGAAGCTTCATCGGCTCCGCCGCAGTGCCGCCGTCGGCTTGGCGCTCGGCGCGATAGCGCGCCATGAAGGGGTTGAAGTAGTACGACGAGTCGTAGAGCGAGCCCGTCCACTGTGTCTTGGTGCTCACGGGCGTTCCCTTGTCGTTGGTAAGCATCGAGCCGGGCAGTACCACGAAGTCGTCCATCGTTGGCGGCTCGTCGTTGGTGCGCTGGGGCTGGCCGTCGGTGCCTGAGGCAAACTCCCAGATGCCGGCCAGCGACACCACTTGCTGGGCGCTGGCCCAGAGTGTGGTGGCAAGTAGCAGTGTTGTCAGTGTGTTTCTCATTGTGTCAATCCTTTGGTGGTTATTTCTATGTGCTTCACCTGCTCGCCCGGTGTGGCATCGGCCTGTCGGGGCAGGTAGATGGGGGCGCCCTGCTGCCAGGGCAGTATGCGCAGTTCCAGTTCTACTACGTCGTTGGCCTCCGTGGCTGCTTTGCCGGCATTGAGGCTGTCGGCCAGTCGCCACAGTCCGTAGAGGAAGGGTCGTCCGTACTGGAAGTTGTCGGCCACGAGGCGTCCGTTGTGGTAGAGTCGTGCGCAGTCGCCACGGTAGTCTATGCTCAGCAGCCGGTGCTGTGCGGTGACAGCCTGTCGGGGCACCGTGACGCGGTAGACGGCTGCCTGCTGCCATTCGTCGTCGGTGGGCGCGGCAGCCACCTTGGCCTTGCCCTTGGCTATGGTGCGTAGTTTTCCGGCCTCCTTCACCCTGTGGCAGTCCACGGCGACGGCCTCGTCGGTCATGGCCTTTTCGTCGAGAAACAGGTGCTCGGCCTCGTCCTGCGTGAGCAGGTAGATGTTATCGTAAACTGGCTTGGCCGTGCCGCGGGGCTTGACGTTGCGCAGTGTTTTACCGTTGTCGAGGGCGATGGTGGTGGGCAGTCCCGGCACCTGCATGAGGTAGAGCTTGCCGCCCCGCCGGGCCACGGGCTGGGCCGTGGCGTAGGCCAGGTGGTCGATGCCCACGGGTAGTATGGCCATACATCCAGAGGGTATGTTGAGCCGGGGCAGCGTCACTCCTGCGGCGCTGAGCACCACGCCGCGCTTCTCTGACAGCTGTTGCAGCCGCTCATAGTTGCTCACGAAGATGAAGCCGCTGGCCTTGCCGCCGTTGGCTCCCTGTGACTGCCTCACCGCCCAGCGAAGCGTGGAGTCCTGCCCCCGGGCAAGGTCCTGCGGCGCTGGGAAGGTGGCTTCCATGGTGGCAAGCTCTTCGCCCCAGTCCTGGAGCAGCAGGTGGAGCGGCCGCAGGCGGTAGTAGTGTGGGTAGGCCTGCCCAAATTCGCCGAGGGGTGCCTGGAAGTCGTAGGTCAGCTGCGGCAGGTCGTTGTTAGCCGTGCCGGGGGTGAGCTGGGTCTCGTTGAGCGTGGTAAGTGTGCCTTCGGGATTGGTGCCTCCGTGGTACATGTAGTAGCCCAGCAGGTTGCTGCCCGATCCGAGCTTCACTATGGCCAGGGCGTAGGTGTCGTCGGGGGTGATGAAGGGTCGGCGGTGGTAGGCCGTGGCCATGCCGCCGCCCAGCTCGCAGGTAAAGTAGGGGTAGGTTCCCGAAGCCCCCCTTTCGCCCCCCGAGGGGGCTTCATGTGCTTTGCTGTCAGGAGTGCAGGGTATTGTGCCCCCCTCGGGGGGCGAAGGGGGGGCTTCGCCCATGCCTGTCGACGGGCGGTTTTCTGCCTTGAAGTTGAACGCCTTGTAGTAGTTGCCCACGCCCTCGCCGGTGTCCTTGTCCCAGAATCCGTCGGCATAGTCGCCGTAGAGTGGCAGCATTTCGCCGAAGGGTACGGGGGTGCTCAGCTCCGGCCATCCGGTGCGGGTGTAGAAGGGCAGGTCGAAGCCTGCGTCGAGGGCTATGCGCTTGAGCGCCATGAGATACTCTCCGCGTCCGCGATACTCGTTGTCGAACTGCGCGGCCACCACTGGCCCGCCGTCTTTCCACTGCAGGCCCTGCACCTGGGTAAATATCTGCCGGTAGAGGGCTTCCACGCTGTGGAGGAAAGTGGGGTTGGTGTCGCGTAGCCGGCATCCCTTGGTGAACATCCAGTCGGGTATGCCTCCGTTGCGGGCCTCGCCGTGGCAGAAGGGGCCGAGGCGCAGCACCACGGGCATGTGCTGCTCCTTGCACACTTCGAGGAATCGGCGCAGCGACCGCCGGCCGTCCCATCGGAAGATGCCCTCTTGCTCCTCCACGTGGTTCCAGAACACGTAGGTGGCTATCATGGTCACGCCGCCTGCCTTCATGCGGCCCACGGCCTGGTTCCACTCGGCGGCGGGCAGTCGCGAGAAGTGTATCTCGCCCATGACGGGGCACACCCGCCGTCCGCCTACGATGAGGCTATGGCCATCCCACGTCACTGGCTGCCCGAGCCACGAGGTGTCGGTGGGTAGGTTGCCGGCCAAGGCTGGCAGGCAAGCCAGCCATAGCACTACGAGCAGAGCCTTCATGCGGTTTTTCAGCTCGCTAAGCGTTTCGAGCAGGTTCCAGATGCCATCCTCGGACAGCACGCCGCGCTTCAGCTTGCCATAGCCGCTGTCGGCTGTGTCTGTCGTCGACGCGTCCAACTGGTGTTGTTCGTCGTCGACAAAGTCCTGCTTCCACGTAGCGCTGCCATAGTAGTCGCTCAAAGCCCTGACGGCATCCTGCGCCTCTTCATACTGGTCGAGGGCGGTGGCGAGGCTGGCAGCGGCGGACGTGGCCTGGTCGAAATGCTGCTCCATGAGCTTGATGCGTTCTATTTGCTCCATGTTGTTTTTCATATCCTTTTTTGTTTAGGCTGTAGTTTCCACAATCCAATCCAAGCTCTTGCTTGAGGTACTTGGCCATCATGTTGAATGTTGTGGCAAAGGTAATAAAAATTATTGTCATTTTGATGAGTTTTAGAAAAATATTTCTTTATTTTTTTCTTTTTCTTCTTCACGCGCGCGTAATCTTATTTTTTTCTGTGCTGCTGTAATCGTTTTCGCCGGCCTTGGCCTTTCACCGGCAATGCACAGGCCTGTGTGTCAGTTATGTAGACTTTGTATAGGCAAGGTGTCTTTTCAGTATTAAGTAACTGGCTGTTCTACAATAGGTTGTGGACTTCTCCAAAAAAGCACTGACTTTTGAGAAATAGTCAGTGCTTTTCGGAAAATAGTCAGTGCTTTTTAAACAATACTCAGTGCTTCTTGAAAAGCACCAGTCAATTTTTGCCTTTTTGCTGGGAGTTGCGAGGCAAGAGGGCATGATGCAATAAGCCTGTTAACTCCCTATAACTACAGTTAACTCATATCAACATTCATAGTTACTATCTGGCTTTGACAGTGGTGCTACTTGTTAAACTTTCTAATCTTTGCGGCGATAAGCGAGGAAGTTCAAAAAAAAATAGTAAATTTGCCCACGATTTAACTCTCTGGCGGCAGGATGGCCAATGCCAGCAAGCCTGTCGTTGGAGGTATTATTAATAGTGGATGAAAAAGTCACTCTGTAGCGATGAAGACAATGACGACAAGTAAACGGGCCTTAGCGCTCATAGCACTTATGCTGACCATGCACATTAACATTTTTGGCGAGAGTTTCGATTCACTGTGGAAGAAAGCCAAGGAGGCGGAGGAGAAAGACCTGCCCAAGACCGAACTGGAAATCTTGGGCAAGATAGTGGATAAAGCCGAGCGTCAGCGCGCCTACGGCCAGCTGATGACCGCCGAGCTGAAGGTGGCGCAGGTGAGCTGCGACATCTCGCCCGACTCCCTGTCCCCGGCCGTGGAGCGCATGAAGGCACGTGCCGAGGCGGTGGCCGACGCGCCGTTGAGGGCAGTGTATATGGCTGTGCTGGGCCGCATCTATGCCGACAATGGGCAGCTGGCCCCGGGCGAGGCTTACAGCCTGTCGAAAAGCTACTATCGCCGGGCCATGGAAAACCCGCGCGAGCTGGCTCGCGTGAAGGCTGTGAAATACAGGCCACTGGTGACGCCAGGTGTCGACAGTCGCATCTTCGGCGACGACCTACTGAGCCTTATCGGGATATGGACCGACGACTACGCCACGTTGCACCACTACTATGACTCGGTGGGCAACCGGGCTGCCGCCTGCCTCACGGCCTTGGAGCTTGTGGAGAATGAGCGGCCCTACGGCAGGGTGGAGGTGAAGGAAAGCCCCTACCTTAAGCGTCTCGACTCGCTCATAGCCCGCTATGGCGACCTGCAGGAGGCTGGCCAGGTGGCCATAGAGCGCTATAGCTACCTGGACCGCAATACATACGCCACTGCTGCCCAGAAGCTCGACTACATCCACGAGGCCCTGGGCCGCTGGGGGACATGGAAGGGCATTGGTGAGCTGCGCAATAAAGAGAAAGAGCTTACCCAGAGCCAGTTTATGGCACGCATGGAGGAAAGCGTGGCCACTTCGAGCCAACAGCAGATCAAGCTGAGCAACATACGCAACATAGGCCAACTCACGGTGAGCCTCTACCGCGTCGACGGCGACGGAACCCTCAGTCTCAACCCAACCGTGGCCAAGGACTATGCCAAGCTCAAGCCACTGCTTACGCCCATGCCGGAGCGCACCGTCACCCGCGTCTACAGCGGGCGGAAGAACTATGAGCTGTTTGAGGACACCGTCACCCTCGACCCACTGCCCGTAGGCGTCTATATGGTAGAGATAGGTACGGCGACACCCGGCGTGGGCAAAGATCGCAGGCTGCTGAAGGTGAGCAACCTGAGGCTCATGGCGCAGGGGATGCCTGGCGATGCACAGCGCTTGGTGGTGGTGGATGCGACGTCGGGCCACCCCGTGGCCGGGGCGAAGCTGCGCGTCACCGTGAAGAACTACAGGGAGCGCAATAAGGTGCGCACGCTAAGCCTGACCACCAACACCGACGGTGAGGCCATGTACACCCTGGGAGAGAGGGAATATGTGGCCACCACCTTAGTCTACACCGACGATGACCGCGCCCTACCGGAGATTATCGGTGCTGCCAACTACCAGTTCTCGCCCTCTACCGACGGGCAGTACACCGACGTGTTTACCGACCGCAGCATCTACCGACCGGGGCAGACCGTACACGCCGCCGCCATAACCTACGGCGTGAGCAACAGCATCAGGCAGAAGGTGGAGCAGGGTGTGCAGGTGGAGTTTGTGCTTTATGGAGCCAACCACCGGCGCATAGACGCCAAGACGGCGGTTACCGACCAGTGGGGTACGGCCACCGCCGACTTCACACTGCCCACCGACGAGCTGACTGGCAACTTCACCATCATGGCCGGACGCCAGGCGTCGTGCATGTTCAAGGTGGAGGAGTATAAGCGACCCACCTTCGAGGTGACGTTCGACAAGGTGGACAAGGCCTACGAGCCAGGCGACACCGTGACCCTCCGGGGCAAGGCCATGAGCTATGCCGGCGTGCCCGTGCAGCAGGCCAAGGTAAGCTACACCGTGGCCAGGCGCAGGGCCTGGTGGTGGTGGCGCTACAGCAGCTACTACGAGACGCTCGTCGTAGGCAACAGTCCTTTGGAGGATGTGATAGCCCAGGGAGAGACCACCACCGACGGCACCGGCGCACTTAGCATCGACGTGCCGATGATGCTGCCTGAGACCGACCATCCGCTGTTCTACAACATCATTGTCAGGGCCGACGTGACCGACCAGGGCGGCGAGACACACCGCGGCGAGACTCAGCTGGCCTTGGGCAACAGGAAAACCGCCTTCGGATGCACCCTGGAGCGCCAGGTGCTCATCGACGAGCAGCCCAAGTACATGTTCACCTACAACAATGCATCGGGCTTCGAGATTGACGGAAGCGTGAACTTCCGCATTGACGAGCAACCCTGGCAGCAGGCACCCACCAACAGCGAGCTGTCGCTGCCACGGCTACCCTCCGGCGCACACACGCTGGAGGCCATCTGCGGCAGCGACACGCTGAAAAGGGAGTTTACCGTGTTCTCGCTCGACGACCAGAGACCCTGCACTACCACCGACGACTGGTTCTACGTGGAGGACACGCGCTTCCGCGACGCACAAAGCCCGCTGACCGTGCAGGTGGGGTCGTCGAGGAGCGACGTGTACATATATTATAGTGTGTGCGCTGGCAACAACGTGCTTGAGAGCGGGCACGTGGTGAGGTCCAACGAACTCGTCAACCGCAAGCTCACCTACCAGGAGGAGTACGGCGACGCCGTGTTGCTGACCTTTGCCTGGGTGAAGGACGGGAAGTTCTACCACCACACCACCACCATAGAGCGCCCCTTGCCAAAGAAGGAGCTGAAGCTGGCGTGGAAAACCTTCCGCAACAGGCTCCAGCCCGGACAGCAGGAGCAGTGGACGCTCACCGTCACCACCCCCGATGGGAAGCCCGCCGAGGCACAGCTCATGGCCACGCTCTACGACCAGAGCCTCGACCAGCTCTATCCCCACGGCTGGAGCCTCGTGCCCCGCTACCGGATGACCCATCCCAGCGTAGACTGGCTGTTCCGCAGGTGGGGTGGCTTGAGCTTTAGCGCCTACCGCCACTTGGACAAAGAGAAGGTAGAAGAACTACAGTTCACCACCTTCGACGAGTCGCTCTTCCCCATGATGCACCTGTTCCGTCGCTACCGCACGGTGGGTGCAGTCCTGCCCGAGACTATGCTTGAGGCACAGCCGATGATGATGGCCAAGAACGCCGTAGCAACCAACGAGGCGTTCGATAGCGTCGATGATGCGTCCGCCACACGGTCGGCCAAGGAGGCCACCGCTGACGTGGCATCCGAGGCCAAGGAGACCGACGGGGCCGGGGAGGGCGAAGGCGCAGTACAGCTGCGCGAGAACCTGGCCGAGACAGCCTTCTTCTATCCCCAGCTCACCACCGATGGGCAGGGGCGCGTGGCCATCAGCTTCACCCTGCCCGAGAGCCTCACTACGTGGCGCTTCATGGGCGTGGCCCATACCAAGGACATGTGCCACGGCATGATTACGGCACAGACCATAGCTCAGAAGGATGTCATGGCGCAGCCCAACGTGCCGCGCTTCGTCAGGCACGGCGACCAAGCCACCATCGCTGTCAGACTGGTCAACACCAGTGGCCACGCCGTGAGCGGCACGGCACGCATGGAGCTGATTGACCCGGAGACGGGACGAACCGTCTACAGCGACAGCCAGCCCTTCACCCTCGACACCGATGCCACCACCACAGCCATCTTCGACATAGACACTCGCGAGCAGCGCTTCCAGGAGCTGGCACTGCTGGTGTGCCGAGCTACCGCCGTGGGCAAGGGCTTCAGCGACGGCGAGCAGCACTACCTGCCGTTGCTGCCGTCAGCAGAGCGCGTCACCGTGAGCCGGCCCTTCACGCAGAACGAACCAGGCACGGCCACCATCGACCTGAGGCAGCTCGTGCCCGCCGACGCATGGGGGGGCAAGCTCACCGTGGAGTACACCAACAACCCGGCCTGGCTCATTGTGCAGGCACTGCCAACGATGAGCATAGCCGACGAGGAGAACGCCATCTCGCTTGCTGCCGCCTACTATGCCAACAGCCTGGGCAAGTTCATGCTCGACCAGATACCCAATGCCAAGACCACCTTTGAGCTGTGGCAGCAGGAGAAGGGCAAGGAGACATCGCTGATGAGCAACCTGGAGAAGAACCAGGAGCTGAAGGACATACTGCTCAACGAGACACCGTGGGTGCTCGATGCCGAGAGCGAGACAGCACAGAAGCAGCGGCTGGCCAACTTCTTCGACACCAACAACCTGAGGCAGCGCACAGACAAGGCCCTGGAGATGCTTGCCAAGCTGCAGCACGTCGACGGAGCCTGGAGCTGGTGGGAAGGCATGAGCGGCTCGTTCTGGATGACTGTGGAGATCAGCGAGATGCTCGTCAGGCTCAACGCCATGACTGGCAACCACAGCGACACCAAGCTCATGCTCGACCGCGCCTTCAACTACATGCAGGGCGAGATGGCACAGGAGGTGGAAAGGCTCAAGGAGATGGAGAAAAAGGGCAACACCGTCTCGTTCCCCACCTACAAGGCCTTGCAGTACCTGTACATCTGCGCCCTCGACGGACGCAAGCTGCCCAGCAGTGTGCAGAAGGACAACGACTACCTGGTCAAGCTGCTGCGCAAGGACATAAAGATTCAGGATCTCTACGACAAGGCCGTCACCGCCATCATACTCCATAAGTACGACCCCAAGGTAAGCCAGGAATATGTGCAGAGCCTCAAGGAGTATACCGTGTACAACGAGGAGAAGGGTCGCTACTACGACACCCACCGCGCAGGCTACTCGTGGCGCGACTACCGCATACCCACACAGGTGGCGGCCATCGAGGCCATCGGCCGAATCACCCCCGACGACCGCCAGACGCTGCTCGAAATGCAGCGGTGGCTGTTGCAGGAGAAGCGCACCACCTGCTGGGACACCCCCATCAATAGTGTCAACGCCATCTACGCCTTCCTCACCGGCAACAAGGATGCCTTCGCCCCCCAGGAGCGCACAAGGCTCAGCATCGACGGCAAGCCACTGGAGCTGCCGCGCGCCACCGCCGGCATAGGCTATGTAAAGACCAGCCTGCCCGCCAAGGGCAACAAGATGTTTACCGCCGAGAAGAGTTCGGAAGGCGTGTCGTGGGGTGCCGTCTACGCGCAGTTCATGCAGCACACAAGCAACATCGCAGCCTCTGCCAGCGGCATCACCGTGAGGCGTACCATTCTCGTGGGCGACATCAACCAGCACTTCAAGCCCCTTGCCAGCGGGCAGAAGCTTAAGGTGGGAGACCGCATACGCGTGGAAATCACCATTGAGGCTGAGCGCGACTACGACTTTGTGCAGCTGCTCGACCAACGCGCAGCATGCATGGAGCCTGTGCACCAGCTCAGCGGCTACAACAACGGTGCCTACTGCGCTCCCAAAGACAACTCAACCAACTACTATTACGACCGCCTATACAAAGGACGCCACACCGTGGCCACCGAGTACTACATAGACCGCGCAGGCACCTACGAGACGGGTACTTGCAGCGTGGAGTGCGCCTACGCACCCGAATACCGCGCCAAGGCTCCTTCGGCAACCCTTATCGTGGAGCCTTGAACTTCAAAGAAACACCTTTAGCATTATGAAGACAATCAGATACATACAACCTGTCAGACTCCTCTCAGCGGCAGCCGTGGCGTTTGCCCTGGCCATGCCGCAGGCCTCGGCCCAGAAGATAGGTTTCGACAAGCTCGAGAAAGACTGCGGCAGGACTGGCTATGCCATTGCCGCCCATGCCACGTTCAACGTCACCAACAGCGGCGACAAGCCGCTCGTCATTACCGGCATCACGCCCGACTGCGGCTGCACGCGGGTGGACTATCCTCGCCAGGGCATTGCGCCAGGACAGCGTGCCACCATAGAGCTGAGCTATGACGCCCGGCAGTTAGGCCATTTCCATAAGCAGGCGGCCATCTATAGCAATGCCTCAGAGCAGCCCGTCTACATCACCATCACTGGTGTGGTGATGGCAGACCTGCAGGACTACATCGGCAACTACCCCTTCCGCATGGGAAGCCTGCTCACCGACAAGCGTAGCCTGGAGTTCGACGACGTTAACCAAGGCGACCGTCCGCAGCAGGTGATACACATTATGAACGACGGGAAAGAGGTGATGCATCCTAACGTGATGCACTTGCCATCCTATTTGACGGCCAAGGTGGAGCCTCAGCGCCTGTCGCCAGGCCATTCCGGGAAGATCACCCTCACGCTCAACTCCAGTGCCATTCGCAGCCTGGGACTCACACAGACCAATATCTACCTGGCCCAGCAACTTGGAGAGAGAGTGAGTGGCGACAACGAGGTCGACGTGAGCACGGTAGTGTTGCCCGACCTCAAAGACCTTTCTGGTGGGCAGAAGGGTTTTGCGCCAAAGCTGCAGCTCTCGTCCACCACGCTCGACCTGGGTGCCTTCAATGGCAAGCAGAAACTCAGTGGCGAAATACTGCTGACCAACAATGGGCGCACGGTGCTCAACATCTCGTCGCTACAGATGTTTACCAGTGGACTGCGCGTCACACTCTCCAAGCGCGAGCTAAGGCCGGGCGATACTGCCAAGCTCAAGGTCACTGCCTTCCAGAAGGAGCTGTCCAAGGCACGGTCGCTGCCGCGTGTGCTCATGATTACCAACGACCCCGAACATGCCAAGGTGGTGATTAGCATCAACGTCAAGTAGTTTTTCCCAAAATAATAACACAAAATGGATCATCCCGAAAATAGTTCCGAATATGCCGGCCTGCAAGTGAACAGCGGCGTTCAGCAGCCATCCATCGTCAACCCCTACATGAAGCGGTCGCGCTTCCGTCGACGCAGCTACACCGTCGACGAAATGGTGGAGGGCATACTCAAGGGCGACGTCACCATGCTCTCACAAGCCGTCACCCTCATTGAAAGCGTCAATCCCCAGCACCAGGAGCTGGCTCAGGCCGTCATCGACGGTTGCCTGCCCCACAGTGGGAACTCCATACGCGTGGGCATCAGCGGCGTGCCTGGCGCCGGCAAGTCGACGTCGATTGATGAGTTTGGCATGCACGTGCTGCGCGAGTATGGTGGCAAGCTTGCTGTGCTGGCCATCGACCCGAGTTCAGAGCGTTCCAAGGGTAGCATACTTGGCGACAAGACGCGCATGGAGAAGCTGTCGCAGCATCCCAGCTCCTTCATACGCCCCTCGCCGTCGGCCGGCTCGCTGGGGGGCGTGGCTCGCAAGACGCGCGAAACCATCATTCTCTGCGAGGCTGCCGGCTTCGACAAGATCTTCGTAGAGACCGTGGGCGTAGGGCAGAGCGAGACCGCCTGCCACTCGATGGTTGACTTCTTCTTGCTCATTCAGATAGCCGGCACGGGCGACGAGTTGCAGGGCATCAAGCGGGGCATCATGGAGATAGCCGATGCCATAGTCATCAACAAGTGCGACGGCGACAACGTGGAGCGCTCACAGATGGCAGCTACCAACTACAGGAATGCCCTCCACTTCTTCCCCATGCCTCCAAGCGGCTGGCTGCCCAAGGTGATGTGCTACAGCGGATTCTATGGCACGGGCGTAAAGGAGATATGGGACATGGTCTACCAGTATGTTGACTTTGTCAAGCACAATGGCTACTTCCAGTACCGCCGTCAAGAGCAGGCCAAGTACTGGATGTACGAGACCATCAACGAGCACCTGCGGCGCTCGTTCTACAACAACGAAGAGATACAGCAGCTGCTGCCCCAGGCGGAGCAAGCTGTGCTTGGCGGACAGCAGACCAGCTTCGTGGCTGCCCAGCACTTGCTCGACAACTATTTCCAGAAGCTATGCAAGTAGAGATTGACCAGGGCAGCGGCTTCTGCTTCGGCGTTACCCGCGCCATCGTCAAGGCCGAGGAGGTGTTGGCCTTGCACGAATCCCATACCCTCTATTGCCTGGGCGACATCGTTCACAACTCCATGGAGTGCGACCGTCTTAGCCGGCTGGGTATGGTCACCATCACCCACGACGACCTTGAGCAGCTGCACGGAGGCATGGTGCTACTGCGCGCCCACGGAGAGCCACCCTCTACATACGCCCTGGCCGAAAGGAACGGCATTGAGGTGGTCGACGCTACCTGCCCCGTGGTGCTGCAGCTGCAGCGACGTATCAAGGCTCAGTATCTCGCACAGCCACAGTCGCAGATTGTCATCTTCGGCAAGAAGGGCCACGCCGAGGTGCTTGGCCTCGTGGGGCAGACCGACGGGGCGGCCATCGTCATCGAGAGCGTCGGCGAGGTGGCGAGGCTCGACTTCAAGCGCGACATCTACCTCTACT
>Ga0247608_10004316_pt1 | contig 16009 bp, 2 predicted proteins | sample 176DNAGHGlowgp2_FD_193490 | JGI IMG/M metagenome (GOLD analysis project Ga0247608, IMG submission 193490) | Sheep rumen microbial communities from Palmerston North, Manawatu-Wanganui, New Zealand - 1766 DNA GHGlow gp2 | ecosystem: Host-associated > Mammals > Digestive system > Stomach > Rumen ... | reverse complement strand
AGTTGGGAATGATGCTGGTATTACGATATCAGTATATACTGGAGTAAATGTTAAACTTTCTTCAACTTCTACTTCTTGATTACTTGAATATGTATTACCATGTTGATCAGTCCATCCTGATTGAGTATATTGTCTTTCTACTGTTGATGTTGTTGGATCTAATCCATTATCATATACAAATGTTACTGTTGATAAGATGTCATTTGCTTTAGGTACATCACTTGGTACTGTATAAGTAGATCCATAATCAACTTCTATAGGTCCATCTGGAGTAGTAATAGTTACTTTATCTAGAGTATATTGTGCATGAAGTGTGGTATCCACAATAATTCCTTCTAAACTTTCTATCTTTTCTCCATCAGTCTCTAAAGTATACCATCCATTAAATGTAGCATGTTCTTTTTCTGGATTACTTGGGAATGTTGCATATACTATTTCATCTGTATAATCTTCTACAATATTCATTGATTCTTCAATAGTAACTTTACTATTATCATTATAATGAGTATTACCTATTAACCAACCGTTTGGTTCATATACTTTTTCTACCTTACTTGTTTCTACATCATTTCCATTATGTGGATCAAATGTTATTGTAGCTATTAATTCATTAGCTTTATCTTTATTATTTACACCTAAATCAAATTCAGTTCCATAAGGTATATCAGTACATTCATCTCCTATACAAACTGATATAGGATTTCCTGTCCACTTAGCTGTTAATGTGATATCAGTTGTACCATTATATGAAGTATACTTAGTATCATTATTGTACCAACCATCGAATGTATAATTATCTTTTTCTGGATTACTTGGGAATGATGCTGGTATTACGATATCAGTATATACTGGAGTAAATGTTAAACTTTCTTCAACTTCTACTTCTTGATTACTTGAATATGTATTACCATGTTGATCAGTCCATCCTGATTGAGTATATTGTCTTTCTACTGTTGATGTTGTTGGATCTAATCCATTATCATATACAAATGTTACTGTTGATAAGATGTCATTTGCTTTAGGTACATCACTTGGTACTGTATAAGTAGATCCATAAGGTATATCAGTACACTCATCTCCTACACAAATTGATGTAGAATTTCCTGTCCACTTAGCTGTTAATGTTATATCAGTTGTACCATTATATGAAGTATACTTAGTATCATTATTGTACCAACCATCAAATCCATAGTTTTCTTTTGTTGGATCAGTTGGGAATGTAACTCCAATAATTGTTTCAGTATATTGTGGAATTGGATTAATATTACCAGTTAAAGTAATTTCAGCACCTTCGTTATAAGAAACATTATCTAATAACCATCCATTTGGTATATATTCCTTCTTAACATAATCTACAATATTTTCTTCACCATTATCTTTATTAAATGTTACTGTAGCTATATTTTCAGTTTGTTTTTCTGGAACGGTACCAAATGTATATGTATCACCATAATGTTTTGTTTCTTCACTACCGTCTGGCAATGTAACAGTTATTTCTTCACCTGTCCATCTTCCATATAAAGTTATATCATTTGTTCCATTATAACTTTCTACTAGGTTACCATCTGTTAATGAGTCATACCAACCATCAAATGTATAATTATCTCTTGTTGGATCTGGGAATGTTGGAGATTCATATTCATATTCATATACAGGTTCTATTACTAAATCTTCTGTTACTGTAACTGAACTTCCTCCATAATAGAAATCACCATTTACTAACCATCCAGTATGATGGGTTGTTTTAGAAACATACATTATTTCGTCATCTGTTTCTGAATCATTATATTTAAATGTAATAGCTGCATCATCTTCAGTTTCATCATCATCTGTGTAATCTAAGTCATATTCATCACCATAATTAAATACTTCAACACCATTTGGTGTAGTTACAGTTAATTCTTCCCCTATTCTATAAGCGTATGCATAAACGTCATAACCATCATTTAAATAGTCATAAATGTAATCTGAATCAACTTCACTTCCTGAACCTTCTTCATATTCATACCATCCATTAAATGTATAATGTTCAAGATCGTTTTCAGAAGGTATTGAAACTTCAGTAAGTTCTTCAGTATAATCTGGTTCTAATACTATATTACCAGTAACTGTATATTCTTCTAAATCATCATAATGAGTATCATTAATTAACCAACCATTTGGTGTATATGTCTTATATACTTCTTGTTCATATATAGTATCATAGTATGGACTATCATCACTAGAATAATCATAGAAGTAAACTGTTGATAAATAATCATCATCTTTAGAATCTGTATTTGTTGGAAGAGTAATTACTTGTCCATTATAGATGGACTCTTCAGTACCATCTGGATAAGTTAAAGTAAAGTTTTCAGCAAATACTGCTGTATACTCTTTATTTCCATGACTTCCACTTGGAACAACTATATTTTTAGTAGGATCTGTTATATCTTCACCTATCCATCCTAAGAATGTATATCCATCTTTTACTGGATTAGGTATTTGTGTATCATCATCCTCTATTGTGTAGTAATTTGGAGCATAATTATCTTCAAAATATCCACCATCTAAATTAAGTGTTATATCATAGTTTTCTAATCTATAGATAGGGTTAACTTCAATAGGTAAAGTAAAGTTATCTGTCATTACACCAAAGAATCCATTGCCTAAATAATCAAAGTCATATGCATATAAATGATATACTTCATTACCATTTTGATGTCCTCTAAATCCATAGAATTCGTATCCTACTTTAGAACATGGTTGTGTATTCATATTTGGGAATGTTATAGTGTTACCATCTCTAAAGTCAATTGTATATGTTCCATCTACACTAGGATTATCTGGATCACATACAAGTGTATAAGTAATTGTATAAATAGCTTCAAGATAAATATCTTCTGTATAGTTATAAGAAGTTATAAAATCATCACATAACTCAGTATCGCTACAATATGTAAATTGATTACCTCTAGGAAGTTCTAATGGCTCAGCTACAGACCATCCAATAAATGTAGCAGTTTCACTACCTTCAGGATCATCTGGGAATTCTGCGCCAACTATTGTATCAATGAAATCAGGTTCTATCTCTGTTTCACCAAGAATAGTTACATCAGCATTATCATCATAATGAACTCCATTTACTAACCAACCATTTGGAATATATTGTCGTGTTACATTACTTGTTGTTGGACTTTGTCCATTATAGTATTCAAATGTTACTGTTGATATTATATCAGCATCTTTAGATTCAGTATTTTCTCCTAAGTTATATGTTGATCCAAACTCTATATCAGTACAATCATCACCAATACATACCGAAGTATCTTCTCCTATCCAACTTGGATATAGATTAATATCTTCGTTACCAAACAAAATATCTTCATCTAAACTATATATATCAACTCCATCAGCTGTATACCAATCTTCAAATTCATAATGTTCTTTTTCAGGATTATCTGGATAATCTTCTACATCATTAAATACTTTTGTTGTTGGAATTGTAAATGTTGTATCTCCTCTTAAGTAATATTCATTGTACATACAATCTGGATCTTGATATGGATTACCAGTTACTTGAACATCTCCATATTCATATGTATATAATACTTTTGTTTCAAATGGTGGTGTTACACCATCATCGAAATTAAATATTACGTTAGGTCCATATTGATTATCATGATCTTCATATTCATAACTATCAAAGAAGTATAAATCTCCATATCTATGATTATTTTCTACTGTACCATCTGGAAGAGTTACTGAAACATCTTCTCCTATCCAGCTAGCATAAAGTACCCATGATTCACCGCAAGATGGTTCTGTAGTAAGTCTAGGTATATCTTGATTTAATGCACTACCACTTAAGTCACTAGTATCCCAACCTAAGAATGTATAATGTTCCCTTGGTTCTAATACTGGTACGATATCTTCTGTTGGCATATCATGTGATTCAGTATATCTCGGACTTATAGTTATATCACTATGTACAGTATAAGATTGATTATTATTGTAAGGATAAATAGTGCTACCAACATGTACTTCCCAACCATTTGGTGTAAATGTTGAATAGAAGATTTCGTTTTTAATTTGTCCAAATCTGTCTGCATCTCTAGGATTTACAAAGTTTGTATCCCAGAATTCAATATTAAAGCATTCCTCATCAGCTTTAGGAATATTATTTACTCCTAAATCAATAACAGTTCCATCTAATACTTGTTCAGTATGTGAATCAGGATATGTAACTGTATATAACTTAGTATAGTTAGCAGTATAACTTCTATCACCTTTTGAACCAGCAGGTATAGTTACACTCATATTATTATTACCAGTTAAACCAGTTCCACTCCATCCAATAAATTGGTATCCTGCCTTAGTAGGATTATTAAGAGTAATTTCATCTTCTATTGTGTAAGATGTTGGATTTCCGCTTACAGTTCCTCCACCTAAATTATAACTAATATAGTAGCTATCCATTTCATAATCTGCTTTTATTAAGGCATATCCATCATAATTAAATAATTCATATGCATTAAACATTAATTCTGAACCTGGACCACCATTTGCATCAAAATCTGCAGCACTATAGTAATTAATATTTTCATCATTAATAATTAATTCCCATCCTAATAATGAATATCCATCTTTTTCTGGATAACCAAGTTCACTACTACACATATGTTCATCATTCTCACAATATGTTTTAGTATATATTGGTGTTCCATTATCTTCATCAAAGTGTAATACACGTTTATATGATTCATAATAAGTTTTATTAGTAGTACCATTATATGAAGTTGCTAATGAACCACCACCACAGTATGAAGCAGTTCTCCATTCACTCTTATAATAGTCATTATCAGCTAATTCAGGGAATTCTACTCCAATTATTGTTTCAATATAGTTTGGTACTAGTGTGATATCATCTGTTAATGTAATAACTTGTCCATCAGTATATCCTACCCAACCATTTGGAGTATATTGTTTTACTACATATCTTACTACATCAGGTAATCTATTTTGATAATACTTAAATGTTACAGTAGCAACATTAGTATTAGCTTTAGCTATATCATTAGTTGGTATAGTATAACTACTACCATATGGTAAGCTTTCAGTACCTGTTGGTGTAGTAACATCTATCATTCTACTACTCCATAGTAAGTATACTGTTACATCTCCATCAGTTGGATCATAGTTATCATAGCATGTATAAGAATCACTATTACTTACAATATTCTGATTAGTTTTACTGAAACATAATGAAGCATAATTTCCATTAGTTACAGTGTAGTCAAACAAGTCTAAACCAATATGATTATTATATATATCACTACTTGTATCATATACTGGAGTAATTAATGTATCAGTAGTAAATGTATATGAAGTATTCATATCATATAAAGTACTTGTATCATTATTAACATAGAATCCTATTGGATTATGTGTTACTTTATAAGTTTTTTGTTCATCAGGATATCCTTCAGCATTAAACTTAAATGTTACTGTACCTAAATCCTCATCAAATGGTTGTGAGAAATTAGAATTACTAAATACATAATTATCAGTTTTTAATAAACTTTCTGTTTCTGAAGTTATTGTGTTTGTTAAAGTTATATAGCTATTAGAATCTTGATTCCAATGAGCATATAATGTTCTATCATATGTTATAGAACTATAATCAGAAATTTTATTACCACCAGTTTCTCTTGAATACCAGCCATCAAATATATATCCATTACGTGTTGGATTTGTAGGCCAGTTAGAACTTGTGTTTTCAGTAAATGTACTATTAACTACTAAATTAGTTTCAAGAACTAAAGTATCTGCTGGATCATATGTGGTATTATTTGCTTCCCATCCAGCAAAAGTATAAGTTGTAGTTATATTTTTAGTTTCAGTAGTTCCTGTTCCATCATTATGATCAAATACTACTGTTATTTGTTTATTATCTTTAGTTTTAGCTGTTGGGAATATAAATGTATCACCTACATCATATAATGTTAATTCTCCATCAACTGTAACAGTTACTTGACCAATTGTTTTCCAATTAGCTGTTAATGTAGAAGTTTTACCATCACTATAAATTCCATCTACTTCATAAGTTTTATTATTGCTTAGATCCTTCCAATTTAATATTTCATCGTTTCCATTTGAAATATTATAATTACTTAAATCTACACTTTCAGAACTTACATTTTCATATATAGATGTAAATGTTGTTCCTAAAGTTTCACTATTTAAATTAATATTTTCAGGATATTCTATATTATTTTCATCAATCCATCCAATATGTTGTTTAGTAACTGGAATATTAATATTTACATTATCTATACCAGTTTTATCATAATCAAGTGTCAATACTACGTTATCAGTTGTAGAACTACTAGCATAACCATCTTGTAATGGATTAATGTGTCCAACATTCTTATTAACTGTATATGTTTGTCCATCAAATGTTAATGTAAGTAAATTATTCCACTGAATATAGAATGTTGTATCTGTATTTATTCCTTCGAATGTATTTACTCTAGTTCCACCAGTTTTATCTGTATAAATACCAGTAGCTCCATTTAATCCACTTAAATCTGGTACACTTGGATAAACTATTTCATCAGTAAATACACTAGTTAATGTGATATCTTCTGTATAGTTATAACTACTTCCTGCTGAAGCATTAGTTTCACCATTTATAACATAGTGATCAAACGTATAAACTCTATTTACATCATATGTATTTTTTCTATTAGTTTTATCATTATAATCTACTGTTATAGTAGCTATTTTATCATTTGCTTTAGTAGGTGCATCTGGTAAATATCCTTCACCTTTAGGCATAACTATTATTTCATCATCTAAAGTAACTATAACTGTATCATTACCAGTTTCTAACCAATGAGCATATAATGTTTTATTATTGTATGATGTTGATTTACCAGTTAATGTATTAAGAATAACTCTTTCTCCACCATCTATTTCAGTAAACCAACCAGTAAATGTATAACCACTTCTAATTGGATTAGATACATCTGGTACTATAGTTACATCTTCACTATAATTAGGATTTATGATGATATCATCTGTTAAAGTAAGAGTATCACCTGGATTATAAGATGTATTACCTACACTCCAATTAGTAAATGTATAATTAGTACTTATTACTACATTAGTATTAGCTGTTTCATTATCATTATAATTTAAAGTAAGATTAATAGTATCAGCATTTTTAGTTTTACTTGACGGGAAAGTATATACTGTATTAATTGGATAAATTTCTTCTACTCCATCAATATTAACTACTACTTTATCATCTTGCCAATGACCATAAATACTCTTATCTTCATTAACATTATTTAAAGTATCTACTTTAATTCCGCCAATACTCTTAGTATAGAATCCTTCAAATAAAGGATCATTAATTACTGGTAATTCTGGATAAGTAATATTTTCATCATAAATACTTCTAATAACAGTATCAGTAGTTAATGTATAAGTACCTGTATTAGAATACTCTATATCATTAATTAAGTATTTATTTCTTATATAACTCTTAGTTGTATATAAAACACTATTATCATAGTTTTCATTATTAGTAATAACTATTATAGTAGCTATATTTTCACTATAGTTTGGTTTAGGTATAGTAGTTAAATCAACTACATCACCTACATTATGTACTGTTACAACTCCATCTATATCAAGTGTTATTTGATCTTCTTCTATTTGTTCCCAATGAGCATATAATGTTTTTGAAACATTAACATTATTTATATTGATTAAGTTACCACCAGTTCTCTTATCAAACCATCCTAAGAAAGTATATCCTACTCTTTCAGGATTAGCTGGTAGATTCTTATTATTTATTTTTTCTTCATAATCTCCAGTAATAACTATATCACTCATAACAGTATATGTATCATTTGAATTATATCTATTACCATCAATTATCCAATTCTTATATATATTTTCTACAGATATTCTAACATTTTTATCTTCTGTTACATCATCTTGATATCTAAATATTATATTAAAGTAATCAGTTTCTTCATTTTCTCCTAGAGGTAATGTTATAACTGTACCTTTATCTACTATTTCAATAGATCCATCAGGATATGTAACTGAATATTTAGGTGTATTCCATATAGCATATAAAGTTATTTCATCTTCATTAGTTATTTTATATAATGAATCACCTGGATTATATGTAATACCTGTACCATCAGCTTTTGTATTCCAACTAACAAAGTCATAATTAGCTCTAACAAAAGGATTATTAGCTATTATAAGTTCTTGCCCATTATTATGTGTTTGTGTAAAGTTTTCTCCTATTCCTCCATTACTATCATAAGTAATTGTATGAGATGAAGCAAGATAAGTTAAATATCCAGGATGATCAGGTGCATCATCAATAATAGCATATGTTTTATCTGTTTTACTACTATCATATGTTGTTCCTTTTCCACCAACTAATTTAGTATCTCTAGTAAACATATCTACATGTGATGTTACATTGCTTAGATCCCAATTAGGAGATACATAAATTGTCTCTAAATTTGAAGTATCTCTAAACATAATTCTAGAATTAGTAAGACTTGATGTATTAAAGCTAGTTAAATCTAATTCTGTTAAAGACTTACATCCTTCAAACATACTAGCCATATTAGTAACTTTACTTGTATTAAAACTAGTTAAATCAATTGATGTAAGATTTTCTAAGTCTGCAAACATTAAAGACATATTTGTTACTTTAGATGTATTAAAGTTTGATAAATCTAATTCTGTTATACCAGGTATAACCATAAACATACTTTGCATATTAGTAACATTACTTGTATCAAAACTACTTAAATCAAGTTCAGTTACACCATCTAATCCGGTGAACATATAGCTCATATCTGTTACACTTGATGTATTAAAGTTGGATAAATCCAATTCGCTAATATTTGTACAGTCATAGAACATACTAGACATATTTGTAACTTTACTTGTATCAAATCCTGATACATCTAAAACACTACCTTGATGTTCTTCAAACATACCTTGCATATTTGTTACTTTACTTGTATTAAATCCTGATACATCTATGTAATTTAAATTAGTTGTACCAAGGAACATATATGACATATCTGTTACATTTTTTGTATCAAATCCTGATACATCTAGTGAAGTTAATTCTTCACATCCATCAAACATAGATTTCATATCAGTAACATTACTTGTATCAAAATGATTTCCAAATGTTACAGTATTAACACCAGTATATGCGAATAAAGAATTAAAATTTGTAACATTGCTTGAATCAAATCCAGAAAAATCAATATCTTTTATTACATATACATCTTGAAACATACTAGATGAATCAGGATTTAAGTATAGTACTGTAGCTTCAGTATAAACAAGATAAGTTTCTGTATCAGAATCATACCACATTATTACTGGAAATTGTGAGCTAGAATCCTCAATATTAACTGTGAATGTATCATCACCATTAGCTAAATAATCATCATATTCAGCTTGTGTAGCTCTTCTAAATGAAATATCTACTTCACCATATTCATCGCATATTTCTTCAGCTTTAACACCAAGTATTTCCTGAAAATCAGTACCAGGTACAATAGTAGCATAATCATCCGCCCATTGTGCATATAAAGTCACTATATCATTTGCTGTAGTTGATAATTGAACTGATTGTATATCATTATAACTTGTTCCACTACCATCAGGTGCAGTATTCCATCCAGCAAATTTATAACCATAATTTGTAAAGATATTTTTAGGTAATTTTTGAGATGCTGTTGTTGGAAATACATGTGCTGGCATTACACCAGTTCCACCATTACTATCAAATTCAACTGTATAGTAATTATTTTCTCTAAATGTGAAGTATCCTGGTTTAGAAACTCCTCCATCAACGCGTGCATACAATGTTCCTGTTCTGCTTGAATCATATGTAGTACCAGCTCCACCAACTAATAATGTATCATCATCAAACATATTATCAGCTTGATTAATAGCTTTATCATCGTCCCATTTATCAGATACATAAATCGTTTGAAGATTAGTGGATCCAGAAAACATACCATTATAATCACGTAAAGAACTATTATCAAAGCTCGATAAGTCTAATTCTGTTAGACTTCTACAATCAGAAAACATCATTCTCATATCTGTTACTTTACTTGTGTCAAAGCTTGATAGATCTAGTTCTGTTAGATTACTACAAACATCAAACATTCTACTCATATCAGTTGCATTACTTGTATCAAAGTTAGATACATCTAATTCTGTTAATTTTAATCCTACAAACATTTCAGAAAAATCACGAACGTTACTAGTATCAAAGTTAGATACGTCTAATTCTGTTAGACTGTTACATCCAAAAAACATTTCACCAGCTGTTCTTAGTTTACTAGTATCAAAGTTAGATACATCTAATTCTGTTAGACTAGCACAGTTCTCAAACATACCAGCCATAGAAGTAACATTACTAGTATCAAAGTTAGATACATCTAAATCTACTAGTTTACGGCATCCTTGAAACATTCCAGTCATACTGGTTACATTGCTAGTATCAAATGAACTTAGATTTACGTGAACTAAATCCGTATTATAATAAAACATACGATCCATACTAGTTACGCTTGATGTATCAAATGCACTAAGATCTAATTCTTCTATGTTTCTACACATTCTAAACATATCATCCATATTTGTTACATTTGATGTATCCCAATTAGTAAAAATGTAATTCTTGTTTCCAGTTCCTGCAAACATAAAAGACATATCTGTTACACTCGATGTATCCCAGGTGCTAAAATCAAAAGTAGTATTCTTAAATCCTGAAGAATCAAACATATATGACATATCTGTTACATTACTTGTATCAAAGCTATCACCCAAAACAAGATAATAATTTCCAATACCTTCAAACATACCCTGCATATTTGTTACATTTGATGTATCCCATTTGCTAAGATCTAAAGTAAGGTTTGAATTAGTATTATAGTTATATAGTTCATAAAACATATAACTAGCATTTACTACTCTACTACTATCAAAATCTTCTATTTCAAATGCATCATATTCACAGTCACCATCACCATCTGGAATAAAATGGAACATATAAGAACTATCTTCATTCAAATATATTTTTTCGGCTTCAGTATAGTAATAAACATCTTCACTATCTTCATCATACCATACATAAATTGGATAAGGCGAATCCTGTGTTGAAACAAGACGACGATTACCCTCATATACTTGTGCAAACTTTTCATATGTAGCTTTTCTAAATCCTATTGTATACGTAGAATCAGAATCCCAATTATCGATTACGGATGAAACTGTTGAACTAAATTCAGGTCCAGGTATAAATGTAGTATATGCAGCTTCCCACTCAGCATATAAATCTATTGTTGTATTAGGCTTAGTTGCCAATTGAATAGATTGTTTATCATTATAATGTGTTCCTGTTCCATCAGCTTTTGTATTCCAACCAGTAAATTTATATCCATCTCTAGTAAATGTGTTTTCTTGTAATTCTTGATTTAAATTAAGTGATAATAATTGTGCTGGCATAGAACCTGTTCCACCATTAGCATTAAATACTACTGTATACACTCTTTCAGGTAAATAATTTCTATCTGTTAAATATCCTGGAACTGTAGGACTATCAACTCTTGCATATTCTTTATCTACACGATCACCATCATAAGTAGTTCCATACATACCAACTAAGTTTTTACATTCATCAAACATCCAATCAGAAGATTCAACATTATCTGTACTCCATAAATCTCCTACATAAATAGTCTCAAGTGCCATTTGTTCATTATTTGTTTCATCTACAGCAAACATACATGTCATGTCGGTTACATTACTTGTATCAAAATTAGATAATTCCAATTCAATTATATTTTCACAATCATAGAACATATAAGACATATCTGTTACATGATTTGTATCAAAAGTAGATAAATTTATATTTTCTAAATTTACACTTCCTTCAAACATATGAGACATGTTTGTTACTTTACTTGTATCAAAATTAGATAAATCTAAATCACTATTCGGATAATTCATAAACATATAACTCATATCTGTTACATTACTTGTATTGAAATTAGAAAGGTTAATTTCACCTTTAATACCATGCATACCACCAGAGAACATACTATGCATATTAGTTGTTTTACTTGTATCAATACCTGATAAATCTATATCATTATAAGAGAATGATAATCCACCACCACCAAACATTTCTGAAGCATTTTCATTTAAATAAATAACTTCTGCTTCTGAATAATATAGGACATCAGCATTTTCACCAAACCAAACATATATTGGAAGTGGTGAATTATTGGCAGCCATATTATATATATCATTACTTGTAATTTTACTATAGGCTGCTTGATATTCTTCTAAAGTTGCTTTTCTAAAATTATGTTCTACATTAGGCCCATCATTTTCACTAAAACCATCGTCATAATATATTCCATCAATATCCATAGAAAACCAATTACCAGGATCAAACTTAGCCCAATTATCAGCCCAAATAGCATATAAAGTTATTGAATCACCGGTTTCACTACATAGTGTTACCATTTCTTGGTTTCTATAAGTGTTACCAGATCCATCAGGTTCAGTATTCCATTCTTTAAATACCTTACCAGATTTTGTGAATGTATTTATAGATAATGATTGTAATTCTGTTGTAGATAATACTTGTGCAGGCATAGAACCTTCTCCACCATTTGCATCAAATATTACTGTATATGTTTTAGGATCAACATAATTAATATGTGTTAAGTATCCACCTTCAGTAACAGCCATAGATAAATCTGTATCTACTCCATTATATAAAATACCTGGATTACCTTTTAGTTTAACATCTCCAGCAAACATATCAGTAGCATCAGTTACTTTGCTTGTATCCCAACCATCACCGACATATATTGTCTCAAGATTTTTATTGCTATTAAACATTCTATACATATTAGTTACATTACTTGTATCCCAACTGCTTATATCTATTGTTTTTAAATTCTCATCTCCACCAAATAGATTAATTATACGTGTTACTTTACTTGTATCCCATGTACTAACATCTATTTTTTCTAATGAACGGCAACCAAAGAATGTAAGGAATAAATCATTAACATTACTTGTATCCCAATTACTTAAATCTAATTCAGTTAATGATTCACAGCTATTAAAAACATTAGCAAGACTAGTAATTTTACTTGTATTCCAATTACTTACATCTAAATCTTTTAATGATTTGCATCCATCAAATAACCAACCAAAAAATTCAACATTACTTGTATCCCATGTACTAACATCTAATGTTTCTAGTGATTTACAACTTGCAAACATATTAGCAATATTAGTAGCATTACTCATATCCCAACTACTTAAATCAAGTGATGTAAGACTAGAAGCCTCTTCAAACATAATTGATGTGTTTGTAACATTAGATGTATCAAATCCGCTTGGATCAAGATCAACTAATGATCTACATCTTCTAAACATACCGGCCATGTTAGTAGCACTACTTGTATCCCAATTACTTACATCTAATTCAGTTATTTTTTCGCAACCCCAAAATGTACTAGATAATCGTTCTACATTACTAACATCCCAATTACTTACATCAAGTTCAGTTAAACTCTTACAACTTGCAAACATAGAACCCATGTTAGTAGCACTACTTGTATCCCAATTACTTACATCTAAATCTTCCAATGATTCACATTCAGAAAATATAGAATAGAAATTTTCAACTTTTCCTGTATCCCAATTACTTACATCTAAATATGGCATTTTTCTATTTCTATTAAACATATAAGACATATTTTTTACGTGACTTGTGTCAAAATTACTTACATCTACATATTCAAGGTTTTCACACGCAGAAAACATACTCTCCATAGTTACTGCATTACGTGTATCAAATGTCCCTTCAATTCTTTTAAGTTTTGTATCATAACGGAACATAGCATAGAAGTTTGTTACATTAGATGTATCCCAGCCACTTAAATCAATTTCTTCTATTTCAAAAAGCTTAAGAAACATATTTTGCATAGTTGCCATCATATATATTTTTTCTGCTTCTGTATAATAATAAACTGTACTTGTTTCTTCATCAAACCAAAGATAAGCTGGATATGGTGAATCAGGTAAGGAAATAACATTATCTGACTCAGTTAATTCTGATTCAACAGCTAAGAATTGTTCACGTGTAGCAGGAAGAAATGCTTTTACTTTAGCATCAGTAAAAGTTGTTACACAACCATCCCAATGAGCTTCACATTCATCAGGATTTGCTACGTGTTTTATTTTTTGGTTGATAAACCATCCATCAAAAGAAACAGCATAAGTACTATAATTATTATAGTTAACATAATCTTTTGCAAGAAGACTAGCTTGATAGTGTTCAGATTCTATGCTATTAGATTTGCTTATTTCCTTTCTATTTAATAGTGTATAACCACCAAAAGCAGTAATAGCTAATACTATTACTGACAATACTCCTACAATTAGTTTCTTCTTCATATAAACACCACACTTCACATATTCTATTCTTATATATAATTATACATTTTTTGACACTCTTAAGCAACAAAAATGTTGCTTTTTTAAAAAAATAGGAATTATATTTCAAAACAAAAAAAGAGAATTATATAATTCTCTTTTTATTATTAAAATATTTTATTAGAACTTACAATCTAATACTACTTCTAATTTATAATCTTTCTTACCATATGGTTTTTGTGGATAGATTATAACTTTTGTGTTCTTACCATCACATTTATATCCATCTTTTTTAAATTCTTTTATATCTTTCTTATATTTACCAGAATTAAATAATGATAAATTATCAATATCTATTTTTATACCTATCTTTTTATATCTTTCTAGTATCTTAGCAACTTCATCTTTTGATCTACCTTTAGATAATTGAACATAGTAATATTCAGTATAGAAATCATTACCCATGTTTTTAAGACTCTTAGTTACTTTATCTTTCTTACTACCACCAAATATTGTACATAAAGTTAAACCTAATAAAGCTATAATAGCTATGATACCTACTATGATTGCATTTCTTTTAGTAAATACCTTACTATAATCAATTTTCTTTTCAATTTTTACTTCTTCTTTTTTAGTATCTTTTTTTACTTCTACTTTCTTTTCTTCTTTTTTAGTTACTTTCTTTTTTTCATTCTTACTCATATTATCACTCCTATTAAAACAAGTATAAATCATTATTTGATATAAATCAATATTATAAAGAAAAAAGACTATTTAATAGTCTTTTCATATTTCTTTTCTTCTTCTTTATAATAATCTATAAATTCAGAAGTAAAACTTTTAAATTTATCTAATATATCTTGATCTACTTTATTATGTATTTCTTTTAAATTATTATAAGTAAAATTAACAATTATAGTTCCATCAGTATAACAAAACTCACTATCATACTTATTTGAATCTAATATATTATCAATTCCTTTAACCATATCTTGTACCCATAAAGTATTATTAATATAGTATTTATGTACATCTATAATATCTCCATATTTTTCAATAGCTCCTTCAGTATTCATAATACTATTAATAGCATCTCTATAATTAATAGGTAATGCACCTTTCTTAATAGTATGTTTACCTTTTATTGAAGTTGATTTAGATTTTTCAGCAATAGTTGATAATAATAATATAATAAAATTCTTCTCATCAATTAAAGCTTCACTACCTAAAATATGTCTAGAATCTTCTTCTAATTTGTATGAATAGATTCTTCTAATATCAAACTTTTTAACTTCTTTTATCACATATATCACCTCAAATGTTATAGCTTTTATAATAACAGTTTTTTATATCATATGCAATAAGTTTATCTGGATAATCTTTATTTTCAAACATATTTTGTATCATCTTAACTATAGCACTATGACTAACTATTAGAATATTAGAATCTTTATTATAATTTTCTTTTAAATATTTAATAAAATCTTCACATCTA
>Ga0247608_10004315_pt1 | contig 16013 bp, 10 predicted proteins | sample 176DNAGHGlowgp2_FD_193490 | JGI IMG/M metagenome (GOLD analysis project Ga0247608, IMG submission 193490) | Sheep rumen microbial communities from Palmerston North, Manawatu-Wanganui, New Zealand - 1766 DNA GHGlow gp2 | ecosystem: Host-associated > Mammals > Digestive system > Stomach > Rumen ... | reverse complement strand
CGGCTAAGGTCGGTGCGTAGGAAATCGCCCTCAATCAGTCTGTCGCCAAGCATGGGAAAGTGTCTCTCCAAATAATCGATGGACTCCTTGTCAATTTCGACGACGTGGAACTTGTCTAAGACCTGTTGCACCAGGTACTGGGTCAACACGCCCGTGCCGGCACCCACTTCGATGACGCTCTCCACGTCGGGCGACAGCTGCTCCACGATTTGCTTCGCTATGTTTTGGTCGGTCAGGAAATGCTGGCCTAAACTCTTTTTCGGTCTAACTTCTTGCATGGATTTTTATAGCTTCCTGTAGTTTTTCTTCGCTTGGGCGGTATAGATACTCGTTGGATATTCGTCGATTAGCTTCTCGTAATGCTGTTTTGCCGATGCCTTGTCCTTCAACTCGTTTTGTTCTATCAAGGCAGCGTGCATCAAGGCGGCATCGGCCATGTAGCTGTCGGGATGTTGTTCTACGATTTGCAAGAACAGCTGTTTGGCGGCAGGGAAGTCTTTCTGTTTCTCCACAATCTCTCCTTTGCGGAAGAGTGCGTGCGGCTTGCTGACGTAGTTGCCCGTGGCGATGATGTCGTCCAACAAAACTACAGCTTCGTCGTCGCGTTGTTGGTAAATGCGATAGTCGGCTCGTGCCAATCGGTTGAGCTCGGTGCCAGTGGTGTCGGCCTCGAGGTTGTCTTTGATGACGAGCGAGAGCGTCATGGCATCGTTGGCGATGAGCTTCGAGGTGGCCGCTTTCAGCACCTTGAGTTGGCTCTCGGCCCATTCGTATTCTCCGATGAAATAGCGCAATTGTGCGTTTTTGTATCGGGCTTCGTGGCCGAGCGGCTCTTCTTTCAGGCTCTTGTCGACTTGGCTGTAGAGTAGGGTGGCTTCCCACACTTCATCGTCGTGGAGGTAGATGTCGGCGAGTTTCAGCTTCAGCTCGGCTTGGCTTTGCTTGGCGCTGCTTTGGTTGATGCCCTCGGTGAGCAGTTTGACGGCCTCGTCGGTTTGGTCAAGCTGATAGGCCAAGATGTCGGCTTGTATCAATGCAAGTTTGGCGGCTTCGTTGGTCCCAACGTCGTTATAGGCTTCGTCGATGCGCTTCGTTAGCCGCTCGAAGGCTTTCCTGTCGGTGCTGTTGGATTCAACCATCTTCAGGTAGTCGGCCTTGATGCAGCCACACAGGGCTTGACCGTAAAATGGACTGCTCTTGCCTTTGTCCATGAGGTAGGTATAGCCATCTTTAGCGATATCGAATTGCTTGTTGTTGAGGCAGATGCTTGACAGGTTGTTGATTTGTGCGTCCTGGTCGTGCGTCTTGCGGTCGATGCTTTGGCATTGGGCCAAGGCGATGTCGTAGTCTTCCTGCTGCAGGGCAAACCATACAAGGAGTTGGGCATATTCCAGGTTGTCGGGCTTTTCTTGGGCTTGTTTGAGCAAGGCGATGCGCAACTCGTCGGAGATGCTATTGTTGACGTCATAGAACATCATGGTTTGCAGTCGGTTGCGTATGTTGTTGTATTGTCCAGGATGGGCTTCCAGCTCAAGGAAGTAGTAGCGAAAGGCTTCTTGGTAGTTGGCCGATGATTGGCTGATGTAAGCCATGTCCAAATAAAACGTCTCTTTCCCGTTGAGGAGGGTATTGCCTTTCTCGAGTACGCTCATGGCCATGTCGTTGAGGCCTCTGCTTTGGAAGGCATAGCTGAGGTTGCGAAGGGTGGGGGCGTGGTCGGGCAAGTCTTTGGTGATCTCGTTGAATTGTTTCTTGGCTTTGTCTGCCTTGTCTTGCAGGGTGTAGATGTAGACCAAGTCGACGGAGGCTTTATAGTAGCCCGGATTCTTTTTGGCGTAGGCTCTCAGCGCTTTCTCGGCCTTGTCGTAGTCCTTCAAGTTGAGCAGGCATTCCACATATTGCTGGAAGTGATGGTTCTGGCCGTATTTCTCGAAGAGCTGTTCATACAGGTCGCGGGCCTTTTCGTAGTCTTGGTCGCGGTAGTATTGGGTGGCCAGTTGTTCGTCGATTTGCATCTGTTCCTTCTGTCGGGTGTCCATTCGCTTTCCTTTCGGCGCGGTGGTGATTTGGGCGTTGACCTGTAGGGCCATCAGGAGCAACAGGGTGATATGGAACCAGGGGCATCTCATTTCATCTGTTTTTTCATGGCTTCAAGGTCTTTCTGGCAGGTGGTCAAGCGGTCTTTGAAGTAGCCTACTTGGTTGTTGATCAGGAGGACATGTTGTGTTTCGTCCTCGAGATAAACGGCGGCCAAGGAATCGCTGAGGTAATGGCTCTCGACGTCGGCCTTGAGACGACCAAGTTGGCCGAGCGTTGAGTCAATGTCGGCCTGAAGTGTGCCTTGCGTGGCTTTGAACTGTTCGAGATAGGCACCGATTAGTTGCAGCTGTTGGAAGTTCTCTTCCACCTGCTCGGGGTGCAGGTATTGCAGCATCGAGTCGCAGGCGAAGAAATCGTTTTCGAGTTGTGCGAAAGTCTTGGCCTCGAGTCGCGACAAAGTCTTTGCATCGTCCTTCACCAGCCGTTCCAAAGTGCCGATTTGGTCGGCGATGGTTTTGGGCTGGCAAGCGGCGAGCGTGGCAGCCACAACGGCCATCGATGCCATTAATGCTGCTTTTTTCAGTAGGTGTTTGAAGTTCATGATGCGTTTGTATGGTGTGCAAAGATACACATTTTGCCCGACATGGCTTTTGTGACATAAAAAAATCCCGACCTATCATAGAGATCGGTCGGGAATCGGTTTATGCTATGAAAAACTTATTCAGTGACTTGAGCTTCGACGGGAAGGATGGAGACAAACGACTTGCCTTCTTTCTTCTTTTGGAACTCGACAATGCCATCGCACAGGGCATACAGGGTGTGATCCTTGCCCATGCCGACGTTCTTGCCAGGATAGTGTTTTGTGCCGCGCTGACGAACGATGATGTTGCCAGCAATAGCGGCTTGTCCACCGAAGAGTTTGATTCCGAGTCGCTTACTAGCTGACTCACGACCGTTCTCGGAACTACCAACGCCTTTTTTGTGTGCCATATCTCTTTAGTTTTTTCGGGTTTTTACTCAGTGATGTTGTCGATTTGGATCTTGCTCAGATACTGACGGTGACCGTTAGAAGTCTGATATCCTTTTCTTCTCTTCTTCTTGAAAACGATAATCTTGTTGCCTTTGAGGTGCTGCATCACCGTGGCTTCGACATTGGCGCCGGCTACCGTCGGGGCTCCTACTTTCGTCGAACCTTCGTTTCCAATTAATAACACTTTGTCGAAAGAAACCTTGCTTCCTTCTTCTTCATGCAGCCTGTTGACGAAGATTTGTTGTCCTTTCGTCACTTTGAACTGTTGTCCTGCGATTTCTACTATTGCGTACATTTCTCGATATCTTTTAATTAGATACTGACTCTCTTTTTTTTCGGACTGCAAAAATACACATTTTTTCAATCGGTCAAGATTTTCTTTTCGTTTTTCTGATTATTTTTCTTCAAAAAGTGATGAGTTGTTTTTTAACTAGCTGAAAATCAATATATAAGAAAATTGTATTAATTGAACACAAACACCCTGTCGCTTTCCTTTTCTTTCCTTTTTCCTTGCATTATGGCATTAAAACGAGGTGAAACAAGCGCAAAAACATGCCCTTCTTTTGACATAAATGTATATAGTCTCACAAAAATATGTACTTTTGCCGCGGTTTTTGGCATTGGCATTAATACCATTAATTAATAATGAACGAGAACGAGCTCAAGGTTTTGATCGAACAAATCAAAGGAGGCGACAGGGAGTCCTTCAATCGGGTGTTCCGTCGCTATTACACGCCTTTGGTGCGTTTCTGTATCCGTTTTGTGGCCGACACCGACCAAGCGACGGAGATTGTCCAAGACCTGTTTGTTAGGTTGTGGACCAACCGTGAGAAACTGACTTTCAACACCTCGTTTGAGTCCTATATGTTGCGTTCCGTGCGCAATGCCGCCATCACCTTTATTAATAAGGAACACGCCCACGCCGAAACCAACGAGCGGATCTATACCGATGAGTCGGATGCCAACGATCCTTCTGAAACCCTGCAATCCAACAACCTTGAGGTCTCTTACCAAAAAGTGTTGGCCTCCATGCCCGAAAAACGACGTGAGGTGTTTCTGGCCAGCCGTTTCGATGGCTTGAAATATGCCGAAATCGCCGAAAAGATGGGGATGTCTCAAAAAACCGTCGAAGCGCACATGAGCGCCGCCATCAAACAACTCAGGGAGGGGTTGAAAGAGTATCTTTAATTGATTGGACTTTTTTTGTTTTTATAATCAATTGATTATGAAATAGTTCAATGATATTTGAAAAAAAAGTCCAAAAAAGTCGCATTTCGACTAAGGGTAAAACCTAAGTTATCAGTCATATAGATGAATCGATGATAAAAATACAGCACGAAATGAACTCGGTAAACGAAAAATATGAGGCATTAATCATGAGCTACCTTGACGGGCAGTGCACGTCGGAGGAGGCTCTTGAGCTGCTTTCGTGGGTGGCCGAGTCGGAAGAGAATCGACTGTATTTTAAGGCACTCAAGGAACAAAATGAGGTGTGGAGCCTTACCGACTTTGCCATGCCTGAAGACCTTGACGTGGAAGCCGCCCTCGATTCGGTCAACGCGAGAATTGATGCCCTTGAGACTGAAGTCGAGACGAAGACAGTAGCGATGCCCTGGCTGCGCCGCAACTTCAAATATGTTTCGGGTGTGGCGGCCGCATTGGTGGTGGCCTTGTTCCTCGGTTTCCTCGTTGCCAAGCCGTTCAGCTCCGAAGTCACGCTAGCCTATAATGGCCAAGACAATTCGTCGTTTGTGTTGCCGGATAACACTTCGGTCGTTTTTGACGCCGAAGGCTCCCTTACCTACAACAAGCGTTTTGCTAAGTCGTCCCGCGACGTTGATTTCGAAGGCGTCGCTCGGTTTGATGTGGCCAAAGACGAAAGCCGTCCGTTCGTCATCCACTGCAACGGCATGGATGTGGAAGTGTTGGGCACGAGTTTCTTGTTGAACGCTGACAACACCGCCGAACGCTATTTTGTAGACCTGTATAGCGGCACGGTGAAAATGACTTCGCTCGACAAAAAGGGCCATGAGTTGGCTCAAGTCGAACTCAAACCCGGCGAGCGCGGTGTGTTTGACGCCAGCGAGGGCGAGCTGAAGATGATGACCTATCCTGAGGTGAAAGAAGAGCAACTGAGAGACGAACACGTTTTGGTCTTCGACGATGCCAGCTTGTCGACCATCGTGGAGACGTTGCAATACATCTTCAAGATTAGGATCAACCTCGACGAGGCCTGCGCCTCACGCAAAATCACCGCTCGTTTCACCGATGAGGATCCCATCGATGAAGTGCTCGAGACCATCGCCGTAGTGTCCAATGTCACGGTGACTAAGTCGGATGATGTTTACACCATCCGTTAATTAAAAATCCCCTTATCGCTATTTTTTTTGGCTTGGATGAAAGTCCTCTCGTTTTTTTGTCGTACCTTAGCGGCCAAATTCGAGATTTCTTTGAGATGAATTATCCTGAAACCAATATATGCCTTGAGCGACAGAAAGATAAGCGAACATTTGGGTTTTTCCCAGCCTTACTTCTGTTGTTTCTTTTAGTCTTTATCGCTCCCCAAAAAGCTGATGCACAGAATTTCAACCCGCTGATCTCATTTTCGGTGGAATCGTGCACACTGGATGTCGCCCTTGAGAAACTCTTCGGCGAATATGAACTGAATGTGGCCTTTAGCAAGGCCGAACTGAGCAAAATCCGGATAGAGCCTTATTCTTGCTCCTACAAATCGGTTGACGAGGTGCTTGCCGACTTGCTGAAAGGTACTGACTATGGCTTCAAACGCATTGGCAAACAATATGTCATCAGGAAAAACAAACTGCTGGCCAACGATCCAGATGTAACGGTGACGCCACCTGCCGAGACGACGGAAGTGGTCAAACCGAAGTCCGAAGCGGTGGCCAACAAGACGGGCGATACCATCTACATCTTTGATACTGTGCAGCTCATCAAGACCGTGATGCGTCGCGATACCATCATCGAGGTGCGCCACGAAGTGAAGACCGACACGGTCTATGAAGTGAAATACCAAGGCTGGAAAATCCCCTGGCCCGCGTTCCGCGACAATGGCTGGTTTGTCACGCCTTCTATGAGCCTTAGCGTGGCTCGGCTCGATCACGACAAACCAATGCCCGAAATGGAGAATGGCTCGGTGGAGGTGACCCCGAGCTCCGCCTATAGCCTGGGACTCGATGCAGGCTACAAGCACAACCGACTCAGCGTGGGCTTGAACCTCTCGTATCGCTCGCTGCGCTACCGTTTCCTTCTCGAAAAGACCGTGTTTGATGGCGACTATTATGTGAACGATACGCTCGATACCTATTATACGATACATCCTACAGGTGACACCACCTACCAATACATCTTGGATTCGACCTACGTTCCCTTGACGACCACCAACTATGCGTATCGCGACATCAATCGGCTCGACTATATGAGTGTCGGGCTTTTTGCCACGTTCGATTTCGTGAAAAAGGCGCATTTCAGGGCTTTCGTCAAGGCTGGCGCTTCCATGGATTTCCTGGTTAATTACGGAGGGTCGCTCAACGCTTCAACATCGCCTTTCCATGCCCCCATCGCCAAGGAACAGGTGGAGCCATTCCGGTTGGCCTTCTTTGGCGGACTGGGTTGTGCGGTGAAAGTGGTCAATCGGTTGGAGCTTGTCCCAGAGGTGCATTACCGTATGACGAACGGATCGCTCTATCGTGCCGACTTCCCGTTTGATATGAAGCTGAGGCTTGTTGACTTCCGATTGGGTCTGACCTATTATTTCTGAAATCATGAAACCGGTTACGACGATATGGCATCTTTTGGTTGCATTGTTGCTCATGCAGCCTCTGGCGCTCAAGGCACAGCATTATGTGAGCCTTGGTGGCGAGGTCGACTCATTGCTCGTGTTGCCCAAACTTGGCGCTGACTCAGCCTATCTCGTCAATGAGTCGCTGGCAGTGGTGGCCGGTGGCGATTTGCGTGTTGAGGCTGGCGCTAAGGTCTATTTCGGCCAGTCGGCCTATTTGCGTGTCGATGGCGGTAGGTTGTCGCTTGATGGCCATTGCAACGATTCCGTCTACCTGTTGTGCTACGAGTTTTCACACGACTGGGTGGGCGTGCAGCTGAAGAATGTCGGCGAGGCCGACTCGCTCCGGCTGTCCTATGTCACAGTAATCGGTGCGCTGACAGCCTTGAACGCTTCTGAAAGTAGCCATGTGACGGTTAGGCACTGCACTTTCAATAACTTCTATGCAGGTAAAGGCATAGAAATGATCGACTGTAGTAACTTTTTGATAGATAGTTGTTTCTTTAACCAATGTGTCTCTGGTGTCGAACTGAAGTCGCGTTCGGCCGACAGCGAGGACAACTACATCACACACAATATCTTCGACCAAGGACAGATTAATATCGAACTGTCGAATACAGGTTATGGCTTCAAGTGCAACCGCAACCATATCGAAGGCAACTGTTTCCAGGGGGCCGCCACGGCCATTAATTTTGAGACGTTGGGCGGCATCTCCGACAAGGACGCCACTAATTACATAGAAGGCAATCTGATTTCTTCCGACTTGCCAGGGGGAGGCGGCTCCGGCTATTCTTCCTATGGCATCAAGGCGGCCATGGACACACTCGTGATTCGTAACAATGTGTTTTGGAACAACGACGAGGCCGTCCGGATGATGCGGGTGTGCCATCTTCTCCTTGAGCACAACACTTTCTTCGAGAATGAACTGACGCTGACCAATCTGCTCGCGTCGGGGTCGGCGGTATTTGTGGGCAATACCATCAGCGAGGCCAAGAAGAGGATCGTGAGTTACCCTTCGGGGAAGTCGCGTATGAATGGCAATAACTTCTTGCATTTCCAGAAAAACACGACCCTGTTCGCCAACGTGTCGACCGACGTGATTGATATGCAAGGCAATCATTGGGGCGATGCCACAGAAGCGGAGATCGCCTCAGTGGTCCTGGATGCTCACGACACGCCTACGTTGGGCGAGATCCTAATTGACGGCTATCTGCCGGAATGCGACACCACAGTCCCGATTTCGCCTCCGTTCAGGGTGAAGAAACAGTATGTCAATAACCAATGGCGCATCTCATGGGAGGCCAATCCGGAGGCCGATGTCGACCATTATGTGCTGTTTTATGGCGACTTCAACTATTACAAGTTTGCCCATGCCATCGATGGCATTACGTCGACGTCCTATGATTTGACTCCACAACAGGCTGATAATGTGGCTGTCATGGCCTGCGACCGTGAGTACAATCCCGATGTGTATGCCTCGTTGGGACAAAGTGCCTATGCTTTTGCCGAGTATTATCCTTATGCAGGCGAAGACGCCACGATGTGTGCGTCACAAAGCGGCTATTCCATTACTTCTGCCATTATCCCCTATACTTACAGTGGCTTTGTTTGGCGGAGTTCAGGCACAGGGCGGTTTTCCGACTCGCTCGCACTGCGAACGGTGTATTATCCTTCTGAGGCCGACTATGATACTGGCACTGTGACGTTGACATTGCGTGTGTTGAGCAATGGTGTGGCTAAGACGGATGCTTTCCAACTGCAATTGTATAAAGCGCTCGCTGTGTTTGCCGGCGATGACAATTTCAGTGGCATGAACCATCCTTTGACACTCGACCAAGCCGAGGCGAGTAATTACGACTCGTTGCGTTGGCGTTCGTTGGGCGATGGCCGTTTCGGCGACTCGCTGTCACTCCATACGGTCTATTATCCTGGACCTCTCGACAAGGAGCAGGGCTATGTGGAACTGATGCTTGAGGTGTGGTCGTTTTGTGGCTATGCTAGCGATGTCGTCCGATTCGATTTGCTAAAGGACTTTGCCATGGAAGGCAAGACATGGATGGATGGCGTCCCGCGTCCCAACACCCAAGTGATTGCAGCGTCAATCAGCGACGACAACCCTTATGTTTCAGGTTTCTATCGCACGATCTCTGACGACGAGGGCACGTTCCAGTTTGATGCCTTGTTGCCCGACACCTATATTTTGTATGCCTTCCCCGACACCTTGGAGGTGGAAGCGGGTGGCAGTTATTATCTTGGCGACTTGCAATGGAATGAATCGAACATGATTGTCGTCGATGGCAATGTCTATGACGTGGATATCACGCTGCCTGCTGTGGTCGAGGGGTTCAATATGGGGCAGGGAAGCATCGGTGGCATGTTCGACTATCCAGAGATGCCTTTCAGGGGGCACGATTTCTATTGCCAGCCGTGGCTGCGTGAGGGTAGCGAGGTGGAATATTGCTCGGGCGACGGCTTGTCGAACGTTGGCGTGTTGCTGCTCAATGCCACTAAGCAAAAGATATTGGGCTTTGCACTCACCGATCATAGCGGGCGCTTCTGCTTCCGTCACCTGCCTTTTGGCACGTATCATGTGATGGCCGACCTGCCTCGCTATGGACGTGGCACCTGCGAAGAAATCAGCATCTCGCCTTCTCAACCTTCCGTAGATGGGTTGCATCTTTTTGTGAGCCAGCAAGGTAAGGTCTGCATGAGGAAAGAGGATAATGGTTTGGAAAATAGCCATTTGTATGTTTATCCCAATCCTGTCATCGAGGAACTGAGCATGGGTGGGCTGGAATGCAACACAGACTATGTGGTCACTGTGGTTAACAGTCTGGGCATTAGGATGATATCCGAATATGCCGTACGCACTGATTTGTTGGGTGAATTCTCAATACATATGGGTGCGCTACCTGCGGGTATGTATTTTATTCGAGTGTCAAATCCATCGACATGCGCGATGGCAAAAATCGTGAAACAATGAGCAGGTGTAAAAAATTAGTCATGTTAGCGTTGGCGGTTTGCACGTGCTTTCTCGCCAAGCCTGCTGTCGGCCAAGGTCTCGTTCAAGGCATGGTCTATGAGCAAGACAGCCTTACGCCGATTATGGGAGCCACGGTGTCGTTTTACGGAGTGTCGTTTTCGGGCGATACGCTTGACTATGGCTTCGTTGCCGATTCATTGGGCTTTTATGATGGTAGCGTGGATGCTGGCACCTATTGGGTATGGGCTAACGCTGAAGGCTATGAGACGGAGTACCTGACGGATTCACTGGTGGTGGAGGAGGGGGCCGTCATCCTTGATTTGGATTTCATCCTGCACGAAGTGTACCATCCGGTGCGTTATGTGGCGGCTCGCCAATATGGTGCGGACATGGTCAGGGTGAGCTGGTCAATGCGTGAGCCCTTGCTTTTCGAGGACTTCGAGACAGGCGACTTCAGTCGGTTCAATTGGGACATCCAGAGCTTCGACCATCCGTGGATCATCGACTCAACCCATGCCTACGAAGGCGACTATTGCATGAAGTCGGCTTGCGAGGCGGTGGGCAATGGCCAGTCACAAATCGAGGTCTCAGTCTATATCCCCTTGTCGGGCACGATGAGCTTCTACAGCAAAATTTCGTCGGAAAGCCCGTGGGACGCTGGCGCGTTCTACCTGGATGGTGTGAGGAAGATGGAGTGCACGGGTGAAACGGAATGGACCGAACATGAGTTTGAAATCACCGAAGGCGAGCATTTGTTCCGTTGGGTGTATGCCAAGGATGCCTCCACCGATATGGGGGATGACTGCTTTTATGTGGACTGCATCCGTTTTTATGAACAAGACAGCGCAAGTGCGATGCGTTCTTTCCAATACTATGATCTGTATCGTAGCCGTTTTGAAGAGGAACCAGTACTGTTGGCCTCGCATCTCTCGGATACGGTGTTCATGGAGATGGGGTGGAACAGCCTTTCATGGGGTAAGTATCGTTGGGGCGTCAGTCGCTATTACGAAGGCAATCGCGCTTGTTCCGATACCGTTTGGTCGGCTTATCTCGACAAGGATATGACAACGACTTTGACAGTGGATGTCACGACGAACGTGAATCTGCCAGCCGCTGGAGCGATGGTAACACTCACGCCACACGACGGACAGGGACAAAGCTATGAAGGCATTGCCGATGCCAACGGTCACTTGCTTCTGAGTCAGGTGTATCGCGATGCTTACGACCTTCGGGTGCATCTCGACGGCTTCGTTGATTATGTTGCCGATTCAGCCCTTTCCGTGATGATGCCCACGCAGGTCGCCGTTGAATTGATGGAAGCCACGCCATGTGTCGACAGTTTGTATGTCTCTTCCACAGGATGGGCGATGTGGTCGTTTGAGATTTTGCAAAATCGTGATTTGCAGTATGTTGAAATCATGCTAAACAATGAATTGGTCGACCGCGTCAGTTCGGACTGCTATCAATTTGATGTAAGTCAGCTCGTGGAGGGCGAGACGTATACGGCAAAAGTGCGGGCTGTCTACCTGACTGGTGTTTGCGGTTGGCGTTTTTGCGAATGGGTGTATCAGCCTTGTGATCATTACCAGGGAAGTGCCACAGGCTTGCAATGGTCGTTGCACAACGATGCGGTTCGGCTCTCGTGGAGCTATCCTGAGGGCGAAACCGTATTGGGAGCGTTTTTGTATCGCGATGGCGAGAGGCTTGCCTTCACAGAAGCAGCAAGCTACGTGGATGCAACAGTCGACATGCACGATGATGTGACGTATTGTATACGTTTGGTGTACGATGGAGCGCATGATGGCACGTATTATTCCATGTCGTGCGAGGAATGCGTGGTGGCAAGTTTCCCGGCCTTTTGCGACCCTCCGATGAAGTTGGAAGGCGAGAATTTCTTGGATGAAAACGGCGACTATGGTGCACTGATTTCGTGGGGCGAGCGTCCAGCGCCTGTGCAACAATGGCTGCAATATGACGATGGAACCTTTAAGCGTGCTTTGGGTGGCGACAACGAGCCGGTAATCTTTTGGGCCATTCGTTTCGATGCCGATACGTTGGCCAATTATGTCGGCACTGCCTTGCAAAAGGTGGCACTCTACGATGTCGGAGCAGGTACGTATCATCTGTGGATTTATGTGGGTGGCGACGATGCGCCGCGCACTCCAGTACGATCGCAAAACTTGACTTTGAGCAACCTCCAAGCCTGGCATGTGGCACAAGTGACCCCAGCCTTTGTCATCCCTGAAGGTGAGCCGATATGGATCGTGGTGGGCCAGCAAGGCCTTTCGCGACCGGCTGCCGCCTGCGCCGACATGGGCGACCCTAACGGCCGTTGGGTGTCGCTCGACGGTGAGCATTGGACCGATATGCACACTTTCAATATGCATTATACCTGGATGTTGCGTGCTTTTGTCTCCAACCGCTTGGGCCAATCGCTCGTTCTTGGTGAAGATGGTTACGCATTACAACATTACAACCTATATCGCTCCTACGATAATGTCGACTATCAGCTTGTGGCCAGCATCCCTGCTGTTGAGGGCCAACAGTTCTATCAATACCGTGATTTCCTGATGGGCGACGAACACCACGAGTTCTATTATGCCCTGACCGCCGTCTATCTGTCAGACGAAGGCGAGACCTGCGAGTCGGACTACGCTGCCGCACTCTACGAGCCCGAGCATAACTACGTTTGGATTGACGACCAGTGGGGCTTACCCGACCATTCGGTAGCGGATTTGAGGCTTTATCCCAATCCGGTGCAGGATAAGCTTTGGGTTGAAAGCGAAGGGATGCAACGGTACACAGTTTATAATGCATTGGGGCAGAGGATACTGTCTGACAATGCGACTGCTGATGCTGTTGACATTGACCTTTCGAGTTGTCCCAACGGAATTTATCTGCTCAAAGTGGAGGCGGGAAATGTCGTATTGAGCCGGCGTTTTGTGGTTTCGCATTGATTCCGTATCTTTGCGGCCCAAATGCGAAGCATTCAACGTAGTTAATTCGGTCGCCTATGATTTCTATCCAAAACCTTAGCATGCACTTCACCGGCGAAGATCTCTTCACCGACATCTCCTTCCTGATTCGCGAGAAAGACCGTATCGGCTTGGTCGGCAAAAACGGTGCGGGCAAGACGACATTGCTCAAGCTGATTTGCGGCATCGAACAGCCCTCGAAAGGCGATGTGGTTATTCCTCAGGGCGTTACCATCGGCTACCTGCCACAGGAAAAGAACGTGAACAGCGAGAAAACGGTTTTGGACGAGGCACTTTCCGCTTTTGACGAATACCACCAGCTGGAGCGCGACCTGGAACGGATGCAGCAGGAACTGGCTGAGCGTTCCGACTACGAAAGTGCGCAATACGAGAAGCTTATCGTCAGGATGAACAACTTGAACGACCGCTTGGCCTTGCTCGGCGGCAACAGCATCGAAGGCGAAGCTGAAAGGATATTGGTGGGCTTGGGCTTCAGCCACGACGACATGCTGCGGCCCATGCGCGAGTTCAGCAACGGCTGGCAGATGCGCGTGGAACTGGCCAAAATCCTGCTCAAAAAGCCCAATCTCCTGCTTCTCGACGAGCCTACCAACCACTTGGACATCGAGTCGATCCAATGGCTCGAAGGCTTCCTGAAGGCGTATTATGGCGCCATCCTCATGGTCTCGCACGACCGCGCTTTCCTCGACAACATCACCATCCGCACGGTGGAAATCTCGAACGGGAAGATTTACGACTATAAGGTGCCTTATTCGGATTACGTCAGCCTGCGCGAGGAGCGCGTCGACATGCAACGCTCGGCCTACGAGAACCAGCAGCGCGAAATCAAGAACATCGAAGCGTTTATCGAACGGTTCCGCTACAAGGCGACCAAGGCAAAGCAGGTGCAGAGTCGCGTGAAACTCCTCGAAAAGATGGATGAGATCGTGGTCGACGACATCGACTCGACGGCCATCCACTTCAAGTTTCCGCCCGCGCCACACAGCGGCAAGGTGACGCTCGAACTCAACCACGTCGGCAAATCCTACGGCGACAAGGTCATCCTCAAAGACGTTAATTTGTTGATTCCGCGAGGGGAGAAGATCGCTTTCGTGGGGCGCAACGGCGAGGGCAAATCCACGCTGTCCAAAATCATCTGTGGCGTGCTCGACCACGAAGGCGAGGTGAAACTTGGCCACGAGGTGAAGATTGGCTATTACGCGCAAAACCAGCAGGACATGCTCGACATGAACAAGACCGTCTTCGAGACCTTGGACGACGTGGCCGTTGGCGACATGCGCCTGAAGGTGAAGGCGTTGCTCGGTGCATTCCTGTTTCGTGGCGACGACATCGACAAGAAAGTGAAAGTGCTTTCGGGTGGCGAGAAAGCCCGACTCTCGTTGGCCAAGATGCTGCTCTTCCCGACCAATTTGCTGGTCCTCGACGAGCCGACCAACCATTTGGACATGCTCTCTAAAGACATCCTGAAAAACGCTTTGATTCAATACGATGGCACATTAATCATCGTCTCCCACGACCGCGACTTCCTGCAAGGCTTGACCAACAAAGTCTACGAGTTCCGCAAACCGAACATCAAGGAATACATCGGCGACATTTACGATTTTTTGGAGCAGAAGAACCTCAATCACTTGAAGGAGTTGGAGATAGCGGCCAAGCAACAGCCTCAAAAGGTGGTCACCGAACCTGTTTCGCAGAACAAACTCAACTACGAGCGCAAGAAACAGATTGACGCCAAACTCCGCAAAGTCGACAAGGAAATCCAACGCCTGGAGGAGGCCATTGGCAAACTTGAAGCCGAGTTAGCCGAGCAAGACGCCATCATGGCCAACCCCGAGCAGCATCCTGAAATCAAGGTGGACAACGATTGGTATTGGGCTTACGGCCAAAAAAAGGAGCAACTCCAAAAGCTGATGGATGACTGGGGAGAGCGACAGATGGAACGCGAGGAGGTGATGGCGGAGTATGGGCAATAAAAAAAAACGGGGCTTATGCCCCGTTTTCGTGTTATTCAATAACCATGTCGAATGGCATTCGTGCTTGGATGCCGGTGTTCTTTTGTAGGTTCTCCAGACCTTGCAGGTAGTCGTAATACCCACCGAGTTTCATTCGCATGGCAGCATCGAGTTTGTCGCTCCCTGAGCCGCTCATCGATTCCATCAAACGGGTCATGAAGTCTTTTTGTTTAGGCATCTCCACCACTTTATAGTCGTCGCCGAGATTGGCTTTTTGGGCGGCATAGGCGATGGCATCTTCCATGTCGCCAAGTTGGTCGACAAGTCCAAGGCCAATGGCGTCGGTGCCTGACCAAACGCGACCTTGGCCGATGCTGTCAACATAGGTCTGTGTCAAGCCACGACCTTCGGCCACACGCTTTGTGAACTGGTCGTACGTCTTCACCACGTTCTCTTGCAGTTTGGCGTATTGGAACTCGGTGAGCGGTTGCGTGATGTTGCCGAAGTCAGCGTTTTCGTTGGTCTTGGCTACATCGAAGGTCAGTCCGATCTTGTCGTTCAAGAAGCCTTTGGCATTCGGGAAGGTGCCAAACACACCGATGGAGCCAGTGAGGGTGGTGGCATCGGCAAAGATGTAGTCGCCCTTAGCTGAAATCCAGTAACCGCCTGAAGCGGCATAGTTGCCCATTGATACGATGACAGGCTTTACCTCCTTGGTCAAATCGAGTTCGCGACCGATGATGGCTGAAGCCACGGCACTGCCGCCAGGCGAGTTGACGCGCAGCACAACGGCTTTCACATTGTCGTCCTCGCGAGCCTTGCGGATGATTTTGCTCAGGTTGTCGGAATAGATGTTGGCGGTTTCGTCGCCTTTGCCGTCGAAGATTTGGCCTGAAGCGTAGATGACGGCCACTTCGTTTTTGCTCACACTCTTGTCTTTGTACGACTTGGCATATTTTGCATTAGCAATGGCATTGATGCTCTTGTTGCTGCCTGTCAGGCCTTTCAGCTCATCAAGCACTTGGTCTTTGTAATACAAGTTGTCGACCAAACCATATTCCAAGGCTTTTTGTGCATCGAAAACGGTTTCTAGGTTGTCAGCGATATGGTCGAGCTTCGCAACACTGATGTTGCGGCTTTGGCTGATGTCGCCGAGGATTTGTCCCCAAACACTGCCTAACAGCTTGTCCATCTGCTCGCGGTTGGCTTCGCT
>Ga0247608_10004314_pt1 | contig 16013 bp, 11 predicted proteins | sample 176DNAGHGlowgp2_FD_193490 | JGI IMG/M metagenome (GOLD analysis project Ga0247608, IMG submission 193490) | Sheep rumen microbial communities from Palmerston North, Manawatu-Wanganui, New Zealand - 1766 DNA GHGlow gp2 | ecosystem: Host-associated > Mammals > Digestive system > Stomach > Rumen ... | reverse complement strand
AACGGCGGCCCTCCATGATACGGCCCGTCTGCTCGTCGACAATCTTCACCTCGCCGTCGATGACCACATACTCGTCGTCCTTGTTGAACATACAGTAGGCCTTCAGCAGCTGCTGGAGGGTGTGGACGCGCTCCGACTGGACGGCGTAGTGGCCCAGCAGTTCGTCTTTCTTGTCGAGACGCTCCTGGTCGCTGAGACCGGTCTCGGCCTCGAGGGCGGAGAGCTGTGAGGTGATGTCAGGCAGCACGAAGAGCTCGTCGTTGTTCACCTGCTTGGCCAGCCAGCCGGTACCCTTGTCGGTAAGGTCGCAGGAGTTCAGCTTCTCGTCGACCACGAAGTAAAGAGGCTCGATACACTCGGGCATACGGCGATTGTTGTTCTCCATATACACCTCCTCGGTCTTGAGCATACCGGCCTTAATACCTTCCTCAGAGAGGTATTTGATAAGCGGCTTGTTCTTCGGCAGGGCCTTGTGGGAACGGTAGAGTGAGAGGAATCCCTGTTCGAGCTTCTCCTGACCCTCCTTCTTGTTGCCGGCCTCGACGAGGCGGTTACCCTCGGTGATGAGGGTCTTCGCATCAGCCAGATACTGGGTGGCCAGCTGGCGCTGTACGCCCACGAGGCGCTCCACCAGCGGCTGGTACTCCTCGAACATCTGGTCGTCGCCCTTGGGCACGGGACCAGAGATGATCAGCGGGGTACGGGCATCGTCGATCAACACGGAGTCTACCTCGTCGACGATGGCGTAGTTATGCGAGCGCTGCACGAGGTCTTGTGGCGAGATGGCCATATTGTCGCGCAGGTAGTCGAAACCGAACTCATTATTGGTACCGAAGGTGATGTCGGCCTGATAGGCGCGGCGACGCTCTTCGCTGTTGGGCTGGTGCTTGTCGATACAGTCGACGCTGAGTCCGTGGAACATATAGAGCGGGCCCATCCACTCGGAGTCACGCTTGGCCAGGTAGTCGTTCACCGTCACCACGTGCACACCGTTGCCGGTGAGGGCATTCAGGAACACGGGGAGGGTAGCGACCAGCGTCTTACCTTCACCAGTGGCCATCTCAGCGATCTTTCCTTGATGGAGCACGACACCACCGAAGAGCTGCACGTCGTAGTGGATCATCTCCCACTTCAGGTCGTTGCCGCCGGCTGTCCAGTGGTTGTGGTAGATGGCCTTATCGCCGTCGATGGTGATGAAGTCCTTACGGGGATCGGCAGCCAGCTCACGGTCGAAGTCGGTAGCGGTGACGATGGTCTCCTCGTTCTCGGCAAAGCGGCGGGCGGTCTCCTTCACGATGGCGAACACCTCGGGCATCACCTCGTCGAGGGCTTTCTCAAAAATGTCGAGTATCTCTTTCTCTATCTTGTCGATCTGTGCGAAGATGTCAGCACGCTCGTCGATAGGTGTGTTCTCGATGGTAGCCTTCAGCTCGTCGATGCGGGCTCTCTTTTCTTTGGCTGTGGCCTGCACCTGCTCACGCAACTCTTTGGAGCGCTGGCGCAGGGCGTCGTTATCCATTTGCTCAATCTTCGGCGATACGGCCTTCACCTTCTCTACTAAAGGCTGGATGAGCTTCATGTCGCGGGTGGACTTATCACCGAACAGCGACTTCAGAATCTTGTTGAAATTCATTGTTATATCTACTTTTTACTATGATTATTCACTTTCTATTATTTCACCTTTTCACTTTTTCACCTTTTCACTTTCATGAAACGGGTGCAAAGGTACGAAAAAAAATCCGTACTTATGCTTACCTTTTCACTTTTTTACCTTTTTACCTTAAAAAAGCGGTTCTGCGGTGCAGGCGTTGGGGGCCCTGATGCGGATAGCCCGTGAAATGGTGGGGGCTATACGATCAGTGGTGACGGGGGTGAGGATGCGCTCGGGCTGTATGCCGGCACCATAGAAGACGATGGGGAAGGCGAGGGCGGGAGTCTGCGACACGCGGTTCTCACCAGTCTCCTCGTTCTGTAATTGCCATCCTGGCGCAACCTCAATCAAGATGTCACCGCTATGCGAGGGGTGGAATCCGTTGCGTATCTTGGTCATCAGGCTGCTGTCGCCGCCCAGCAATTGCAGGGTGGTGTAGACGTTCCTGACGCCCTCCATCTGTACCAGGAACTCTTTGGCCCGCTGACAGAAGTCAGACAGGCTGATGTGCTTCTGCTCCAGCAGCTTGTGGTTGATATACAGCTGGTTACCAAACCACGTCTCGATGTAGCGTTCCTGTCCCCAGAGCGCGCCGAAATACATGTTCAGCAGATTGGCGGCGCGGTTGATATAGAAAGTGCCCGTGGGAATGCGGTATCGGGCATAGTCGGTGTATTCGGGATCACAATAACCAGTGCCGGTGAGTACGAAAAGCACGTTGCCTGCGCCGATGCTGGATTCCAGACGGGTGATCAGCTGGGCGATGCTACGGTCCAGCCGGAGATAGGTGTCGCGCATCTCCTGCTGACATTCTGTCATGGGCCGATGGTTGTAGGGGCCGGCATAATAAGTCAGACAGAGCAAGTCGGGAACCATATCTGCACCCATCATCTGATGGTTGGCGCATAAAAGGGCCCAATCCGTCATGTGGTTGTTGATCAGGGCAGAGGTCTGGTATTCCTGGTATTTCTTATTGTCCTTGAAGGTGTATTTGAAATCGGGCTTGGCCTCTTGTCCGAGAGGTGTCCAGAAGAGATGGTCTATATTGTCGCTGATTTCATTTATCTTGTTGAAACTCAGCAATGGAACGTCGGTTTGGTTGGAGTAATACTGCGAGGTCATCCATTGACCAGTCTGTTCGTCGAGCCACAGGGCGCCGTCGGCAGCGTGACCCGCTGTGAGGATGGCCGCATCGCAGAAGGGTGCGATGGCGAATACACGCGCCTCACCATGGGTGGCTACTTTCAACTCGTCGCCTAACGTCGACACCGAGAGGTGGGCGGGCGACGGTGTGCCATTCTGGCGGAGGGTCTCCGTACAGAGGATGGGTCGCAGCGTCTCCCGCTCAATCCACCGCTGACCGATGATACTGTGGTAATAGGGTACTGTGCCGGTGATCACCGTTGAGACCGCCGAAGCACGGTCCGTCTCCTGCATGGGGTAGGAAGCATTCTCATAGACCTTTCCCTGTTCCAAAAGCCTTTTGAAACCGTTGGCGCTGTAGAGTGGGGCATAGGCCTCGAGATAGTCGCTGCGCAACTGATCGATGGTGATGTTCACCACTAGGCGCGGCACCTGTCGGACTCCGTTCTGGGCTGCAGTCTCAGCATTCCATCCGAGAACGGCCAGTAGGGTGAGATAGATATATCGATTACTCAATTACTTCGTTCTTAATTTAAATCCGTTGAAAACTCTTATTAGCAAACATAGTGCCACAATCATCATCCCCTCGGCATAATGCTGGAAGAGGCCGCCGATGGCGAACAGCACAATCATCACCGCCAGAATCCTCCACCAGCGGGTGTCGCGCCGTCTCAGCACAGCGGGGATGAAGAAGAAGGGCAGGGGATTCAACAGCAACAGCTGGAGGTTCAGGCTCGTGGTGGGGTGCTGCGAGAAGATCATGACGAACAGCACGCAGCCACTCAGTCCCTGTACGAGCATCAGCAGCGCATCCCAATATTTGAAGGTCTTTCGGCGTTTCCACTCCCAGAGGGCGATGACGATAGAGACGATCAGCAGCAGACAGACACATTCGGTAGGCGTCAGGGGGAAATCCTGTTCGATGATCTGAACACCTGCTTGGAGGGCTATCCGACGCTCACGGACCAGCGGACGGTATTCGCCGTTGGCATAGATGGTGGCGCGGTCTACGTCGTACATCAGGTTGTCGGGCAGGAAATCCTGCTGCCGCTGGTCTGTCTTCTGGTCAGCCTTGATGCCGAGCAGCATATCGTTGCCAAAGGTGGCCCAGGGGTGGTTTCGGGTACAGGTGCGCACCATCTCCCGATAGCTGGGCTGATAGTCCTCCCGTGGGGCATAGGTCACCTTGCCTGTGATACAGTGCTCGATGAGGTCTCTCGGACGCAGCGAACAGTTATCGTAGAAATAGTTATATCGGTAGACTTTGTTCTCGGTCTGCAGGTTATTGATCAGCGCCTCCCGGAGGGCAATCTTCTCCTCTGGCTTCAGGTCGAGCACCTGTTCGGTGACGCTACTGCCGTACTGCTGGTATTCCTGGAGGAAGAAGTTGTAGGGATAGGCGCCGAGTTCGTAATCGGTCAGGCCGAAGACGAACCGCAGTACAAAATAGGGTTTGCGGAAGTCGAACACTCCCCAGTTGAAGGCAATATCCTCACCCTTGTTGGGGTCGTGCCACCGGAGGGCGGTATGACCATACAGGCTGTAGATCTCCTCATGGGGGGAACAGGTGAGAAGGCTTACCTCCACCGAGTCGAAGTGTGCCAGGTATTCCGGCTGATAGTCTTTGTGGGCCATCACCGCCGTCAGCGACAGAAAACCCAGGAACAGGAGGGTAAATCTCCTAAAAAAGATATTTTTTTGTTTCACGATGCAAAATTAATTGATATTTTTCAGTAAAAAGTGTTTTTCTGCTTTTTTTTTAATAATTTTGCACCCTGAAATGAAAATCTTCGGAAAAAGAACCATTAATATGAATAAAATCATCAGCTGTCTGGCGGTTTTCTCGATGACGACCCTGGCGGCCTTTGCACAAAGTGGCACGAACTCTCCCTACAGCCAGTATGGTCTTGGTGATCTGTCGGATCAGGGTGTAGGATTTAATAAAGGTATGGGCGGTGTCGGTCTGGCCTTCAGGAAAGGGAATGAGGTGAATCCGATGAATCCCGCCTCCTATTCCTCCATCGACTCCATCACTATGATCTTCGATGCCGGACTGTCCGGACAGATTACGAATTTCAGTGAGGGCGGCAGAAAGTTGAATGCCAAGAGCGGTGGTTTCGACTACGTGACGGGCGCCTTACGTCTGATCAAGAATGTGGGTGTCAGCTTCGGTGTGATGCCTTTGTCGAATATTGGCTATGAATATACATCCACCACCTCGCGGTTGGATTCTGAAACGTCGGTGTATTCGGAGTATAGTGGTAAAGGTGGACTGAACCAGCTCTTCTTGGGTGTAGGATGGCGTGTGTTCAAACCTTTGTCGGTGGGCTTCAACGTCTCTTATCTCTGGGGCGATATTGAAAAGAGTGTCTCTTCCGTCAGTTCCTCTGATATCAACACCATCTATAAAGACTATTATGCTTCGGTGAGTAACTATAAGTTTGATTTCGGTGTGCAGTTTGCACAGCCCATCGGGAAGGATATGCTGACCATTGGTGCTGTCTTCAGTCCTGAGCATAAGCTGAACGCAGATCCAGAAGCAAGGATCATTCATAAGAATTCAAGTATCTCGAAGTCAGACACGACGTCGTTTAAAATCACTGATGGTCTGTCGCTGCCAACATCGTTTGGTATTGGTGTCGCCTATCAGAAAGATTTGCGTCTGCGGGTCGGTGCTGACTTCCGGATGCAGAAGTGGGGATCGCTGGCATTCCCGACCTTCAGCAACGATTCGTATAGTCTGAAGGAAGGACTCCTGAAGGACAGCTACAAGATGAATGTGGGTGCTGAGTGGATTCCCAATCCCCGAAGCACACGCAGCGTGCTGCATCATGTCCGTTATCGAGTCGGTGCCGGCTATTCTACACCTTATTATTATATAGAAGGGAAAGACGGGCCGAAGGAAATACACCTCAGCTTTGGTCTGGGTATCCCCATCATGAATGGTTACAACAACCGTTCGCTTCTGAATGTCAGCGCAGAGTGGCAGCGCCGTTCTGCCGACAATCTGATTACCGAGAACACCTTCCGTCTGAACATCGGTCTGACGTTCAATGAGCGCTGGTTCTCGAAAATGAAGGTAGAGTAGGAGAGAAAATCGTGAAAAGCGACAGGTTCAGGAACGTTGGACGAATATGGTGGCGGGCATCTCTGCCACTATGGGTTGTCTGTCAGTTGATGTTCCTCCTGTCGTGTACTGAGCCTGCGGAGCATACGGCGCCACCTATCTATGATCGCGATTCTGTCTCAATGATGGTTTCCTATGGTGTGAATACGCTGATCAGCGACTCGGGTGTCATCAAATACCGGATTGTCACTGAGCGGTGGGATGTCAATACCGTCAGACAACCTTCACGATGGACTTTTGAGAAAGGTGTGTTCTTTGAGCAGTTCGATGAGAAGTTCCATGTCCAGGCTTATGTCCAGGCAGATACCGCCTGGTATTTCGACCAGCTGAAGCTGTGGCATCTCCGGGGACGTGTCCGTATTCGGAATGTCAATGGACTGATCTATCAGAGTGAAGAACTCTATTGGGACGGCATGAAGCATGAACTTTACTCAAATGTGTTCTCTAAGGTGACGACTCCAGAACGATCGATGGAAGGCACCTATTTCCTAAGCGATGAACAGATGACACACTATACCGTCAGCAACTCCAAGGGTTCGTTTGAACGTGAGGATATGACTGGTGAGGAGGAGAAACCTCAGGAGCAGAATTCGGCTGCCGATACCGTGAAGGCTCCGGAACCTGTGATGCGTCCGAAAACCCAGAAACATGCGAAAAGGAACTGATGACTGAACTGATCATAGGATTACTGGTGGCGATGCTGTTCTCAGCCTTTTTCTCTGGTATGGAGATCGCCTTTGTGTCGAGTAACCGTCTCTTGGCAGAGATGGACCGTGAGAAGAACGGCTTGTCGCAAAGGGCAATCAGCGTGTTCTATCAGCATCCCCACAACTTTGTGTCAACGATGTTGGTGGGTAATAACATCGCGTTGGTCATCTATGGTATTCTCTTTGCCAAGATATTCGATACGACACTCTTCCAACCCTTCAGCGACGGCATCCGGGTAACAGCCGATACTCTTTTGTCTACGCTGGTCGTGCTGTTTACAGGCGAGTTCCTGCCGAAGACGATTTTCAAGAATACACCCAACACGATGCTGACGGTTTTTGCGATCCCGGCTTACGTCTGCTACATCGTTCTCTATCCGATTTCCCGTCTGGCCACCTTGCTCTCGAAAGGTCTGCTCCGGCTGGTAGGTATCCGTATGACGAGAGAGACAGATGAGCGCGAGTTCACGAAGGTCGACCTCGACTACCTCGTACAGACCAGCATCGATAATGCCGCCGATGAAGACCAGATAGACGAGGAGGTGAAGATCTTCCAGAACGCCCTCGACTTCTCTGAGACGAAAGTGCGTGACTGTATGGTGCCCCGTACCGAGATGGATGCTGTCGAGGACACTGCAACTATCGATGAACTCAAGCAGACCTTCATCGAGAGTGGGCACAGCAAGATTATCGTCTACCACGAGGATATCGACCACATCATCGGCTATATACACTCCAGCGACATGTTCCATACGGATCAGAAACCGAAGGTCCGTGAGATCAGTTTCGTGCCAGAGACCATGCTGGCCTCCCGTCTGATGAAACAGCTTATGCAACAGAAGCGCTCTCTGGCCATCGTTGTCGATGAGTTCGGCGGCACCAGCGGTCTGGTTTCTCTGGAGGATATCGTGGAGGAGATAACGGGAGAAATTGAGGACGAGCACGATAACTCCACTCACGTGGCCAAGCAGCTCTCCGATCATGAGTATATCCTCTCGGCCCGACTGGAGATTGGTAAGATCAACGAGATGTTCGACCTCGATCTGCCGGAGAGCGATGAGTATATGACGCTGGGTGGACTCATCCTGCATGAGTATCAGTCGTTCCCCAAATTGAATGAGATCGTCAGAATCGGGTCCTTTGAGTTCAAAATAGTCAAAAATTCAGCGACAAAGATAGAACTTGTGCGGCTAAAGGTGATGAAATAGGAAATTTCATTAGAAAAAATTTCGCCGTTTCAAAGAAAAGTCGTAATTTTGCACCCCAAATTGTAAATCGTAAAAAAATAAATCAAAAATATTATTATGGCAGCATTAGGAAAAATCAGAAAAAGAGGCGTGGCCCTTGTGATTATCATCGGTCTCGGCCTTTTCGCCTTTATTGCTGAAGAAGCTTTCCGTTCTTGTGAAGCAACCAAGAACCAGCAGCGTCAGCAGATCGGCGAAGTGTTAGGTAACAAAATCAATGTACAGGAATATCAGGCCTTGGTGGATGAATACCAGGAGGTACTGAAGATGACGCAGGGTGTCGACAACCTGTCCGAGGATCAGCTCAACAGTCTGAAGGATGAGGTTTGGAACTCTTTCGTCAACGAGCAGATCATCGCCAACGAGGCTAAGGAAATAGGTCTGACCGTCACCGATCAGGAACTGCAGAACATGATGAAGGAGGGAACCAATCCCATGCTTCTCCGTTCTCCGTTCGTGAATCAGGAGACTGGCCGTTTCGATGTGACCATGCTCACCAAGTTCTTGGCAGACTATAAGAAGAACGCTTCTAACCCGCAGGTGGCTGAGTCGTATCAGAAGATCTACCAGTTCTGGCAGTTCATCGAGAAACAGCTCCGCACACAGACACTGGCTCAGAAGTTCCAGGCTCTGGTTGCAAACAGCCTGTTGTCGAATCCCGTCTCAGCCAAGATGTCTTTCGAGGCTCAGAATCAGGAGTCCGATATCCAGCTGGCTTCTATCGCTTACAATTCTATCAATGACAACGACGTACAGGTTAGCGAGTCAGACCTGAAGGCTAAGTACGACGAGCAGAAGGAGATGTTTAAGCAGACTATTGAGACACGTGACATCAAGTATGTAGACTTCCAGGTCGTTGCTTCTGCCGCAGACCGTCAGGCTTTGATGGTTACGATGAAGGAAGCTTCCGAAAAGCTTCAGAGTGGTGCCAATCCCGCTGAGGTGGTTCGTAAGGCCCAGTCACAGTTCCCTTATACTGGCATCGCAGCAACAAAGCGTGCCTATCCCTCTGACATCGCCGCCAAGATCGACTCAATGTCTGTAGGTCAGACCTCAGCTCCCTTCGAGACCAAGGGCGACAACACTCTCAATGTGGTGAAGCTGCTTTCAAAGGTTCAGATGCCCGACAGTATTGAATATCGTCAGATTCAGGTTGGTGGTGCTACTCTCGACGAGGCCCGCAAGACGGCTGACAGTATCTATACGGCTCTGAAGGGTGGAGCTGACTTCGACGAACTGGCTCAGAAATATGGCCAGACTGGTCAGAAGCAGTGGCTCACCTCTGCTATGTATGAGAACTCCAACACGATGGACGAGGAGTCGAAGAACTATCTCAACAGCATCAATACCCTCGCCGTCAACGAGGTGAAGAACCTTGAGTTCTCTCAGGGCAACATCGTTCTTCAGGTGACGGCCCGCAAGGCGATGGTCGACAAGTATGATGTGGCTGTCGTCAAGCATACCATCGATTTCTCAAAGGCTACATACTCAGAGGCTTACAATAAGTTCAGCCAGTATGTGAGTGAGAACAAGACCATCGAGGATCTGGAGAAGAACGCCGCTCAGTTCGGCTACAAGGTTCAGGAGCGTCAGGATATGTACAATTCCGAGCACAACGTGGCTGGTGTTCGTGCCACCCGTGAGGCTATGAAGTGGATATTCGACGCCAAAGAGAATCAGGTCAGCCCGCTTTATGAGTGTGGTAGCAACGACCATCTGATGGTTGTCGCCCTTACCAAGATTCATCCGGTTGGCTATCGTGCCCTCGACGCCGTCAAGGATATGGTGAAGCAGGAGGTTCTCCGCGACAAGAAGTTTGAGCAAATCAAGCAGAAGCTGGCTGGTGTGGCTGACATCGCTGCCGCTCAGGCCAAGGGTGCCCGTATCGACTCTGTGAAGCAGATCACATTCTCGGCTCCTGTGTTCGTTCAGGCCACAGGTTCCAGTGAGCCCGCTCTTGCTGGTGCAGTCTCTGCCCTCAAGCAGGGTGACTTCAGCAAGGCCCTCGTCAAGGGTAATGGTGGTGCCTTCCTCTTCAAGGTGCTGAAGAAGGCTGCCCGTGAGGGTGTCAAATTCGACGAGCAGGCTGCCGAACAGACGCTCGCTCAGCGTGCCCAGCAGGCTGCAGGCCGTTATATGCAGGAGCTTTACCAGAAGGCCAATGTGGTCGATAATCGCTACCTGTTCTTCTGATGAATTGAACCTTTCGGCCTTTGTCTGAAAGACAGACAAAGCCCCTCATGATAAAATAATTCCCGAAACGCTTGGTCGTTTCGGGAATTATGTTTATATTTGCAGCCAAATTATATAGATTTGGTGACAGCATATGAGACTCTCACGACTCGCCATAACCATAATCATGCTGATTTCCGCCCTTGACATCTACGCTGATGAGGCTGCGGAGATCAGGAAGAAGATTCCCCATTTTCAAGGCGAAAGGTTATTGGCTGCTTACGACAGACTATACCGTTTGAGTCTGGAAGGCAATGATCCTTCTTATCAGTTGCGATGTATTAATGATCTGATTGCAGAAACAGAACGGCAGAGGAATTTTGGGAAAGCCGGCGATGCCAAGGTCATGAAGCTCATATTCTTCTATAACAATGATTTGAGTGATTCGATTTATCAGCAGACACCTGGTGTGCTTGATTTCCTGAAGGTCAACAAATCGTGGAAGAATTATTATGAGTCGTGGACGCTATTGGTAAATACCTATAACTTTGCAGGAAAAACCAGTGAGGCTCTGAAGGAAGCCAATTTGATGTTTGATGATGCCAAGATGCGACAGGATAAGTTTGGTATGGGTATGGCATATTATGTTCTGGGTAATGTCTACTCTAATATGTATAACCCTGAGGAGGCTGCCAATACCTACGCGATGAGCATAGATCTGTTGATGCAGGTGAGACCGCTTCCCATGCAACTGTCAGATGTGTTCTCTTATTATTCCGACGAATTGACCACCCAGAACAGATATGCAGAGTTAGAACAGCTGACAGTCAGATGGAAGACATTTCTGACAGATTATTATAAGAGAAGACTTGACGACAGCGTTGGCGAGGCCGATAGCCGTTGGGGCTATTATTATATGGCCTGTGCCCAGGCAGCCTTAGGACAGGGCCAATTGGAAAAGGCCCAGATGATGCTGGATGAGATGAAGGGGAAATCGGCTGGTGCTGATGTTTTTCTTGACAGAATGTGGCTCTATTATACGGCCGATCTGCTGATACGTAAGAAAGACTATCGGGAGGCTTTGGCTCTTAATGACCAGAGTGTTCAGTTGGCGATGAACTCCGATGACAAGTCAGTGATGATTCGGACGCGAAAGCAACGGGCTGAGATTTTAGAGGGTTTGGGACGTTATCAAGAGGCTGCTCGGCTTTATTATGAGATGTATGCCATCAACGACTCCATTAACTCCAACGAAGTCAAACAGCAGCTGACGGAGATGAATGCCCGTTTCGACAATGAACACTTGAAACTGCAGCAACAGGAGGAACGCAACCGCAATATCCTCATCATCGTCAGCATCATCATCGCAGCACTCCTCATCTTCATCGTCTTCCGCTATATCGCGGCCAAGCGATTGAAAGCCGCCCACGTGAAGTTGGAGGAGGCTCACTCTGAACTGGAGACTGCCCATAGCCAGTTGCTGACGGCCTACGACCAGTTGGAGGAGACCACCACGGCGAAGGAACGTATCGAGAGTGAGCTCCGCATTGCCCGTGACATCCAGATGGGTATGGTGCCCAGGGTGTTCCCGCCATTCCCTGACCGCGACGATATCGATCTCTTTGCCTCTATCACACCGGCTAAGGCCGTGGGAGGTGACCTTTACGACTACTTCGTGCTCGATGAGAAACTCTATTTCTGCTTAGGCGATGTCAGTGGCAAGGGTGTACCGGCCTCCCTGTTTATGGCGGTAGCCGTCAATCTGTTCCGTGTGGCCTCCAAGCAGCAGTTACCGCCTGCCGAGATTGCTACCCGGATGAACGACGTACTGTCGGAGAATAACGAGAACAGTATGTTCGTCACCATGTTCATTGGTGTGGCAGACCTGAAGACGGGTCATCTCGACTTTTGTAATGCCGGTCATAATCCCCCGGTCATCAAGGAAACCGATGGTACGGCACACTTCCTGAAGATGAAACCCAATGCCCCGCTCGGGTTCTGGCCGGGCATGAAATATATTGGCGAGACCATCGAGGATATCAGTATAAAGCCATTCTTCATCTATAGCGACGGACTGAATGAGGCTGAGAATGCCAATCATGACCAATATGGTGACGACCGTCTGCTCAGTCAGATGCAGAATCAGGCCTATGAGAGTGCAGAACAGACCATCAACAGGCTTCTGGCCGACGTCCATGAACATGTTGGTGGTGCCGAACAGAGTGATGACCTGACCATGCTCTGTTTGAGGATTCGTGGTAAACAATAATATAATTATAATCATCTTAAAATATAGTAACTATGTCAGAGATTACGAAAAAGGATGGCATGACCATCTTCAAGACCGACAGCCGCATCGACACTTCGGTGGCGGCTAAGTTTGAGAGTGAATTGTTACCGCTGCTGACAGAGGGTGGCATGACGCTGGTGCTCGATTGCGACGACCTGACCTATATGGCCAGCTCCGGACTGCGTGTGATTCAGAAGGCCATGCGGACGCTGGTGCCTTTCAAGGGTGAGGTCAGGATGATCAATGTGAATCCCAGCATCTACGAGGTGCTGGAGATGACAGGTTTCCCACAGTTTATGAAAATAGAAAGAAAGAAAGGGTAGACTTATGGTACTGATTATTATTTTAGGTGTGCTGGTGGTCTTGTTGGCCATCGCATACGCTTACCAACTTAGAGTGACGAAGAAGCAGTCTGAGGAATCTGCCGATCTCCTCAGAGACTATCAGCGCCGGCTCGATGAGCAGCAGCGCCTTTTCGATGACTACCAGCGACTGGAGAAACAGTTTAACAGCGTAGGTCAAGGCTATGAGAAAGCTTTGCTGGCTTTCGATAAACTGGAGGAGGAGAAACAGACTCTGAATCAGGTGAAGGAAGCCCTTCTGAAGCAGGTGCAGGATTTGCAGCAGGTGAACGGCCAGTTGCAGGCTGAACTCCAGCAGGCGAAGACCACTAAGAATACTGCAGACGAGACCACATTAAGATAGAGTAGGAGATGATGAAACGTTTTTCAAAACCTTGGAAGGCGCTGCTGTTAGCGGTGCCTATGCTGGTGTGCTCTATGTCTGGACAAGCCTCCGAGTATTGGATTGAATTTGGTACCCCATCGCAAGGACAGATCATTAACGCAAACGGCGCCGCTATGTGGACCTATTCCACTGTTGGAACCGTTAGTAATATGACATATTCAAATAGCGCCTTTTCATTTTTCGTTGGTCCTTTTAAAGAGGGAGTCGAGACTTCGCTGACGTTGACTACTTCACAAAGATTCTCAGGAACAATAAAGAACATCGATGTCTACTGTAGTAAGGTTACTAATCTGACTATCGAGGTGTTGGTTGGAAATAATAAACTGGGAGAACTGAGTGATTATAATTATAATGATAAGATTAATTCATATAGGCTCTCACTATCATACGGTGTGCAGTCTGAAAAATTATCTTTGAGGTTTAAAGATTCCGGAACGGAAGGGGTGAGTGTCACAGACCTGCAGAAAGTCATCATCTACATAGATGATTCTGTTTATCCTATCTTCTTCGACACTTCTGTGACCTTCAATTATGAGGATCTGAAAAATGCTGTTTTGTCGAACTATTCCTATAAAGGTATTCTCTTTACCTTGAATGAAAGTGGTGGCGATGGAATTGAGAATGAAGACGGTGGTGCTATCTATATGGGAACGCCTTTCACGGATGCTGCTGTTGCAAGTCTGCATAATAATGTCAAAAATCATAATTATCATCCTGGCGATCCAGGCTATGCCATCGACTTTTCTGGTGGTATCACAACGATGATAGCCAGGGGAAAGGGCTATTTTGAACTGGAAGCCCTGACAGAATCCAATTATGCCTACCATGTGAAGATTGGCGATGCAGCCCCCGTAGAGTTTGTCTACACTAACCGTCAGACGCTGAGCGTACCATATAATGTCAGTAAGGACACCTATGTATATATATACTTAGTGGACAAATCGCCTTCTTCAAGTCGTTCTGGCACCAGAATAGGTAAGCGCGGAACGGCCCATGGCATTGTTTATTCCGTCAGGTGCTCCACAGCCCCGATTGAAAAAACTGACATCAGCGTGTATGTTGATTACATTATGAAGAGAGATGACTTTATCTTCCACAATGCCGACCGTAACGGTGACTACAAGATTAACGCCGCTGACATTGTGGATGTCTTGAATATTGAATAAACTCTAATAAGACTTTAATGAAATGAAAAAACTATTTGTTTGTGTGTTGGCATCCCTCTGCAGCGCTATCGCCTTTGCTCAGAAGGACGAGGTTGTGGTGAAGGATGTCACCATGTACCCTGGCGGTACAGCTCAGATGGAGGTCGCACTCAACAACCCTTCGAAGGAGTATACGGCTCTCCAGTTTAAGCTCTCTTTGCCTGAAGGCATCAGTATTGCTCCGTCGGACAATGGAAAGAGTCTGAAAGCTTCACTCAACAGGGCTGTTGCCACAGACCATGAGTTGGTTGTCAGCCAGGAGAAAGATAATACCTACATCTTCATTGTCTTCTCTCGAAGCAATGCGGCATTTACTGGTGCCGGCACCATCGCCAGCATCACGTTGGTGGCCTCTGACGATGTAAAGACTGGAGAGCTGAAGGCAACAACCGAAGCAGTTCTGTGGGTGACACCAGAGGAGGAGACTGCTGAAACTGAGGGGGCTAAGGCTGCCGTTGTAGTAAAGAATGAAGTGATCATCAAGATCAGTGCTTCTGGCAAGTCTACACTGGTGAGTGGGAAAGATCTTGACTTCAGTAATGTGGATGGTCTGAAGGCCTATATAGCCACTGGTTACTATTGGCCCAAAGACCTCATGGATATGGACGAAAGTGTCATCTGTCTGACGAAGGTGGAAGATGTCCCTGCCGGTACACCTATCTTGCTGATCGGCACGGGTGATAAGGAGTTTACAGTTCCCATAACCACATCCCACACTTACTATCCTGCCAATTACCTGAAGGGCAATGCGAAGACGGATGTTGATGTGGATCCCTCATATACTAATATGCAATTGGAGAAAGGTGTGTTTAATTATCTGACGACCAGCACTTACCCAGCTGGCAACTGTTATCTCCAGTTGCCCAGTGGTGCGAGCTCCGTTTCAGGAAGTGAATTGGAATTCACTATGAACGAGCATGGTGTGCAGGATTATGTAAGTCAGATGGGCCTCGACTTTACGAATGTGGAAGGCCTGAAAGCCTATACAGTGACAGGCGTTGATGCGGACAAGAACATTTTGCTGACTCGTGTGACGAATACCTCTAATGGTATGCCGCTCCTTCTGATTGGCACGGCAGGTCAAAAATATAAGGTTCCTTCCGTAAAATCTTCCATGTTCTATACCTATATTAATATGTTGCGAGGTGATGCTAAAAAGGATACTGACGTCAAGAAAACGACAGAGGATGGCTTTACCAACTGTATCCTCAGCAATGGGGTATTCGGACCGCTCAGCGAAGACAATCCTGCTTTCCCCGCTGGTTCATGCTATCTGCCTGTTCCGACATCCTATCTGACATCTGCCACCAGAGCTGATTCTGAAGAAATCAAGATGTCGTTGAAGGAGACCGAGGTGTTGCTCCTCAATCTTAAAGACGGCTCCGTTGCAAACTTGCCGACAGCTATTAAGTCAGTATATAGGTCACAGGCTTCTGATGACGATAACGCTTGGTATAACCTGAATGGCCAGCGTGTCGACACACCCAGCAAGGGTATATATATTAATAAAGGTGTCAAAGTCGTGATTAAGTGAGCGAAATGATAGTTCGCTTTCATTTTTATTTTTTTTAATAAAAAAAGTCCCGAAACATTTGGAAGTTTCGGGATTTTTGTTTAAATTTGCAGCCATAAAGTGTATACATAGTATTTAATGACTAAATTATAAATCCAAAGAATATGAAAAAACTATTTATTTGTGTGATGACATCCCTCTGCAGCACATT
>Ga0247608_10004313_pt1 | contig 16013 bp, 8 predicted proteins | sample 176DNAGHGlowgp2_FD_193490 | JGI IMG/M metagenome (GOLD analysis project Ga0247608, IMG submission 193490) | Sheep rumen microbial communities from Palmerston North, Manawatu-Wanganui, New Zealand - 1766 DNA GHGlow gp2 | ecosystem: Host-associated > Mammals > Digestive system > Stomach > Rumen ... | reverse complement strand
TGTTGTTTTCTTCTTTTTCGATGTGGTCGCAATTTGCGACCACATCCAGCGACCGGTCGCAATTTGCGACCAGTTCCCTGCTTCTTTCATCGTTATTAGATTTCATCTTCGCCATAATGGTTGTTTTTGAAATGCAAAGATACCACGAAAACCACTGCTTGTCAAGGGTTTTGCGTGATTTTTATTGCTGTTGAAAATCAGAAAGTTGTAATTTTTATTTACAATTTGTTTTGTTGATTGTTAAAATTCAGGTTCGGGATTTCGCTGGTTTTTGACCTTTGCGAGTCTGAGGTTTCGTTTGGCCGGTCAAAGCATCGCTTTAACGTTGGTGCGGTGGTTTTCGGAAATGCGTGTGGTTTTCGGTAGGGGAAGGTGGCCAAACGGAATGGTGCATTTGCTGATCGTTTCCATGTGTCTTTGCGGGTTGCGCGGGTGCGGTACGCACGAAGAAGCCAATCTGCTCTACCGTCTTGCTTGACCCGTTGCACCAACAGGATGCTGCTGTCGGGTTGGTAAAGGATTTCATCCTTATATAGACATTAATTTTTTCATTTCATCTTCATCGGGGAGCAGTTCCATCAGTTTCTTCTGTCCTGCTTGGTATGTGGCGACCCCCATAGGACGCTGATAATCCTGAAGAACATACTCAACAAAGGTTTTGTCGGCATCTTTGCAAAGGATAATGCCAACAGGAGGGTTTTCTCCCTTAAGCTTTTCGTCGTCATCCAAAACATGAAGGTAATGAGATAGTTGTCCTAGATAAGCAGGCTTGAAAGTCCCTTTTTTCAGTTCCACCACAACCAGTGAACGCAGAATCCTGTTGAAGAATAGCAGATCCACCCAATGGTCGTGCCCCAATTTGTCGTAATGAACTTGACATCCAATGTATGCAAAACCTTTTCCAAAAGTCATGATAAAGTTTCGCATGTTATGGACGATCTCGTTTTCAAGAACTCGCTCATCAATGTCCTCTTCTCTCTGACCCAATTGCTCTGTATTGATAAAATCCAGTAAGTAGGAATCTTTGAACATCTGAATGGCACGGAAGGCTTGTTTGTGGTTTGGGATTGTGTTGACGAAGTTGTTAGGCATTTTGCCCTGGTTATGGTAAGCGTCCTCTGCTATCCTACGTTCCAAAGCCTCATGGCTCAGCTGTAAATCAGCACAGAGCTGAATATAGAATATGCGTTCTTCTAAGGTTTTTGTCTTTGACAGGATCATGACGTGGTGAGAAAAGCCAATGTTGAAAAACGCTGCAATAGGAATGCCCGCCAAGACGGTTGGTAAGAGAGCGCTTTCGTTTTCTCCTAATTTGGCAGACGCGTCTGCCAAATTTGTGTCAAGCATTTGCCACTGTTCGTAGAACATTCTCATATTCCGTAAGTTGCGTGCGGAGAATCCCCTCAATCCTGGCATTTTGGCCGACAATTGACGGCTAATGGTCTCAATGGCATCTTTTCCCCAAAATCCCGAACGGGAATTCTGAGAAATGTATCGACCTATTCCATAATACAAGGCCAACTGTTCTTGGTTCACGCCCGCCAATGCTTTGGCCTGGCTCTGCAAAATGGCTGTCTTGATTTGCCTGACGGCATCGCTGTACTGATTCATGTTTGTTCTTTTTTGTTTTTAAGGTTATTGATTTCCGCCTGCAAAGATACCACAAAAACCGTTGTTTGTCAAGGGCTTTGCGTGATTTTTATTGCTGTTGAAAATCAGAAAGTTGTAATTTTTATTTATAATTTGTTTTGTTGATTGTTAAAATTCAGGTTCGGGATTTCGCTGATTTTTGACCTTTGCGAGTCTGAGGTTCCGTTTGGCCGAGGCCTGATTCCATGTATTGAAGCTCCGAAGCCATCTTCCGTTAAAAACAAGTGATTTTTTCAATTAAGAATGCTGGGGGAAACGGGATTGGTGTCGGTTAACTTGATAAAGTCCGGTCCCCCGTTTTGTACATTGCACATTGTTCATTGTACATTGATCAGTTTCCGGTAGGGGAGGGTGGCCAAACGGAATGGTGCATTTGCTGTTCGTTTTTGTTTACGCTTGCGGGTGGCACGGTTGATCGGTTGTCCTTGCTCTTGCGGGTTGTGCGGGTTGCGATGCGCACTGCTCTGGCGGGCAACCCATGCACCATTCCGTTTTGCCGGAAGAGGGAGGCGTTGGATCGCGAGGGCGGTCGTTATCGTCAAAGCACGTGGTGGTTCGTCAGGACAGGATGGCAAAACGGAATCCCGTGCCCGCAAGGGCGTTCGCTGGCGGGTGGCATCCCTTTTTTCGATTTGCTCTGCACTTGCGGGTTTGTGGTGTTCCGTTAGTTCCTGCTCTTGCGAGACGGAGGTTCCGTTTGGCCGGTCAAGGCATCACTTTAACGTTGGTGTTGTGGGTGTCGAAAATGCGAGTTGTTTTCGATAGAGGAGGGTGGCCAAACGGAATGGTGCATTTGCTGTTCGTTTTTGTTTACGCTTGCGGGTCGTGCGGTTGATCGGTTGTCCTTGCTCTGGCGGGATGTGCGTGTTGCGATTCGCACTGTTTTGTCGGGCAACCCATGCACCATTCCGTTTTGCCGGGAGAGGAAGACGTTGGATCGCGAGGACGGTCGTTATCGTCAAGGCACGTGGTGGCCCGTCAGGGCAGGATTGCAAAACGGAATCCCGTACCCGCCAGGGCGTGCGTTGGCGGGTGGCTCATATTTTGATTTACTCAAAAACACACTTTTTCAACGAATTACAATTCCAAATTGCACTAAACGGTAAATTTTTGATTTTCTAAACTGCACTAAACGGTAGGTTTTTGAGAGGATGGATTGCAGTAAATGCATAAGCGATTGCGGCAAGGAAATACATTATAACATTCTCCATTTCCTCACATCCCACATCGCAAAAACGTCGCGTTTCCTGCAATTTTTGTATTCCGAAAAATGCTACTTTTGCAACCGTATTTGTTAAAATAGTATCGTGTTATGCCGAATTCCAAAAATGCAGATCTCCGCATCAAGGTCATTGACCGCTGTCTGAGTGACAAAAACCGCAAGTATTCGATGGCGGAGATGAAGGAATTATGCAATGAGGAGTTGGAACTACATGACTTTCCGCCTGTGTCGGCCATGAACACCATCCGCGGCGACATAGAACAGATTCAACGGATATACGCCCCGAATGCGGATGTGGAAAGTTTCCGGGAGGGGCGGAACATCCGCTATCACTATGCCGATCCCGATTTCTCCATCTACAGGCCGCTGCTGAAGCCCGAGGAGACCGCGCAGCTCATCCAGACACTCTGCTTGCTGAAACGGTTCAGAGGGATGCCGCAGTTCAACTGGATCAGCGAGATTTCCGACCGTTTGGGCGCTTCGTTGAAAATCGATGAGGTTTCCACGGACGAGGTGATCGGGTTTGACGAGAACATGGATTTGGAAGGGCTGGACCACTTCACGCCGCTGTTCAACGCCATCAGCGAAAAGCGGACGTTGTGCATCACCTACAAAAGTTTCAGGCAGGACCAAGAGTTGGAATACGTGGTCTATCCCTATTATCTGAAACAGTACAACAAGCGGTGGTTTCTGATTGCCAGGAATGAGGGTTATGAGACGTTGACCAACTACGCCCTCGACCGTATCCTGGGCATCAAAGAGACGGATGTGCCGTTCCAACCCGCCTACATCAATTTCACCGACTATTTTGACGAGATGATCGGGGTGTCCAAAGATTCAAACGCGGAGCCCACGCTCGTCAAGCTGTGGGTCTCCCCGGCCTCGTGGCCGTACGTCCGCACCAAGCCGCTTCACGGCACGCAAAAGAAGGTTTCTGAAGATGCCACCGGCGCCGTCATCACCATCGAAGTGTATCTGAACTACGAGTTGGAGCAACTGATCCTGTCCTTCGGTGAAAACATGGAAGTGCTTGAACCGGAATGGTTTAGGGAGAAGATAAAGACGAGGATTGAGAAGGGATTGGAGAGGTACGGGGAATAGGTTCAGTATGAGTGAACGTGAAAGTTGTTATTTTGCCAGCAAAAAATGCTACTTTTGCAAATCAAAACCAAATAATCATCACCTATGATAACTGGTAAAATAAAATCCCAAATCGATGCCATCTGGAAAAGCTTCTGGACGGGCGGTATTTCCAACTCTATCGATGTGTTGGAGCAGATGACCTATCTCTTCTTCATGAAGATGCTGGACGATGCGCAACTCAACCAGGAGGCCACTGCGCAGGCAATGGGGTTGAAAGATTTTGAGGATCCAAAGGCGGTGTTCAAAAAGGGCAATTGGCATAACCCCGACACCAACAAAGACGTTCCATACAGTAACCTGCGTTGGAATGTGTTCCGACAGTTCACGCCTGAGAAGATGTTCGATACGGTGCGATTCGATGTGTTTACCTTCATCAAGAATATCAGCAATGACGAGACCTCCGCTTACAGTCGTTTTATGAATGACGCCGTGTTTCTCATCCAGCAGCCTCGCACGCTGGTGAAGGTGGTGGAGGGCATTCAGGAATTGGACATGAACGACCGCGACACGATGGGCGATGTGTACGAGTATGTGTTAGGAAAGATGGCGGAATCGGGCACCAACGGACAGTTCCGTACCCCGCGCCACATCATCCGTATGATGGTGGAACTGATGCAGCCCAAGGTGGACGACCGCATTTGCGATCCCGCGATGGGCACGGCGGGGTTCTTGGTGGAGAGTGCCAAATATCTGAAAGCGAACTACACCCAGGAACTGTTGAAGAAGCAGAACTTGACGCATTTCCGTACGGGAATGTTCAGCGGCTTCGACACCGACCCCAAAATGCTGCGTATCGGTTCTATGAACCTGATGCTGAACGGAGTGGACAACCCCAACATTGTGGCTCAGGACAGTCTCTCTAACCAAAACACCAAAGAGAGCACCTACACGCTCTGTCTGGCCAATCCTCCCTTCTCGGGCAGTTTGGATCATGATGTAGTGAACCCCACATTATTGGCGATGACAAAGACGAAGAAGACGGAACTGTTGTTCATTTCGCTCTTTATCCGCATGTTGGAATTGGGCGGGCGTTGCGCCTCCATTGTGCCTGACGGTGTTTTATTTGGCAACAGTACGGGGCACAAGTCTATTCGAAAGGAGTTGGTTGACAAGCAATGTCTGCAGGCGGTTATTTCGATGCCTTCTGGGGTGTTCAAACCGTATGCTGGTGTTTCCACTGCCATCCTCATTTTCACGAAAACCGACAAGGGCGGCACCGACAAGGTTTGGTTTTACGATATGAAAGCCGACGGATTCAGTCTCGACGACAAGCGCACGCCCATTGCCGACAACGACATCTCCGATGTGATAGCCCGCTTCAAGAATTTGGCAGCCGAGGAAAGCCGTAGCAGAAAAGACCAGAGTTTCCTTGTGCCCAAGGAAGAGATTGTAGCCAACGACTACGACCTCAGCATCAACAAATACAAGGAGGTGGAACGGGTGAAGGTGGAATACGAAAAGCCAGAAGTTGTGATGGGAAGGATTAAGGCATTGCAAGCCGAAATCAATAATGCAATGGCAAATCTTGAAAAGATGATATAAGATGAAAATACCAGAATACAAATCTATAGAAGAAAAAGAAAAAACATTTAATAAAACCCACAAAAGAATTGATTCAGTTAGTGGTTTATTGAATGTTTTAGAAGATTATAAAGCTCACAGAAGTGGTTCTGTTTTTAGAGGAGTTTGTGAAGCAAAATATAAGAATTTTTCTACTCTTCAAAGAAAATTTATGACGGGTGATTTCATAACATTGGGTATAAACATTCAGTCTCTACTTCAAAAACAGGTTAATTCACTTAGGAAAAAAAATGGTGGTTTGTTATCTAAATACTATAAATCTTTAGGGATTGAAATGAACGACTTGCTATACCTTAGCATAGCGCAACATTATGGAGGGATCTCTCCTCTATTGGATTTCTCAGAAGATTATAAAACATCACTATTTTTTATGGCAAATGAAGCAAAAATTTCTCCTTGCGGAGACGATGATATTGGGAATTATATGTCTTTATATGTTTTACAATACAAAAATTATACAATACAAGATTTTATTTCAAAAGTTCAGAATGATGTTATTCGATCATTAGAAGAAATGTCAAGTAAGAATAATGGTAAAAAAATAGAGTTATCGGATATAAATATAGTTTATGAGATTTGTAAAATAGATAATCTTACGGGTATAGAAACACCAATTTTTATTCCTAATAAACCTCAAAAAATCAAAATTTCCAGTCCAATAATTAAAAAGTCTATTGAAGGCAACTTTTCTGTCTCAAATCTTAATATCGTTGCACAAGATGGTTGTTTCGTCTATTATTTTAATCAGAAAAAACCAACTGAACCTTTGGAAGATGGACTTATATGTTATGATATACATAAGTCTCTTGCTCCTTACATTATGAATGAAATCACAAATAAGATCGAATCTAAAATATATCCAAATGAATACGCTATAGTAACCGACTCTTGCAGAAGGGCTCTAACCAATATCTTTAAATAATGAATAAACATAACTGGACATATAAGAAACTTGGAGAGGTTTGCGAAATCAATTATGGAACCCGCGTCGTTCAAGAAAAAGATAAGGGCTCAACATATTATGTATATGGTGGTGGAGGTGCTACATTTATGGTTGATAGTTACAACCGAGAAGATTGTTTTATTGTTTCTCGTTTTGCTATGTCACCTAAATGCACACGCTTTGTAAAAGGAAAGTTTTTTTTGAATGACAGTGGTTTGTCGGTTAGTACAAAGATTAAGGAACTATCTCAACCATTCCTTGATAAAGTAATTCTCGCTAATAACGACACTATCTATTCTATGGGGAAAGGAATGGCACAAAGGAATTTAGACATTCCTTCGTTTCGAAATTTGTCCATTCCCGTCCCCCCACTTTCCACCCAATCCCGCATCGTTTCCGAACTCGACCTCCTGCAATCCCTTATCGACAAGCAGAAAGCCCAACTCAAAGAACTTGACACCCTTGCCCAAAGCATTTTCTACGATATGTTCGGCGACCCGGTGGAGAACGAAAAAGGATGGGAGGTGAAGAAGTTGGGGGAAATAACAGTAAAATATTCAGATGGACCATTTGGCTCAAATTTGAAATCGGAGCATTATCAACAAACGGGAGTTCGCGTTATAAGACTTCAAAATATTGGTGTGAACACTTTTATTGATTTGGACCAAGCTTATATTTCAGAAGACCATTATGGAACTCTAAGCAAATATTCGTGCTATCCAGGAGATATTGTCATTGGCACATTAGGAGAACCCAATTTGCGTGCTTGTTTAATTCCCAATACTATCCAAAAGGCTATTAATAAAGCAGATTGTGTGCTATGCAGAGTAAGAAAGGATATTATTTCCAACACATTCTTATGTATGGTATTGAATGAAAAAGGATTTGTTGATACTCAATGCCAATCATTTTCTCACGGTCAAACAAGAACGAGAATCAGTGCTGGGCAATTGAAAAAATCTCTTATTCCCATTCCTCCGCTATCGCTTCAGCAATCCTTTGCCCAAAAAATAGAATCCATCGAGCGGCAGAAAGAACTAATAAACCAATCCATCCGTGAGGCGCGGGCCCTGTTCGACAGCCGAATGGAGTATTATTTCGGAGTATAAAGAATAGTTATATGAAATGTGTTGTAGAAAAAATAAAGAATCTTTTTTGGAGGAGAAAAACAGATTCCGATGAATCTGAATCGCGTTTTCACCCGCTAACACCTATAGATAATATTGAAGATAATAAAATCTATCAAGACGCCTTGGAATTTGCTTTGCAGCAAGATGCTGTAAAAAACATTGCGGTTACAGGCCCTTATGGCTCTGGCAAAAGCAGTGTCATTCAAAGTTTCTTTAAGAATTCCACAAATAAATACAAAGTTATCACGTTATCGTTAGCTTCATTCCGCGACTGCGATGAGGAATCGGGACAAGCCGAGCAACAGGAACCATCCAAACAAGCTGAAAAACAGGGGAATCATCCTAAGGAGAAGAAAAAGTATCCAGAGGATTCAAAATTACAGCGTCTAATTGAAATAAGTCTTCTTCAGCAACTTTTTTATCACGAAAAAGACAACAAGTTACCTGATTCACAGTTTAAAAAAATCAAAAAACAATCAAGATATAAATTATTGATAGTAACAGCGTTAGGACTTGTCTTCATTTTGTCGCTTTTATATCTTCTGTTTCCAGATTTTCTCAAATCACTTATTGCTTATGACACAACTCATTGGGGTCAAAATTGGTGTTGGGCGCCTTACGTTGCTCCCATTTGTCTGTTAGGAGTGTCTTTTTTTGTTTTGTATAAATTATCGCGGGTATTCATCAGCATATCGGTCAAAAAGCTCAATTTGAAAACTGCTGAAATTGAGATAGACCATAAGATTGACAAATCCATATTGAACAGCCATATCGATGAAATCATATATTTCTTTGAAGCGACTGATTACGATGTGGTTGTAATCGAAGACTTGGATAGATTTGAACAATCTGACATTTTTGTCAAACTTAGGGAAATCAATCGTTTGATTAATAATTGCGATAAAATTGATCGTAAAATAACCTTTATATATGCTTTAAAAGATGAGGTCTTTGCAGATAAAGACAGAACCAAATTTTTTGATTTTATTCTTCCCATTGTTCCCATCATCAATTATTCAAACTCTGGCGAGAAATTGCGGGCTTGTCTTCAAACCGAAATAGCGAAGGGACATATTTCAGAAGATTGTATTGACAACATCTCACTTTTTGTGAATGATATGCGATTGCTGTACAACATTGTTAATGAATACTACATATATTCAGATAAAGTAAACACTAGCAATTCATTGGATCATAATAGGTTGTTGTCCATCATTGCCTATAAGAATTTGTATCCAAAGGATTTTTCTGATTTGGCGGAAAACAAAGGTGTATTATTTAATGCCATAAATAAAAAAGGCGATCTTTTGATGTCACAGATTTTAAGCTATAATCAAAAGATTGAAAAATTGAAAGAAAGAATTTCAGAAGCGAACAAGCAGAGTCTCAAAGATATTAAAGAGTTGCGATTATTATATTTGAGCAAGATTATAGAAAAATTGAATGGAAATTTTAAATCTTTTGTGTATGATAATGCTGATGTTTCCATGTCAAAATGTGCTGAAAATGATGATATTTTCCAACATGTTATAGATAATAGGATATTGTATAAGAATTATCAATCCAATTATAGTAGGCCGTTTAATACTCTTCCTGTAGATTTTAAAACCATAGAAAAGGAAGTTGATCCCAATGCTTCGTACGAACAAAGATCACAGGCCATTCAAGATAAAAATTCTATTGCAACTTTAGAAACACAAATTAGAGAACTTGAAGATGAGCGAGATTCCTTATATAAAAAAACATTGAGTGAACTTTGGCCTGAACATACATCGGACACGAAAGAACAATCAAACCGAGAGGTAATTATTGATATCTTCATTCGTAGTGGTTACATTAACGAAAATTATAACGATTACATCTCTATCTTCCACGAGGGAAGTCTTTCACGGTCTGACAATCAATTTATCATCAATGTGAAAAGAGGTGTTCAATCCGATATGGATTATTCCTTGAATCACGTGGAAAATGTATTCAAGAAAATCATTTTTTATAGTTTTGAATACCCTTGTACTTTGAATGTCAGTATAGCAAATCACCTATTTGAGAATGCCCCTGATTCAAAACAAACCGAACTCTTTATAAAGCAACTTGCCAATGAATCCCAACCATCTTTGGAATTTCTCAAAAAATACATTTTTGTCTGTACAAGTCCGCAGACTTTCTTTTCTAAACTTTGTGCGAAATGGAAAAATATTTGGCGGTTTGTTAGTTTACATGAGACAAAGGAAGACATAAAAGAACAATACTATCATTCCATTCTTAAATATGCTGAATTGCAAGATGCTGAAATCGTTTTTGAGCAAAATGAAGCCATAATTGCCAACGACCCTTCTTTCCTCAAAAAGAATATAGACCATGCTCGGATTCTGGAAATCGTCAAGAGGTTAAACATCAAGTTCTCTTCACTTAATCCGAATTATTCTGACGAGGATTTTGAATTTGTGAGAAAAAATCGCCATTATGTGTTGACACCTGAGAACCTAAAGGTTTTAATTCGTAAAGAGTATTGGGATGTTGAAGCTTTCAAATACCAAAATTATACCTATATAAACCATTTGGAAGATAAATCCATCCTTGAATACGTGAATGAAAATCTTGCGGACTATATCCGAAATGTTTGGCTAAAATTGGATAGCAAGAGAGAGGAGGAAGAATACCTTATTCAATTAATCAATTCAAAGAATATTGATTTGACTCTCAAAGAACAAGTTGTTGAAAAAGTTGAAGTTTTAATTGACAACATTGAGGACATAGAAGATTCCAACGATTGGGAAATAGTATTTTTGTACACGAAAGTGAGACCCTCTTGGGAAAATGTAAGAGCATATTCAATAGCCAAAGGTGGGATAACTGGTGCCGTTTTATCGTGTTTAAAAGATGCGTCATTTGTGAACAAACTTGTAGAAAACAAATTTCCACAAGAAGAGGGTTATAAGGATTTGGCTCTTCAACTCATATCTCTTAAAGAAATCTCTACGAATTTATATACGAAACTTGTGCGAACAATACCTTGGAAGATAACGGAAGTTCCAACAGATTTACCTCGTGAAAATGTTCAAATATTGATTGAAAATGATATTGTTAAAGAGGTGATAGCTGCATACGAATCATTAAAGGAACATTACAAAGGTTTGCATATTCAATTGATGTTGCACTATTTTGAGGAATTTGAAACTCGTTTTGAGGATTTGCATTTTTCTTCTGAAGATTTGAGAAGTATATTGAGTGTAAAATCGATTAGCGATAATCAATTACAAAAAATCATCGATTCGTTTGACAATGATACCATTGTTGAAGATATGACAGCATATAATCAAATATTAGAAAAGGGTATAAAGGGAGAAATTACCATCAATGATGAACTGATAACTGAAGCGATGATGAATCCAAATGTTTTACAAGAAATCCGTATTCGATTATTCAATAAATATTATAAACTAATTTCAACTAGTATTGCCGATTTTATTGATAATTTGGATCAACCGTATAGTTCACTTAATGATAAGGACACACGGTTCTCATATATTCCCAAAAGTGAGTTGAATAAGTCGTTCTTAAGCCTATTGAGAATATTGAATGTCATTGGTACATTTTCAGAAAAACAAGACAAATATAAAGTTAATCACAAACGGAAATAATAGAAGATTCAATTTCGGGAATTCCCCTCTATCTTCAAAACCAATTTGCCGAAAAAATCGAGGCAATAGAAAAACAGAAAGCAGCTACCAGCAAATCCATAGAAGAGACGCAAAAGCTATTTGATTACACAATGGATAAATACTTTGGATAATCTTCGGTCAATCAAAATAATTATGTATTTTTGCAAATTGAAATAATAGGCAATATGAAATTCAAGTCAATAAGCGCAACGGACAAAATATCGGGATGGAATGTGGAAAACATCCAGTTCAACCCTATGCTCACACTCCTGGTGGGTGCTTCGGGCGTGGGGAAAACCCGGATTCTGAATTTGATCAATGGGTTTTGTCTCATAGCGAAAGGCTTCTCTTACAATGGAATCAAATGGAAAATTGAGTTTGAACAGGAAGGCCGAGATTACATTTGGGAAGGCGAGTTTGAACTTAGGAATGAATTCACGATGACTGTTCCAGAGTTAAAGGAGAATAGATTTGTCCTTGTTAGGGAACAAATTACAGAAAATGGACAAATTATAGTGTCTCGATCAGGAGGTTCGTTCACATTTCACGGAAAAGAATTGGTTAAATTGGATAATACCAAGAGTGCAGTGGAATTATTGAAAGAGGAACCAATTATCAAACCAATTTATATGGGTTTTAGCCGGTGTTTTTATTGGATTATTACAGATAATTCTCTGAAGGTTTCCCCTTTTATTGATAAGACTCAACAGAGGTTTGTTACTAGTTCACAAATTAAGGCATTGGGGCACTTGTCTCCATTGGAAAGGCTGTTTTTGCTTCGAGAAAACAAATTAAAAGAATTTGATTTGATATGTCAGAAGTTTAAAGATATTTTTCCCAATGTTGAAGATGTTGATTATACATTAGCAAGGACATTTAATGATCTTATTGTTCCGATTCTTAGAATCAAGGAGAAAAATGTGTCTGTGTGGATAAATCAAAGTGATATTTCCTCTGGCATGATGCGCACCCTGCTGCAAATCATCACGTTAGTGTTAGCCAACGATGGCGATGTGATTATGATTGACGAGTTTGAGAACGGGCTTGGCGTGAACTGCATCAACGAGCTGGCCGACCTGATTATGGAGCCGGAGGCGGACATCCAAGTGGTGATGACCAGCCACCACCCCTATATCATCAACGCCATTCCCGTGAAGGATTGGAAGATTCTTACACGCAACGGGAGCGATGTGCATGTGCATACCGCCGAAGAACTCCATATCGGCGAACATTCCAAACACGAGGCGTTTATGCAGCTGCTGCAAACCCCGGAATACAGAACAGGACAAAACAGCTAATCTTATCTAACTAACTCCATAAACCATGAACTTTTATATTATTGTTGAAGGCGAGAAAACGGAAATGTCGGTGTATCCAGCGTGGCTGTCTCTTTTGGCACCCGCTTATACACGCATAGCCAATTTCGATGATGTAAATGAAAACAATTACTACATCTTCTGTGGTGGAGGCATCCCTTCCATTTATACCCATGTGACGAATGCCGTTTTGGACATCAATGAAATCAACAGCAAGGGAGGCCCACATTACGATTATCTATTGGTATGTCTCGATACTGAAGGGGAAAGTCGAGACTACATCATGCAACAAATTGAAAAGCAGTTGAAATCAGAAGGAGTCTCATTGCAAAATGCCGAGTTGGTGGTTCTTGAGCAAAAAGTTTGCATGGAGACGTGGTTCTTAGGCAATCAAAGCGTGTTCAAAGAGAATCCGCAAAATCCTGAGTATTTGGATTTTATTCGCTATTACAACGTGGGGAAAGACAATCCGGAAGAGATGAGCAATATGGATGAAAACCGGTTTGCCACAACGGCTCGTTTCCATGTTCGGTATTTGAAAAGAATGTTGGAAGAACGGAATATGACCTATTCGAAAAACAATACGGTTGACGTTCAGCAATCAGCCTATCTTCAACAATTGATCAAGCGTTATGAGGAAACGGAACATATAGCTACATTCGGCAGTTGGTATGAGTTTGTGAAAGCACATTTCAAGTGAGATTATGCGCAACTTCGACTACATAAAGGATTTGGGGCTGAACGACCTCTACACCTTCTGTTCAGCGGCGGAAGAGTACCAGCTCAGCAAGCCTGATTTCAGCGCCATCAATGCCCGGAAAGCGTTGGAATACACCGTATATGCGCTCTATTATTTGAAGAGTTTTGACCGACCCGAAAGGGCCACTTTGTTTGAACTGATTGAAGGTGAGCCTTTCCGTGAGTTTGTCAACGATGATCGCGTGATGATGGCGGTTCATTATGTGCGCAAAGTGGGCAACCGGGCTGCACATACGGTGAGCGTGACGAAGAAAGAGTCGTTCTTTGCACTGCTCAACATCTACAATGTGGTTGGTGCCATTCTGCTGAAGCTAAAGATAGTCAACGAAGTTCATCCTTTTGACAAGAATCTTATACCCAAAACAGCGGAGCATCCAGTGCTCACTCCCGCCGATGTGGAGGTGAAAGCTAACGATGCTTTTGTGGCAGCCGCTGACAAAACAGCGCTAACGGCCAAAGAGCCAGTGAAAGAGTTTCCGAATGGTCTGTCAGAAGCTGAAACCCGCAGACTGTATATCGACCTGCTGTTGGCGGAAGCCGGATGGGAAGTGCTCACCCAAGAAAACTTGCCCGCTGCCGCTAAAGCCGGAATAGAGATTCGCGTGGAAGGAATGCCCAACAACAAAGAGGAGGGCTACTGCGATTATGTGCTTTACGGCAAAGACGGCAAGCCGCTGGCTGTGGTGGAGGCCAAACGAACCAGCGTGGACGAAAAAAGAGGCAAACACCAAGCGGAACTTTATGCCGATTGTCTGGAAAATCAATACGGCGTCCGCCCTGTGATTTATTACACCAACGGTTTCCACACGAAGATCATCGACGGACTGGGCTATCCGCCTCGTCCTGTGATGGGTTTCCATACCATCAACGATTTGGAACTGATCCTTTCGCGTAGAGGACGGAAGAAAATGACAGATTTGGCCATCAAGGATTCCATCACGAACCGGGCCTATCAGAAGCGAGCCATCCGTGCTGTTTGCGACCACCTGAACGAAATGCATAGAAGGGCTTTGATAGTAATGGCTACGGGAACAGGAAAGACCCGCGTGGCCATCTCGCTCTGCGATGTGCTGTTGCGTAACCAATGGGTGAAAAACGTGCTGTTCTTGGCCGACCGCACCTCGTTGGTGAAACAGGCCTACGATAATTTCAGGGAACATCTGAACCACTACTCCTTTTGCAAACTTACTGAGCCCGAGGATGAAAACAACCGTCGGAGCGCCCGACTAATGTTCAGCACCTACCAGACGATGATCAACTACATTGATGCTGAGGACAAGGAGTTCTCTATCGGTCGGTTTGACCTCATTATCCTTGATGAAGCGCACCGTTCCGTTTTCAGGAAATACACGGCCATTTTTGAGTATTTCGACAGTTTCTTGGTGGGGTTAACTGCAACGCCCCGCGACGAGGTTGACCGCAGTACTTTCGACCTGTTTCAGCTTGAGAGCAACGAGCCCAATTTCACCTACACGCAAACAGAGGCCGAAAACGATCATTGGCTTGTGGGCTATAATCCGATTTCACGAACCACCCGACGACTACGGGAAGGCATTTTGTATGACTCTTTGACTGACGATGAAAAAGAGCAGTTGGACCAGGCTTGGGAGTACGAGAAAGCGCGTGCGGAAATGAAGACGGGATTGCCCCAAACCAAAACCCCGCGTGATATTGAAAAGAAAGAGCTGTTTGACTATATCTACAATATTTCCACTGTTGACATTGTCATTCAGGATTTGATGAACAATGGTTTGAAAGTGAACAATGGCGACAAATTAGGCAAAACCATCATCTTTGCTTACGACCACAAGCATGCTCAGTTGGTTGTAGATCGTTTCTATGCGCTTTATCCCCGATTTGGCAGCGATTTTTGTCAACTGGTGGATTATAGCGTGAATTATGCACAGGATATCATTGACAAGTTTAAGGTGCGGGAAAAGATGCCGCAAATTGCCGTTTCAGTGGACATGCTTGATACGGGGATTGATGTGCCTGATATTCTGAACCTTGTGTTCTTCAAACCCGTTTACAGCAAGATTAAGTTTATCCAAATGATCGGGCGCGGAACCCGCCTTAGTCCAGGTATATTCTCAGATGGCACCGACAAGAAAGAATTCTACATCTTCGACTGGTGTGAGAACTTTGAGTACTTCAACGATAACAGCAACGGTCACGAGCCCCAACCCACGATGTCGCTGTCGGAACGCCTTTTCGGGTTAATGCTCGACATTGCGGTGATACTTCAACATCAAAAATACCAACAGGACACCTTTGCGCAAGAACTATGCACCAACTTAAAAAATGAATTGTATAAGCAAGTGAATCAGTTGAATGAAAAGCATATTTCTGTCCGAAAGCACTTGGATGTTGTCGATAGATTCAAGCAGAGACAGAAATGGCTCTATCTTTCTGAACTGGATGCGCTGGACATGAAACAAAAGATTGCGCCCATGATTCTCAACGAGCAGGACGACAACGGAAGCCGGATGTTCGACGCATTGATGCTGCACATTGAACTTTCCAAACTTACGAAAGAGGTGAATGCCCGACGTAGCAAGAAAAAAGTTTCCGACATAGGCCAACTTCTTCAGCGTAAGGCAAGTATTC
>Ga0247608_10004307_pt1 | contig 16026 bp, 6 predicted proteins | sample 176DNAGHGlowgp2_FD_193490 | JGI IMG/M metagenome (GOLD analysis project Ga0247608, IMG submission 193490) | Sheep rumen microbial communities from Palmerston North, Manawatu-Wanganui, New Zealand - 1766 DNA GHGlow gp2 | ecosystem: Host-associated > Mammals > Digestive system > Stomach > Rumen ... | reverse complement strand
AAGGTTCAGCCAGTCGGCCTTCAAGAACTTCTCGTTGCTCAGGATCCAGCCGAGTCCGAAGCCATAGAACGTATCCCAGCGATCCTCGGGGGCATAGTTATCATTACCCATGTAAGAGATGCTACCATTCACGATATAGCGATCGTCGAAGACATAGTTCAGATAGCCGTTCCAAGAAAGGTTACGACGTGATGACAGCATAGCAGGCTGGTGGTTCTCAGAGTCAAGCGTGTTCACACGGTTACGATAGCCACGCATGAAGGCACGTGCATCGACATGGTGCTTACCGAAGGTACGATCATAAGAGAAACCTACGTTGAAGTTCAGGTTGTAGCTGTTGGCACGCTCACGAGCTGTCGGATTGCTCAGCTCCACGTAAGAGTTCGTACGTGTATAAGTGAAGTCCTCTACGTTCTGAACATCAGGGTTTGTATAGTCGTAAGTGTAAGCATCGTACGTATTAGTCTGCGTAGAGCTGAATACGTCGAAAGCATCAAACGAAACCAAGAGGTTAGCCTTCAAACCCGGAGTGATGTTCTGCAGGTCACCGGTTACGTTCAACGTTGAATAGAGGTTACGACGGCGGGTTCTGTTCAGACCACCGGAAGCCATCTGCTGGATTGGGTTACGGGCAGAGCCAGAGTAAGCACCTGTAGAATAGACTTCTCCATTCGGGCAATATACTGGAGCCATCGGCGTTGCCTCAACGGCGCCAAAGGTGGTGAGGTCGAACACGGAGGTCAGCGACTGCTGGATGTTATCAATACGTCCACCGAGGTCGAGACCAACCTTCAGGTACTTGCTGACGTTGATATCGATGTTAGAACGCAGGTTCCAGCGATTCAGCGTATGGTCGGTAGAGAAGTGATCGTTACGGCTCGTAGCAGTCTTGTTCCACATACCTTCCTGACGGAGGTAGGAGAAGCTGACATAGTAACGGGCAATATCGTTACCACCTGAGATCTGCAAGTTGGTCTTCAGCACAGGTGCAGCCTCACGATAGAGCTGTTCAAACCAGTTGGTGTTGAAGTACTTGTACTGGTCGATGCCCTCAAGTGTCTCGCCATTGCTCACGCGACGGTACTTCTCAATCTGTTCCTCGGTCCACAGAGGATCCTGCCCATTCAGATAGCGCACACGATTCTGAGTCAGCGCCATGTTATAGGCGTTCTGGTTCTCCATCTTATCAGTCAGCATCTGGAAACCAACCTCTTGGGTAAAGTCAATCTTGGTCTTACCCTTCTCACCACGCTTGGTAGTAACGAGGATGGCACCATTGGCACCACGCATACCGTAGATAGCGGTAGCAGCTGCATCCTTCAGCACGGTGATGTTCTCAATGGGGAAGGCATCGAGGAAGGAGAGGTCGCGCTCCACGTTATCGACGATGATCAGCGGATTACGGGCACTGCTATTCATGGTACGGATACCACGGATGTACATCTGTGTCTCTGTCCATCCCGGCTCTGAAGACCACTCGTAGGTCTCGACGCCCGGCAGCGTAGAACTGAAGGCATTCTGGAGCACGGTCACAGGATAGCGCTGCAGATCGGTACCAGATACCACCGAGCGACTCTCCGTCATATACTTCTCTTTCTTGGTTGCGAAGGCAATCGGCATCTCCTTATCCATCGGCTGGAGGGCATACTCCAGTGTGATGACGAACTCAGAGGCGTTAGGATCCATCTTCACAACAGCATTCTCATAACCGAGAGCAGCGGCACACACATCGTCGTCGGCCTTATAGCCTGACAACGTGAAATAACCGTTCTCATCGGTCAGCACGATCTTGTTGTCCTCAGCCACGTTCACCACGGCACCGACAACAGGTTCTCCGTCTGCATTCAGCACACGTCCCTTGATCTGGCCGTTGTTCTGGGCAGCAGCAGTGAGGGAGAGACCCGTCAATGCTACGGCAAGCAGACATCTTGATATTTTATATATACTCTTGTTCATAATGTGAAATTCGTTTTAGAGATTACCAACCTGGATTCTGCTGAATATTTGTCTTCCAGTATTCACCCTCGGGAATCGGATAGAGGTACATCCGCTTGTCGAAGACACGCTGCTGAGCCACCTTACGAGTGATGGTTCCATCCACAGCGACGTTGACACCATAGATAGGACGGGCCAGTGCCTGCTCTGCGCAGTTCCAGCGACGGACGTCCCAAGGACGATGCTCCTCGAAAGCTAACTCTACGGTGCGCTCCTTATGGATGAAGTTACGCATAGCTTCCTGAGAGTTCAAATCACTACGGCTGATCACATTGCCTGTGATGCCTGCACGATGGCGAATCTGATCGAGAATTGAACAGATTGTGGTCTTATTGGCTGCGAAATCAACTTCGTTGAGGGCTTCTGCATAGTTCAGCAGGATCTCAGCGTAGCGGATGATGGTCCACAGACGATAGGCCGTACCACCATGATTCGACGAAAGGATGGTCTCAGGAATATACTTCCTCATGTAGTAACCAGTAGGTGTTGCATTGGCATTACCCACCATGTTGTCTGCATGACCCAGAACGACATCGATAGCACGTCCGTTCCACTCCTGTCCCTGATAGAGAATAGTGGCAGCCAGACGCGGATCACGGTTAGCCCACATGGAAGCATCGCTATAGCCACTGGCGGGATTAACAGCCGGAGCCATTCCTGAATAAACAGGTGCACCCGTTACATCATAGTTCTGGAACGGTGAGGTTCCATCAATCATATCGTACATATCTACGAGGTTCTGGCTCGGACAGTTACCACCGTTACCACCTTCACCGATAGGTGTATCATTACTGATACCACCCCATCCGATAGTCGGGTCGTTACGATAGAAAATCGTCTCAGTATTGTCACCAGAGTACGGTGTACGGATGATTGCGTAGTAATAGTTCTGCGCAGGTGTGTTGGCAGCTTCGCTATAAAGCTTGTAATCACCACCATAGGTATCGATGAACGCCTTAGCAGCATCAACAGCTTGCTGCCATGTCACACCACTCTCTGCAGCGTAGCGTGGGCTGGCCAGATAAAGCAGGATACGGCTCTTCAAAGCTGCAGGAACGGCTGGGTTCAGACGACCGGCACGAGCAGACTTCTTCGACTCCTCGACGCTCAGCATACCTGCGCCACACTCATCAAGTTCCGTTAGGATGAAGCTGATATACTCCTTCGTGGAAGGACGGGTGGTATAGCCAGACAGCAGGTCACCGTCGGGATCAAGTACTTCCTTGACGATGGGCACAGTTCCGTAACGGAGGAAGAGCTCCCAGTAGAACCATGCACGGAAGAAGCGAGCCTCGCCTTTCACCTGAGCTTTTTCAGAAGCAAACAGCTCTTCAGTCTCATCAGCAGGTTTAGCCACCTTATCAACCTCGGCCAGTGTCATATTACACTTACGGATGCCACGGTAACGGCTCTCCCATACAGAAGTGAACTCAGCAGCACCGCCACCACCATAATAATTACCAATATTAAATGTGGTACGTGTACCACCAGTAGGAATAGCACACTCTGCCAGGTCGGTGGCAGCATCGAGCCATGAATTATTCACACGCAGGGCACCATGAAGCAAGAAGTTGTAGGTGTCATAGTGGAACTGCTGCGCATTCACCCATCCGCTGAAAGTCTTCTCCTTCGACAGGTCGTTACTCGGCTCCTTGTCAAGGAAGTCGCCGCAAGAAGTGAATCCAGTCAGAGCAGTGGCCAGTGCCAATGATGCAAATATAATAGATTTCTTCATTGTTTCAAATCTTTAAATGGTTACTCTGTTTAGAATGTCACGTTCAGACCGAAGTTGACAGTCTTGCAGATCGGATACATGTTAGAACCATTACTCTCAGGGTCAACCAAGTCGTCGAGGTGATCCCAGGTAATCAAGTTGTTCGCATTCACATAGAGACGGCACTGAGACATTCCGATATGCTTGATCCAGTTCTCGGGAAGTGTGTAGCTCAGCTCAATATTCTTCAGACGCAGGAAGGCACCATTCTGTAAGAAGAAGGAGTTCAGGCGCTGGTTGTGATCACCGTAGTTGGCATAGTGAAGCAGCGGATAGCTGGCATTGGCCAGGTTCTCGGCCTCACTGACAGCCGGGTTCCAACGACCCAGATGGTGCTCCTTGACCTTACCACCGTTGATGAAGGCATACATAGCCTCAGCATCATAATAGCGGCTTACGTGGTCCACACCTTGGAACATCACGCTGAAGCCCCAGCCCTTATAGTCAGCACCAAGCGTCAGTGCGTAAGTATTCTCAGGAACATCGCTATAGCCGATGAAGGTCTCATCACGGTCGTCGATAAAGCCATCACCATTCATATCGCGGTACTTCAAGTCACCAGGCTTCAGATCCTGCATAGCGAAGGTTGATTTCGGCAGATTACCGCCATCGATATCAGCCTGTGTTACAAAACCGTCGGCAATCAGTCCGAAGTACTGGCCAATGGCATGACCCTCACGCTTACGATAACCCGTCTTCAGAGCGGGCTCGTCCATCGCAACAATCTCATTCTTGGCATGAGAGAAGGTAAAGCCTACGTTATAGTTGAAGTCCTTACCGATAGAGTTACGGTGATGAAGTTCGATTTCAATACCAGAGTTCTTGGTTTCACCAAGGTTGGCAGCAGCCATCGTTACACCGACCCACTGCGGACGAGTGAGATACTCTGTCAGAATGTCGTTACGCTTCTCATAGAAGAAGTCGAAGTTACCGGAGAGCAGGTTGTTCCAAAGATTGAACTCCAGACCAGCATTGTACTTGTGAGCACGCTCCCAAGTCACGCCGTAGTTAGGATACTGCTGCTCGTAGATACCCGTCTGTCCAGTTGTACCGAAATAGTAGTCGTTAGCCTGCTGAGTCCATTTCTGTTCATAGAGGAAGCGCTGACGAACGCCATTCACCTGATAGACATCGTTACCTACCTGTCCATAGCTGGCGCGTAGTTTCAGATTGGTAAGCCAGTTCTTGGTTGACTCCATGAACTTCTCGTTGGTGATACGCCAACCGAGTGAGAAAGCAGGGAAGAAACCGAAGCGCTTGCCGCTGACAAAGTTCTCAGAACCGTTGTAACCAGCATTGAACTCTGCATAGTAACGCTCGTCGTAGCCGTAGGTCACACGACCAACGATACCCTGATAACGCATCGGCAGAGCTGCATTGTTACGGTAGTCATTCTGCATGTAGAGCACCATGGCTGTCACGTCGTGTACATCATTAAATACACGTGCGTAGTTCAGCTGTGCCTCCATATAAAGCTTGTAGATAGCATACTTATCGGCACTGTTGTCGCTCGTATCAAAAGCATTGGTCATGTTAGTGTCGGTATTGTACTTATGATAAGAATCCATCAATTGATAGTTCGAATCATTATAGTTGGCGCGATCTGCAGGCTCATAAGTTGCGAAGCTACGTGTGAAGCGGTCGCGATGGTAGTTCTCATAGTCGAACGATACCATAGCCTTGGCAGAGAGACCCTTGGTGAGCCAGTCCATCTTATAGTCAACGATGAAGTTGGTCTCATTGATGGTGTTGTTACCTTTATAATAACCTGCATCCGTCAAGCGACCTACGATGTTATTCTGATACTGTGCATTACCACCCCACAGTGTCTTGGTGGTCTCACCATTTGGAATCTGATAAGATACAGGGTAAATCCAGCCTGGTTCGTGGTTCAGCTCATAGAATGTCTCACTATAGGCATCGCTCTCGTTTGAGTTCGGGCCTTTACGTTCCTCAAAGCGAGTACCGAAGTTCACCGAGAAGGTGATATCCTTCGTCAGGAAGAAGTCGGCGTTGGCACGGAAAGCATAACGATTATAACCCATGCTCGAAGAGTTACCATAGGGATCAGAGCTCAAGTTCTTAATCAAAGAACCCTGGTTGTAGTACTCCAGTGAAGCATAGTAGCGCATACGCTTAGTACCACCACGAACACTGGCATTATAGCGCTGTGCAGGGGCATAACTCTTCAGCACCTCATCGTACCAATCGACATTCGGATAAAGATAGGCATCTGCACCAGACAGCTGACCATTCACGCTCTTCTGGAACATATCCACATCGTGCTGGCTGTAAGCCTCACCGAGACCATCGTTAGCATAAGCCTCATTCAACAACTTCACGGTTTCGTAAGAGTTCAGGTAAGTATTCTTACGAGTCGGGCTCTGGAACTGGAAGTTAGCCGTCAGGCTGACAACCGGTTTCTGCTCCTTACCGCGCTTAGTGGTGATCAGCATTACACCGTTAGCACCACGCACACCGTAAACAGCCGTAGCAGAAGCATCCTTCAGCACGGAGATCGTCTCGATATCGTCAGGTGCAATCTGAGAGAATGAACGCTCGACACCATCCACAAGGATCAGCGGCTGAGCATCACCAGCGAAAGTAGCACGACCACGGATGTAGATCTTGGCATCGTCTGCACCAGGAGCACCAGATGTCTGAGAGGTCACCACGCCAGGAATCTTACCAGCGATGGCCTGAGAGACGTTGGCTGCAGGCGTAGAGAGCAGATCCTTGCTAGATACCTGAGAGATGGCACCAATCACACTCTCCTTCTTCTGCTGACCATAACCTACGACCACGACTTCCTCAAGGGCTGTCTCGTCATCGGACATTGTCACGTTAACTACGGAACGGCCATTCACCTTCACATCCACATCCTTATAACCGATATAAGAGATATGCAGGGTGGCATTGGCACCTACCGTAATAGAATAGTTACCTTCGAAATCAGTCACAGTCGCATTCTTTGTGCCAACTTCGGTAACCGTTGCACCGATGACTTCCTCACCGTGTGAATCGACTACCTTACCGGTAACCTTGCTCTGGGCGGATGCTCCTAAAGAGAGGAGCATCAACCCTGCGAGCAGGAAAAATCTGAATATCTTATTGTTCATATCCTTCTAGGTTTTTAATTAGCTTTTTTTCCGATTTTATCGAAATATGGATAGTAAGCCGCATCCAGCATCTCAAGATGGCATCCCTCAAGTGTGAAGTAACAACCAATCTGACCCTCGATACTGCCAACCTCCGCCGAGTATTCGGGGAAGAACTCGCCGTTAGCCTTCTTCTGCGGAGCAGAGACTCTGACTGTCGAGCCTTCATGCGATACGCCAACCCAGCACTCAGCACCGTTCATGTCGGCGGGATAGGTATCCCATACGAACGACTGGTTCAGTGTATGGTTACCTTCGATATCCCACTTAGAGCCCCAGCCCCATGCATCAGCGCGAAGAACGAAGTTCTCACTGTCACCACCGGTACTTGCACCACCATTGTTAGTGCAGATGAACACCCAGTTCTCCCAGTTAGAACCTGCACCCTTATTATGGTTAATGAAGTGGAACACAAATGGATTAGCATTCTTTGGACCTTCCTTGAAACCGAACACATCGGTGAACTCCTGCCAGAAGCCAGAAGTATTATCAACCTTACCAACGAAGGTACCAGGTTCATACTGCTTACCTACGAAACATTCCTCCGGATCAAGTTCCAGATAAGCCTTCTCCAAAGTGAAATACAGACCGCAGGTCTCAGCCGTAGCGCCCTCATAGACAAACTGCATATTGTATGTTGTACCACTAGCAGTTGTTGTTACGGCTGTTACGGTGATTGTTCCACCCTTCCTGGTGGCAGACAGATCTACGTAGGCACCATTCATATCTGCCTTGAAGGTATCCCAATTGTAGTCACTGGTCATATTGCCTGGCGATTCGAAGCCCTGTCCCCATGCCCAAGCATCGGCACGAAGCACAAAGTACTCACTGTCACCACCTGTGCTAGGACCACCATTATTAGTACAGATCAGTACCCAGTTCTCCCAGTTATTACCACCAGCGGTATGGTTGATGAAGCCGAAATGAGCGGTCTCACCATCTTTCAACTGCATGACGGGCTCGGAGAACACAGTCCAGAAGCCAGCATCACAAGCTGTGCTACCAACAACGACGTACTCCTTGCTGCCAGTATCTCCACCGCCACCGCCTCCGGCTTTGTTGACGAGAATCTGCTGTACCTGAGCCTGTGCAAGCGCCTTATCCCAGATAGCAATGTCATCGAAGGCAAATCCGCCATCGTTATCACCCCAGTCCCAAGCCTGGTTACCACCGACACAGATGTAGCTTAAGTCGGCACCATTGTTGAAGAGACCAGTAATATTCTGTCCGTCAGCACTTGAATCAAGTATCCACTGGTTGGTAATCTCACCATCCATGTACTGTGTCACCTCATTAGCCTTGAAGGTCACGCAATAATAGTGCCACTTGTTATCTGACAGCCAGTTATCCACAAAATTGAAGTCAGGGCTAGAAGCCTCCCAAGCATTTGAATGATAGATATTGTTCTTGCCCTCAACATTCTGTGCACTGGTGAAATCACACCAACCATTATTGTTCACCTGAACATTACCACGGCTCTGGAGTGCCAACATCGGCGCACCATTGGTAGGATTAGGAGCTGCAGCATAAGCAGTAAAGAACGGCGCATACGTATAATCGTTCAAGCCACCTGCATTGGCAGCGTTTACCCAGAAACCAATAGTCATCTCTTGTGACTCAGCAGAGTGTGAAAGTGCATCAGCAGGGAGCTTCAGGTAATTGGAGCGGAGTGCACCACCCACATTCTGGAACACCGTGCCAAAGAATGGATCGCCATCCTTAGTCAAAGAACCTGCACCTACGATCTCCGCGTCACTCAGGTCTGTCTCGAAGGTTGCGACATAAACCGGAGCTGGAACAGGCACATTACCCTTCTTAATCTCAGGACGAGCATAATCCTTCTCGTTCATCTGGTTACGGATGAAGGTAATGTCATCCACAAAGATGTCATCTGTGGCAGAGAGCGTAATGGTCTCACTCTTATCGATAGCCTCGATAATAGCAGCATTCTCTGCAGCGGTAGTACCAACTGCCTCTCCATCGACATACAACTGGAAATTGTTAGCCCAGACCTGGAAAGCAACAAAGTGCCACTCTCCATCGGTCGTCACATCGGTTGAACCTGCAGGACTACCCTTCAGTTTCAATTCCGCACCACCGACGCTTAATACTGTAGCGTCAGCAACTCCCTCTGGCGTTTGAAGCCAGAAAGTAAATCCTGCACCCTTCTGCAGTTTAACATCGGTAAAAGGACTTAATAAAGTCATAGTACCTCCGCCTAAATGCAGAACCTGACTGTAGAGGAAGTCATCATAAACGACCTCTGCCGCTGTTGCCGAGTAGGATTGTACATAGCCCAGTTCTTCGAGCGAAGTACTCTCATTGAAATTGAGAGTCGACAACTTCTCACGGGTCGGATAGACATCTGTTCCCGCTGCCGGGTCCATCTGTCCCCAATCCGAGCAAGATGCCAGACTGGCCAGTAGTCCAATCATACCAACAAACGCAATGAATGATCTTTTAATCTTCATAATGCAATTCGTTTTTTAGGTTAGAAAATTGTTAATTAGTTATATTAATTGTAGAAATTACACTTTTACGGCCACAAAGATAAGGTTTTTTAATTAATTCGCCAAATAATATAGGCACAAAATCAATAATTCATGATAATTTTAACATATTATATATAAATAGTTAGTAGTTTGGTGCAAAAAAGGGGCAGAATGATGCTCTGCCCCTCTACTTATTTCTTGGTATTGATGACGAAAACACACGCTGCACCGATCAGGAAACTGACACCAGCAACGATCATCATTGTAGATTGATGGTGACCCACCAGCGAGAGGATGGTACCGCCACAGATAGCAGCCACAATCTGGGGTACACAGATGGTACCATTAAACAGACCAAGGTAGGCACCCATGTGTCCGTAGCCCTGCAGGGCATTCGTGACAAACGTAAAGGGCATGGCTAACATCGCTGCCCAACCGCAGCCAATGAGCAGGAAGGGTACAATCTGCCCGTACATATCGGGGATAAACGGAATGAGCAGGAATCCCAGGCCTCCCAGTATCAGACTGACGCTGTAAGCCAACTTCGTATTGCTAAAGCGTGGCAGCATCGCAGCCCAAGCAACAGAGCCCATAGCCTGGATGGCATACAGCACACCCGTCCAGTTGGCTGCCTCCTGATAGGCATCGGTAGTAGGATCGATGGTGCCCCAGACGGTTTCTGACACAGCATCCACCACATAAGTCCACATATAAAGCATACCAGCCCAACAGAAGAACTGCACCAAGCCGACCTTCCAGAATGTGGAAGGCGCATTCTTTAGCAGGCTGATCCAATTGGCAGAGTCTTCTTTTTCTTCCGAAACGGGATTGTATTCCTTGTATTCCTGCGGATTCCACTCTTTAACCTTCATGGTGGTGTAGAGTACACAAAGGATGAGGATGGCCGCACCACAATAGAACGACCAGATAACTGAATCAGGCACTACACCCTCTGGGGCCACGTTCTTCAGTCCGATCCAAGTGAACACAAAGGGGAAAAGGAAACCTACCACCGAACCTGCATTACAGAGGAACGACTGAATAGAGTAGGCTTTGGCTTTCTGCTTCTCGTTGACCATATCGCCCACCAACATCTTGAAGGGCTGCATAGCCATGTTAATACTCGTATCGAGCAACATCAGGGCCACCAGTCCGAAAATCAGGGCTGCACCCACCGCCATTCCGAATGAGCCGGCATTGGGCAACAAGCACATCACAGCCACAGCCACAGCAGCTCCTATAAATAAATAAGGTACGCGACGCCCGAAACGGGTCCAAGTCTTATCACTTAGTGTACCTACAATTGGCTGTACCAGGATACCCATCAACGGGGGCAATATCCAGAAGAAGCTCAGAGAGTGAGGATCAGCACCCAGTGTGCGGAATATACGCGAGATATTTGCACTCTGTAAGGCATAGGCTATCTGTACGCCGAAGAACCCGAAACTCAGGTTCCATAACTTCCAAAAGGAGAGATCTGGTTTTTGCTTCATATACTTTTCTGTTAAGTTTTACCAAATTTATACTTATCGAGTTGTGCCACGAATGATCAGACGGGTACGGACTACACGCTTTTCAACCTTTTCCATAGGAGCCAGCCCTTCCACCTTGTCCATCAGAATCTCGGCAGCCTCCTCACCCACCCGATGACCGCGCTGCTCGACGGTGGTTAGCATCGGGTCACAAGCTACTGCCTGCTGACCATTTGTAAAGCCGCAGATGGAGATGTCTTCAGGCACCCGATAGCCGGCATGCTTCACGGTGTAGAGGATGCCGATGGCCGTATCATCGTTGACGGCGAAGAAAGCATCGGGCGGATTGTCGAGTGCCATCAGTTTTGGCGTGATCACTTCCGCATCAGCCCGGTTATCGCAGACACCGATAATAGACTCATCGATTTTCATGCCATGCTTCAGAAGGGCATCCTTATAGCCATTATAGCGGTTCTTCGAGATCTCGAGCTGCATCGGACTGCCGTAGAAGGCTATCCGCCTGCAACCGGTCTCAATCAGATGTGTCACGGCATTATAGGCGCCCATATAGTCATCCACCACCACACGACTGGCGTTCACACCCGTACAGATACGGTCGTAGAACACCATGGGGATTCCGGCATCGAGTAATTTCTGATAGTGGTCGTAGTTCTTCGTGTCCTTAGCCTGAGAGACGATGACGCCGCACACCTTATAACGGTGGAAGTTTTCACAGATGCGAGCCTCCCGCTCATACTGTTCACCACTGAGTGCCACCATGATACGGTAGCCACGCGCTGCCGCCGCCTCCTCGATACCCGTCAGGATAGACGAGAAATAGTAATGCGTAAACTCGGGCACGATGACACCGATGACGCGCTGGGGCATCACCCGACTATGGCGGAGCGCCTCTCCAATGGCATTTGGGAAGAAGTTATGCTCACGGGCATACTGCTGGATGGCCCGTCGTCGCTCCTCGCTGATACGAGGCGAATCCTTAAGGGCACGAGACACCGTCGCTACAGAAATTCCGAACTCCCGAGCGATATCCTTCATTGTCATTGGTGCTTTCTCGTCCATCAGCTTTTAACTATCGGTGATGCAAAGATACAAAAAACCTTTAGATAAACAAATATTTCCCACCTATTATTATTGATATATGTCAATGCAAACGTTTGCACGGCAGAATTGTGTAATTTAATGCAAAAAAAGTACAACGTATCGAAATCTGCACTATCTTTGCAACGAAAACGAGAGCCTAAATAGCTGACAAACAATATAACATATACAAAATTAACTCTAATTTAAACGTAATGATGAAGCAGGTAAACATTCAAATCCCGCTAAGGATGCTAGGCCTTTTGCTAGGCTTATTCCTATCGGTAGGTGCCTTTGCCCAGATTGAGGTAAAAGGTCATGTGAAAGATGCTACAGGCGAACCCATTATCGGCGCAACTGTACGTGTGGACGGTACACAGACGGCCACCGTATCTGATTTCGACGGTAACTTCGTGCTGAAAGCTAACGAAGGTGCAAACATTACCATTTCGTACGTCGGTTACCAGAACCAGACGGTCAAGGCAGCCCCCAACCTTGTGGTAACGTTGCAGGATGACGCACAGGTTCTTGAAAACATCGTGGTCATCGGTTATGGTCGTGCCAAGAAAAACGACCTGACTGGTTCGGTAACGGCCATCAAGCCTGATGAACTCAGTAAAGGTATCACTAACAATGCTACGGATATGCTCGTAGGTAAGGTGGCCGGTGTGGATGTCATCACCTCTGGCGGTACACCTGGTGCCGGTGCACAGATCCGTATCCGTGGCGGTTCGTCACTGAACGCCTCCAACGACCCGCTCTATGTCATCGACGGTCTGACCATCGACGGCAACACCGCCACAGGTATGTCGAACATCCTGGCTATGATCAACCCGAACGACATCGAGACCTTCACCGTGCTGAAGGATGCCTCGGCTACAGCCATCTACGGTAGCCGCGCTTCTAACGGTGTGATCATCATCACCACCAAGAAGGGTAAGAAGGGCAGCGCACCTCGCGTATCCTACAACGGCGACGTGACCATCTCTACTGTCGCCAAGAAGTATGATGCACTGAACGCTACGGAATACAGGAACCTTGTGAACAGCATTGAGGGCCTTGACGCCTCGAAGCTTGGCAATGCCGACACCAACTGGCAGGACGAGATCTTCCGCACAGCCGTCAGCACCAGTCACAACGTGTCTGTCTCTGGCGGTATCGGCAATATCCCCTACCGCGTGAGTGCTGGCTATAACTCTTCACAGGGTATCGTGAAGACCTCGTCGATGCAGCGTGCCAACGCTGGTCTGAACGTGGCTCCCAGCCTTCTGAACGACCACCTGAACCTGAATATCACGGCTAAGTACATGTATGAGAGAGACCGCTATGCAGACGCCGGCGGTGCCATCGGCTCAGCCCTTTCCATCGACCCCACCCGTCCTGTCTATACAAACGACGAGACTTCCAAGTTCTTCGGTGGCTACTATCAGCCATATGTAAGTGCAAACTTCAGTGATCCCGACTGGGCATTCACAAGCAATGCCAATGCCCCGCAAAACCCATTGGCTCTGCTGGAACTGAAAGAAACCAAAGCAAAGGCCAGCGACTTCACCGGCAACTTCGAGGCCGACTATAAGATCCACGGTTTCGAGGACCTGCACATCCACGCCAGCTACGGCGGACAATACACCGAGTCGAAGCAGACTGACGATATCGCAAACACCTCATACTCCAACAACTACTATGGCTGGAACGGTCTGACACGCTACTACAAGTACAGCATCACCGCCAACGCATACGCCCAGTATCAGAAGGAGCTCGACGCTCACTTCATCGACATCATGGCCGGTGCCGAGGAAAGCCACTACCACCGTCACGGTTTCAATGAGGGACAGGGTACCGACCCCTATACCGGCGAGGCTTTCAACCCCAGTATCCGCAGCGAGCAGGAGTGGGCTACCCACAACACACTGGTATCTTACTTCGGTCGTCTGAACTACACGCTGCTCGACCGCTACATGCTGACGGCAACGTTCCGTGCCGATGGTTCCTCGAAGTTCTCTGAGGACAACCACTGGGGCTACTTCCCCTCTGTGGCACTGGCCTGGAAGATCAACGAAGAGAAGTTCATGAAGGATCTCACATGGTGGAATGAGTTCAAGCTCCGCCTCGGCTGGGGTAAGACTGGTCAGCAGGATATCGGTAGCGACTTCGGCTACGCCCCGCTCTATGTCATCAGTAACTCGTATGCCCAGTACCCCTTCGGTAGCACATACTACAACACCATGCGTCCGAATGCCTACAACCCAGACCTGAAATGGGAGACAACGACTACATGGAACGCAGGTTTCGACTTCGGTTTCCTCAACAACCGCATCTCTGCCAGCCTCGATGGCTACTATCGTAAGACCACCGACCTGCTGAACACGGTGACCATCCCTGTAGGTACGAACTTCGGTTCCGTACTGACAAAGAACATTGGTTCTATGAAGAACTACGGTATTGAGTTCTCTATTAACGCCAAGCCAATCGTCACCAAGGACTTCACCTGGGATGTCAGCTATAACATCTCTTGGAACCACAATGAGATTACCTCTCTGACAGAGGGCGCCGATGACGATTATTACATCAAGACCGGTACAACCATCTCTCGCGGTAACAGCACACTGATCCAGGCCAACACCGTAGGTAAGCCCCGTAACTCTTTCTTCGTCTACCAGCAGGTATACGACGCCAACGGCAAGCCTATCGAAGGTATGTATGTCGATCGTAACGCCGATGGCCAGATCAATGAGAGTGACCGCTATTTCTACAAGAGCCCGGCAGCCGATGTGATTATGGGCTTCACCACCAAGTTCCTCTACAAGAACTGGGACCTGAGTGCAGCCTTCCACGCCTCACTGGGCAATTACGTCTATTACAACTATCTGTCGGACAAGGGTTCTATCAGCTCTTCCGGTCTGTATTCCAACAGTGCCTTTACCAACACCTTCCCCGAGGCTGTTGAACTGGGCTTCACCGGTATCGGAACTGAGTACTACCTCTCTGACTACTATGTACGCAACGCTTCTTACCTGAAGTGCTCTAACATCACGCTGGGCTACACATTCCCCAACTTGCTGAAGAACCATCTCAACGGCCGTATCTTCGCTACCGTTCAGAACCCGTTCATCATCACCAAGTACAAGGGACTCGATCCTGAGATTGCCGACGGTGTCGATAAGAACCCGTATCCGCGTCCTCGCAGCTTCCAGATTGGTCTGAGCCTGAATTTCTAAGAGACAGAATTAAGAATAACGTAAAAGAATTAAAGATTATGAGACATATATTTGCAAAAACGGCTGTAGCTGGTCTGCTCGTGCTGGGCATGACCTCCTGTGCCAATGACCTGAATATCTCATCTATCGACCCGCAGACCTCTACCTCCTACGAAGACATGCAGTTGCTGGCAAAGGTCTATGGTACCCTGGGCATGACAGGACAGAAAGGTCCGGCTGGATCAGGTGATATCAGCAGCGACGAAGGTGAGTCAGGATTCTATCGTACCACATTCAATTTGGAGACACTGCCTACCGATGAGTGCAACTGGGCCTGGCAGACCGATACCGACATCCCGCAGATCACAGGTATCAGCTGGAATGCCAACAGTGCCCGTACGCAGTGGGCTTATCAGCGCCTGGGCTTCAACGTGCTGCTCTGCAACTTCTATCTGCAGAACACCGCCGACAAGGCTGAGGATGCCAACTACAAATACTACCGTGCAGAGGTGCGCTTCCTCCGTGCCCTCTACTACTGGTACTTCCTCGACCTCTGGCACAAGGCTCCGTTCAAGGACGAGAACAACTCGATGAACGACCTGCCCGCGGAGAAAGTCGGCAAGGATCTCTACGACTGGCTCGACGCCGAGCTGACAGCCATCGAGAGCGAGATGGCGCCGATGGGACAGTTCAACACCGCTTCAGACTTCGGTCGTGCCGACGCTGGTGCTGCCTATATGCTCCATGCTCGTCTGGCACTCAACGCCAAGGTCTATACCGACGGTGCAACGACTGACTACGACAAGGCTATCAGCTACTGCGACAAGCTTATTGCCGGCC
>Ga0247608_10004306_pt1 | contig 16027 bp, 12 predicted proteins | sample 176DNAGHGlowgp2_FD_193490 | JGI IMG/M metagenome (GOLD analysis project Ga0247608, IMG submission 193490) | Sheep rumen microbial communities from Palmerston North, Manawatu-Wanganui, New Zealand - 1766 DNA GHGlow gp2 | ecosystem: Host-associated > Mammals > Digestive system > Stomach > Rumen ... | reverse complement strand
AAATTAGATTGAATAAATAAAACCAAGTGGTGCCCCATCAAATGAATAAATCTCATCATTATCGTTAGTATAACAAGTTGCTTTTCCTCTTTTATCATAAAAAATCATATAAAACTCCCTAACAATTTGCTACTAATCAATCATTTATCAAAGAAGAATTCAAAATATTTTAATCCTTCTTCTGTTATATTATTTTTGTTTTCATTAATAAAACTAGATGGCATTTTTCTAACTAAATTTGCTGCTTTTTCAAAATCTTCAAGAATATAATTCACTTTAAAATTGTTATCAAGTTTAACGCTAATTGCTGCGCTTTCTTTTCCTTCTAATAAAGAAGAAACAGCAATTTCACCACACTTATAAGCAACATCACTATCAAATTTTGAGATACATTTTGATGATGATCTTTGAAGCGTATTTAAAACGATAAATCTTGTACTTATGCTAAGAACTTCTTCAACTTTTCTACATAAATATTGACTTAAAGCTCCATCAAGTTGAATGTGGCCAAAAGCATCTTTTTTATCAGCATGGTATATAAAATTGCCATCACTATCTTCTAAATATTCTGAAATTACAACAAGAACACTTCCTTTTTTCTTATAAATTTCTTCTACATCTTTAAGGAACTTATCAAAATCAAAAGGAATTTCTGAAACATATATTAAATCTGGTCCTAAACCATATTTAGAAGCGACAACTGAAGAAGCGGCAAGCCACCCAGCATCTCTTCCCATTGTTTCAAAAACAACAACTCTTCCTTTTTTATATGAATTCATGTCAAGTCGAGTATCGATTACTGATTGAGCAATATAATTTAGTGCTGAGCCAAATCCTGGAGTAAAATCACAATTTGCTAGATCATTATCAATTGTTTTTGGAACGCCATAAATTTTTACATTAATTTTTTTTGCTTCAAAAAATCTGGATAATTTCATTCCAGTATCCATTGAATCATTTCCACCATTAACAACAATTGCATCAATTTTATATTTGTCGACAATTGTTAATATTTTTTGATATTTTGCATCAGCAAAATCATCACTTAATTTTACTCTTGCACTACCAGTATATGATCCTGGTAATTTTCTTAAAAATGAATAATCTTTATCTTTTTCTATTTCCAATAAATCATCATTTAAAATTCCATCAATTCCAAATCTAGAACAATATAAATGTTCTATTTCTTTACTATCTTGAAATTTTTTAATTACTCCATAAAGAGAAGAATTAATTACAGCAGTTGGTCCACCTGATTGGAAATAAATAATATTCATTGCTTTCTCCTTTTTACTCAATTTCAGCTTCTTCAATTAAGTTTTTCTTTGTAGCTTCAGAAACGATATCAGTAGATTTTCTAGTAATCTTTTCAACTGTTGTGTTGAGCTCTTTTCTAGTCTTGTTTGCCGTTTCATATTGACTATCAAGTTTATTCCATCTTTCAGCAAATCTAGCAAACTCTTCTCCTAACTTGTCAATCTCTCTAACAATATTTCCGATGTTTTTTGAGATTTCAAAGTTAATTTTTAAAGTTTGTAAATTAGCTAATATTGGTTGAAGAGTCGATGGAGAGCAAATAACAACATTCTTTTTTCTAGCAAGCAAGATTACTGCATTATATAACTCATCATTGCTTTGAATATATGCATAAAAACCATCGTTAGGAATAAACATAATGGCATATTGGCATGTTTCATTTTTAATAATGTAGTCAGCAGAAATCTTATTAACTTGACCAATTAAAGCGGCTTTGAGGCCTTTTTTTGCATCTTCTTTCTCTTGTTTTGTTGCTTCTTCATCAAATAATTTTAAATATGGCTCAAAAGAGAACTTTGAATCAATACATAATAATTTATCTGGTTCAGGTAAAAATATAACAGCATCTGGTCTTACTTTTTCATCTTTATTTTTAAGTTCATATTGAGTTGCATAGCAACCATGAACATCACCAAAAACATCATTTAAAATTCCTTCTAAAACAACTTCTCCAAATCTTCCTCTTTGCTGAGAATTATTCAAAACATTATTTAAATCATTTACACTCTTTGAAAGGTTATCCAAATTTGCTTGAGCAGCAGTAATTTTGCCTAATGCTTCGCTAACATCTTTCAAACTTGTGACGTTAGACTTAAAACCTTCTTGAAGTTTTTCTTCAAGTTTTTTGTCCATAGCATCAAGTCTTTTATTTACTGAATCAAGTAAATTAATGTATGAATCTCCAATTGCTTTAGTTGAAGCATCTTTAAAATTGTTAAATTTATCAATAACATCATTCATTTTGGCGTTAACTTCTTCTTTTAATTTACTAATTTCTGCTTGTAATGCTTTTCCAATCTCAGAAACTTCATTTTTTGTTGTAAGTTTAAAATTCTCAATATCTTTTGAGTAATCTTGTGGTTGAGAAATAGTTTCTTTTTTTCTAAAAGCAAGGATGATTAAAACAGCTAAACCAATTATAGCTACAGCAAGTAAAACAATAATTACAATTTCCATTTTTTAAACCTCCTTCCTTTTTTATATATTAGAAGCCTTGAGCAATCATCGCATCAGCAATCTTTTTGAAACCAGCAATATTTGCTGGAGTAATTAAATCGTTTGCTTTGATGCCGTAAATTTTTGCAGTTTCATAAATATTTGCAAAAATACCTTCCATTATATCTTTTAATTTTTTATCAACTTCTTCAAAGCTCCAAGAATATCTCATTGAATTTTGTGCCATTTCTAAACCAGAAACAGCAACACCACCAGCATTAGCGGCTTTGCCAGGACCATAGATAACGCCATTTTCTAATAAATAATGGTAAGCTTCAAAAGTTGTAGGCATATTTGCACCTTCAAAAACACCAATTACACCATTTTTCACTAAAGCTTTAGCGTCTTCTTCATTTAATTCATTTTGAGTTGCACATGGTAAAGCAATATCACATTTTGTAGACCAAAGTGATGTTTTATCTATTGCTTTATCGTGATAAATTGCATCTTTATGATAATCTAGGTACTCTTTTATTCTTCCTCTTTTTACAAGTTTGATTTCTTTAACTGCATTTAAATCGATTCCATTAGGATCATAAATCCAACCATTTGAATCTGATAAAGTAACAACTTTATTTCCAAGTTGAATTGCTTTTTCAGTAGCAAAAATTGCTACATTTCCTGAACCAGAAATACAAACAGTTTTCCCAGCAAATCCTTTACCAGTTAAAACTTCTAATGCTTTATTTGTAAAATAGCATAATCCATATCCTGTAGCTTCAGTTCTTGCTAAAGAGCCACCAAAAGAAATACCTTTACCAGTCAAAACACCTACACTTTCATTTGCAAGTCGTTTATATTCACCATAAAGATATCCAATTTCTCTAGCACCAACTCCAATATCACCTGCTGGAACATCTCTAAATTGTCCAATATGACGATAAAGTTCGCTCATAAAGGCTTTACAAAATCTCATAATTTCTCTATCACTTTTGCCTTTTGGATCAAAATCACTACCGCCTTTTGCTCCTCCCATAGGTAAAGTTGTTAAAGAATTTTTGAGGCATTGTTCTAATCCTAAAAATTTTAAGATTGATAAATTAACTGATGGATGAAATCTTAATCCACCTTTGTATGGACCAATTGCTGAATTGAATTGAACTCTATATCCGTTATTAACTTGAATTTTTCCATTATCATCTTCCCATTCAACTTTAAATTGAATGATTCTTTCAGGTATGACAAAACGCTCCAAAAGATTATTCTCTTCTATTCTTTTGTCTTTGCTAACAGCAACATCAAGGGACTCTAAAATTTCCTTAAGAGCTTGCAGGTACTCTTTTTCATAAGGATATCGACTTTCAATTTCTTCATAAACTTTTGTAACATATTGGTTCATAAGATACCTCGCTTTAAAACTACATTTTTAATTATATAACTATTGATGGTTTATCAAAATATAAAACAAAATTTGTTTTATAAAAATTCGAATAATTGAAAAATCACCTCAAGTATATATAAGAAAAATTTCTTTTAATAACGTAATATTTGTTCTTGCTCACATAATAAACGATACTAAAAAACAATGTCAACAATTATTTTAATTTTTTTGAAAAATATTTGGTTTTTGCAAGTTTTTTTATTAAAAACGAAGAAATTTCGGAAGAATTTATATATTGAAAAACTCTTATTATATGAGGGGTTATTTTTAGAAGGGGTATAAAAATAAGCAAAAGAAAAGAGCAGTTTTTACTGCTCATTACTTTATAAGAAATTTAATATTATCTTTGTACTCTTCCGTTAGCAGATCCACCCATTAAAGCTTCAACTTCTTTAACTGAAACGTGGTTGAAATCGCCAGGAATTGTATGTTTCAAAGCACTTGCTGCTACTGCAAACTCAATTGCTTTTTGATAATCTTTATAATTTAAAATTCCATAGATTAAACCAGCTGCAAATGAATCTCCTCCACCTACTCTATCAACGATTCTAATATCGTAGTGTTTAGATGAATAAGCTTTTCCACCTGCAACAATCATTCCACTCCATCCATTATCATTAGCTGAATGAGATTCTCTTAAAGATGTGATTGCTCCTTTGAAGCTGAATTTTTCACAAAGGTCATTAAGCATTTTTTCATAACCTTTTTTATCAAGTTTTCCGCTATTTACATCGCTTCCGCTCTTAAATCCTAAACAAGCTTCTGCATCTTCTTCATTTCCAATACAATAATCAACATATTCCATTAAAGGAATTAAACAAGCTTGAGCTTCTGCTTTACTCCATAATTTACTACGGAAATTTAAATCAAATGAGGTTGTAACTCCTCTTTTTTTAGCTTCTTTTAAAGCTGTGGCTGTTAATTTTCTTGTTTTAAGTGATAAGGCTGGAGTAATTCCTGAAACATGGAACCAATCTGCTCCTTCAAATATCTTGTTCCAATCAAATTCATCTTCATCAGCATCAGAAATTGAGCTATATTTTCTATCATAAATAACTTTACTTGCTCTCATTGAGTCGCCAGTTTCTAAATAATAGATTCCAAGTCGCTCTCCACCTCTAACAATTAAAGATGTATCAACACCAACTTGTCTAAGGGAATTAATACATGCTTGACCAATATCATTTTCAGGAATTTTTGAAACAAAACATGCATGCATTCCATAATTTGCAAGTGAAACAGCAACATTTGCTTCTCCACCACCATAATTAATATCAAATTCTTTTGCTTGAACAAATCTTTCATACCCTGGGGTAGAAAGTCTTAACATAATTTCACCAAAAGTAACTACTTTCATTTTATTTACCCTCTCTAGCTTCTTTTACTAATCTAACAAATTCTTTTGCTTTTGCTGTAACTGCTGCATAATCTCCAGTTTTTGCAGGAGCTGTTAAATCACTACCTGTTCCAACTGCAACAGCACCACATTTGATCCATTCTTTAACATTTTCAAGATTAACTCCACCTGTAGGCATTACATTTGCTTGAGGTAATGGTCCATGAATTGCTTTTAAGAATTTTGGATCAACTGCACTTCCTGGGAATACTTTAATAATTTCTACACCAGCTTTAAGTGCAACAGTCATTTCAGTAACGGTAAAGCAACCTGCAACATAAGGAACACCATAAAGATTACAAATTTCACATGTTTCTTTATCAAAATTTGGAGCAACAATAAATTTTGCACCCTTTAAAATAGCAAGTCTAGCTGTTGTAGCATCTAAAACTGTGCCAGCTCCAACGATATATTTATCTGTTTTTTCTTTAGCAAGTGATTCGATAACTTCTAAAGCACCAGGAACTGTTAAAGTAACTTCAAGTCCTTTAATTCCACCTTCACTAGCAGCAACAGATAATTTGCGTGCTTCTTCAACAGAATTTGCTCTAATAACAGCAAATACTCCACAATCTAATAGTTCTTTAACTACATCTGATTTCATTTTATTTTTCCTCTCTTTTAAAGAAATATTCATAAGCATTGTTAAATGAAATATCTTTAACAATTTTTTCTAACATTTCAACATCATTAGGATATCTTCCACTTTCAACATATCCTGCAATAACATTACACAAAGTTCTTCTAAAATATTCGTGTCTTACATAACTTAAGAAACTTCTTGAATCTGTTACCATGCCAACAAAACACGATAATAATCCATTATTTCCTAAAGTCTTAAGTTGACGAGTCATTCCATCATAGTGATCATTAAACCACCATGCTGAACCAAGTTGAACTTTTCCTTTTATAGATCCATCATTAAATGAATTAATTAAAGTAGCTACCGCTCCATAATCCTTTTCATTAATTACATAAATTATTGTTCTAGGTAGTTCATTTGTTAATTCAAGTTCAGACATTAAATTTGCTAAGCCTTTAACAATTTCCATGTCGTTACCACAATCAATTCCTGTATCTTTTCCTAAAGTTTTAAAAAGTCTAGCATTAGCGTTACGTAATACACCAATATGATATTGATTTACCCATCCACGCTTAGCATATTCTTTTCCTAAAAATACAAGGAAATAAGATCTATAAATTACTAATTCTTCAAAGCTTAATTCTTCGCCTTTTAGTCTCTTTTTAAGAATTAAGTCTACAGAATCAGCATCTTTTTTAATAAAATTAGTAAAAACTATATCGTGATCTGAAGCTCTGCAACCATGAAGTGCAAGGAAATCTAATCTTTCATGAATTGCTTTTTCTAATAGCTTAACTGAGTCAATTTTATAGCCTACAACACTTGATAATTTATCAATATAATTAGCAAAATCATCAGCATCAATTTTTAAAACTCCATCAGGTCTAATACATGGATAAACTTCAAATGGCATCGTTTTATCTTGAGCCATAAGTTCGTGATATTTTAAATCATCAATTAAATCATCAGTTGTAAAGACAATTTTGACATTCATTTGTCTTAACATTTCTCTACATGATAAAGTTTTTAATTTTTCGTTACAAATTTCATAAACTTTTTTAGCATTTTTTAAACTTAATGGTTCATCAATACCAAAAAATCTTTTAAGTTCAAGGTGTGCCCACTCATAGATTGGATTACCAATAAAGCTTGGCATCACTTCAGCAAATTTTAAAAATTTCTCTTCATCACTTGCTGAACCAGTAATATATTTTTCATCAACACCTGCTTCTCTAAGTAATCTCCATTTATAGTGATCTCCTGCCATATTTCTTCCAAGCCAGGCTTCTGTAATTGTTTCAAAATGCTTGTCTTCATAAATTTCTTTTGGAGATAAATGACAGTGAAAATCAAAAATTGGAGCGGTTTCTGCAGAGTTTTTGTAAAGTTTAAGTGCTAATTCACTATCTAATAAATAATCTTTTCCTAAAAATTCTTTCATTGTTATACTCCTGAATATGATGAGAATCCACCATCAATTGGAAGTGTAACACCTGTAATAAAGCTTGCTCCACTTTCATTGCAAAGGAAAAGTGTAGCACCAATTAATTCCTTAACTTCACCAAATCTTCCCATTGGTGTAGCAGCTAAGATTTTACCTGTTCTTGCAGTTGGTGTACCATCCTTATTAAATAATAATTCTTTATTTTGAATTGTTGAGAAGAATCCAGGAGCAATTGCATTAACTCTAATTCCTGATTTTGCAAAATAAACTGCTAACCATTCAGTAAAATTAGTTATACCTGCTTTTGCTGCACTATAAGCTGGGATTTTTGTTAATGGAGTGAAAGCGTTCATACTTGAAATATTTAAAATTGAACAACCTTTTCTATTTAACATATCTTTAGCAAATTCTTGAGTTGTTAAGAATGTTCCAAGGAAATTTAAATTAAATACCCATTCAACACCTTCTTGTTTTAAACCAAAGAAATCAATAACGTCGTCTCCGACTTTTTCGCCTAAATATTCATCAGTTGTTGTAGCTTTTGGAGAATTTCCTCCAGCTCCATTAATTAAAATATCAACTCGACCAAGTTTAGCATTAATTTGTCTATGGCATTCAGCTAAATCTTCTTTACTTAATACATTACATTTAAAAGCTTCTGCAAAATATCCTTCTTTATTAGCTTCTGCTACTTTTGCTTGGGCTGCTTCTAAATTCCAGTCAACATAAGCAACTTTTGCTCCACATGCGCCAAGTGCTTTTGCAAGTTCAGAACAAATTACTCCTCCTGCACCTGTAACAACAATAACTCTTCCTTTTAAATCAACTAAAAAAGGTAAATCTTCTCTTTTCATTATTTCTTTCCTCCAAGTTTTTCAGCCATTTCGAAAAGGCCATTAATATAAGCAGCACCAAGTGCTCTATCATAAAGTCCATATCCTGGTTTTTCGTTTTCTCCAAAGATATTTCTTCCATGATCTGGTCTTACATAACCATCAAATCCATTTTGAACAAGTAATGTAACAACTTTAGCAATATCTAAACTACCGGCACAGCTTGCATGTCCCATTTCAACAAATGAATCCTTATTATCAGTATACAATACATTTCTGAGGTGGGCAAAATGAACCCTTCCTTGTGAAGCATATTTTTCTGCCATCGCATAAATGTTATTTCGCTTTGAAGCTCCTAAACTTCCAGTGCATAACGTTATTCCATTATAAACAGAAGGAACGGCTTCAAATAATTTATCGTAATCTTTCTCAGTAGAAACAACTCTAGGAAGGCCAAATATATCCCATGGTGGATCATCTGGATGAATTGCCATTTTGATGTCACATTCTTCACAAACAGGAATTACTTCTTCTAAAAAATGAATCAAATTTGCAAACAATTGTTCTTTAGAAACTTTTTGATATATTGAAAGCAATTTTTGAAGTTCATCTTCTGTATAAGATTCATCCCATCCTGGAAGATGTAAATGTTTTGGATCAATTCGAGCAAAATCATCTGCTGAATATGCAAGTGAATTACTACCATCTTTATTTTTATGGTGCATATCTGTTCTTAACCAATCAAAAACGGGCATAAAGTTATAACAAACAACTTTAACACCAACTTTAGCGCATAATCTTAAATTCTTTTTAAAAACTTCGATATCTTCTTCACATTTTTCGTTTCTCAATTTAATATTTTCTGAAACTGGAATTGATTCGATAACTTCCATTTCAAGATCATGAGCTTTCAATTCATTCTTTAAATGAAGTAAGCTTTCTTCACTCCAAACTTCACCAGGTTTAAAATCATAGCAAGCCGTACAAACCCCCGTCATATTTGGAATTTGACGAATATAGTCTAGAGGAATTGAATCATTATCTCCATACCATCTAAAAATTAGTTTCATATTTTAATCTCCGATTAAACATATTATAGAAAAACATATAAATAAAGTGTTATTGCAAAATATTTGAACTTTTATTGCATATTTAGTATTATATAATCAAGTTATGTTTAATTTTAAGTATCGCGATATTGACATCGCACACAAAGAAGGTGTAACAGATTTTCCTCAAGATGAATATGGTAGACATATGCATTTTACTTATGAAATGCTATTTTTCGTTAGAGGTGACGTCAGTTATACTGTTGAAGATGAAGAAAGAAAACTCACAAATTATGACATCGTTTTCATTAAACCTGGTGCTTATCATTTTGCCCATGTTAATCAAAATTCAACCTATGAAAGATATGTTCTTAAATTTAGTGACGACTCTTTTCCACTTGAAATCAAAGAAAAGCTAAAAAGTATCACATCCTTCCACCCAAACTGTGTCGAATTTGAAAAACTTTTTAAGCAATTAGAACTTTATCACGAACAAAGTTATTTTGATGATGTTGATTTATATCATCTTTTTAACGCTAAATTGCTCGAAATAATCATCAATTTGACTAAGATTGATAATTCTAAGTTTGTTACAAATGATCCAATGATAGCTTCAATCATCAATTTTATTGAAAGTCACATTAAAGAACATTTAACCTTAGACATTATTTCTAAAAATTTAAATTATTCTACTTCATACATTGCAAAAGAATTTAAACGCAAAATGCATTCTTCAATTATGAGCTATATTCGTAATAAAAAAATCATTTTAGCTAGAACTCAAATAATTTATGGAGAAAATCCAACTAAAGTTGCTGAAGAATATGGTTTTGATGACTACACAACGTTCTATAGAACGTATATAAAATTAATTGGTCAAACACCTTCTAAAGATAAAAACCATTAGATTATTTAAATCTAAAGTAATAAATTTGCAAACTACTAAAAGAATAATTGCTATTTTAACACTAAAATAGCCAAAATATAATTAAAATATGAGACGCACAATAAACATAAACAATGATTGGCAATTTTTTAAGTGTGATTGCCCTGAGTTAATTGAAAAGGTTAATGTTCCTCACACTTGGAACGGCTTAGATGGACAAGATGGCGGCGGTGATTACTGGCGTGGCGAGTGCATCTATAAAAAGCATTTCAAAGTCGAAAAAAGCGATAATGAAGATGTCTTTATTCGTTTTAATGGTGTTAACCAAGAAGCCGAAGTCGTCCTAAATGGACACTTAGTTGGATCTCACCATTCAGGTTATTCAGCTTTCTGTTTTGATATTACTCCTTACTTAAAGGAAGATAATGTCCTTGAAGTAAAAGTATCAAACGCCTATACAAAAATAATTTATCCTCAAAAAGCTGACTTTACTTTCTATGGTGGAATTTATAGAGACGTAAATTTAATCGTTGTTAATAAAACACACTTTGATTTAGATTATCACGCAGCAAAAGGCATCCAACTTGATCCTAGAATTGATGGAAACGATGGTGTTTTACGCGTTACTCCATATTGCAACAACAAAGAAGCAACAACTGAAATCAAAATCTTCGATAAAGAAGGAAAATTAGTTGCAAGTGGCTCAGATAAAGAAGAATTAAGAATTCCTAACGTCATTAGATGGCACGGAATTAAAAACCCATATTTATATAAAGTTGAAGCTAGTTTAGTTTTAAATGGAGAAGTCGTTGATGTTCTTGAAGATGAAATCGGTTTTAGAACATTTAGAGTCGATCCTAAAGAAGGCTTCTTCTTAAATGACGAAAAATATCCTCTTAGAGGTGTTTCAAAGCATCAAGATAGATTACATATTGGTAATGCAATTTCTCATCAAGATATGGAAGAAGATATCGATCTTATTCTTGATGTTGGCGCGACAAGCGTAAGACTTGCTCACTATCAACACGATGAATATGTCTATCAACTTTGTGATAGAAAAGGTTTAGTTGTTTGGAGTGAAATTCCTTATATTTCTTCTCACGTTGATGAAGCAAATGAAAATGCTGAATATCAAATGAAAGAACTTATCTATCAAACATATAACAGAACTTCAATTTTCTTCAGATGTTTATCAAATGAAATTACAATGAAGAAAGCTGTTAAAAAGCATAGATTAGGATTCCATGAACAATTAAATGCTTTAGTAAAGAAAATTGATCCATCAAGAATGACCGTTACAGCTGGATTTGCTGCAATCGGAGCTTTCAATAAATTAAATAAAGTTTGTGATTTGTTTGCATACAACTTCTACTTTGGTTGGTACGTTCCATTCTATTGGCTTAACCATATTAGACTTGGTTTCTACCACACAGTTTTCCCAAAGAGATGTTTAGGTTTATCAGAATATGGTGCTGAAGCCATGACAAATTTACATTCAGCAAAACCAAAAAGATTCGATAACTCTGAAGAATATCAAGCAATTTATCATGAAAAATTATTAAAGATTATCGCTAAACGTGACTACTTATGGTCAACATATGTTTGGAATATGTTTGACTTTGGTGCTGATGCAAGAAACCAAGGTGGTGACCCAGGTAAAAACCATAAAGGTTTAGTTACTTTTGATAGAAAGATTAAAAAAGATGCTTTCTTTATCTATAAAGCATACCTTTCAGAAGAAAAATTCGTCCACCTCTGTGGAAGAAGATTCGTTAATAGAGTAGGTAATTCTACCGAAATTAAAGTTTACTCTAACTTACCTGAAGTTGAAGTCTTTGTTAATGGCGCATCACTTGGCAAGAAAACATTAAAAGATCATAAAGTAATCTATAAAGTTCCATTAAAGGGCGACTTAAAAGTTGAAGCTAAAGCTGGTGAATGTACCGATTCTATGGAAATCAAAAAAGTCGAAACACCTGATCCAACTTACGTCAATAAAACAGGTAATTCATATTCGTGGGAAAAGAAAAAAGCCAACGAAGGAAATAAAGTTAAACAATAGTTTTTTCAATAATACTTCCTTTAAGAACCTTCAAAATATCTAAGTTTTGAAGGTTTTTTCTTTTAAATTGCTTTTATAAATTTTTAAGAGCATGCTCTAAATATTAAAATCTATTAAAGATATAATTAGATATTTTATCCGTATTTATATCAAAATCTAAATCGAGAGTGAGGCTTTTAAAATCTTGAGAATTTAAATTTGGATAAATTCTATTCTTATAATATTCAATCATCAATTTGTTCTTCTTTATATTACTTAAAAAGAATTTTATTAGTGCATCACTTTCTGGATTTTTTTCTTATTTATAAATCCTTTTGAAGACTATTAATTTGTTCAATTAAATCACTCATTTTGCTCATAAAACGATTATAAAATTTGTAACCTAATTTTTAATCTATGTACTAGGTTACAAAAATAAAATTTAATGATAATAATCGAACTATTTAAAATTCTTGTTAAATTTTTTCAATAAATTTCAATATTATTTAAAATTGATAAAACCTTTTTGTTTGACATTGTCAAGAAAGTTAAATAATTTTGAAACAACTAATTCTTTATCAACAACATAACTTAATCCATGAGGTGCCTTTTCAACTAATAAAAGATCGATATCTTTTGGATTTGATTTTTGAATTTCAACAGACATTTGATAAGGTACAAGCAAATCACCAGTTCCGTGAATCAATAAAATAGGTACTTTTGTTTCTTTTACTGCTTTTAAGGCATTTGCATTATTTAAATTTACATGAGCAAATAAGAAAGCTGAAATATATATAAAAGGTTTTAACAATTTAGCATTTATACCCATACTTTCGGCAACAGATTTAATGATGTCAAAAGGTGTTGAGTATGGACAATCTGAAATAATAGCTAAAACATTTGCTGATAAATCCATTTTCGAGACATTTAAAACTGTATTTCCACCCATTGAAATACCATAAAGTATTATTTCAGGATAGTTAAATCTCTCATTTAAATATTTAATCCATAAGAAAATGTCTTTTGATTCTTTGACTCCAAAAGTTATAGTTTTCCCATCAGATTCACCATGACCTCTATGATCAATTAATAAAACATTATATCCTCTTCTATAAAATTCAGTTAATCCACCACTAAAATCTCTTACTCCGCTTCCTTTATAACCATGGATTTCGATAATAAAGGGTGATGAGTCATCTCGAAAATAAAGCTTTGCAGCTAACTTTTTGCCATCAAAAGATTTGATATAAACATATTCGTTATATTTAATAGATTTTGCTTCAGCAAGCAAAGCATTCATCTCATCCATATATGGTAAATAATCTGGTTTAAATATAGGTGCATAAGCTTGTGGTTTATTCTTTCTATCGTTATAAAAGCATCTTAAATATATAACAAAAGAAACAACAAAAGTTGCTAAGATTAAGAAAGCTAATATCGATAAAATAATAATTAAAATCACCATAACTAAATAGTAAAACAAATTAACAAAAAATCAACAAATTTCTACAAAAAACTTGCAATTCCTTAATATTTTTTTAAAAAATATCAAATTAAACATTTATATTTATTCTATAATTTTATAATTTCTTTCTTTAAATTTATCTTTTATTTTTGTAGTGTTTTGAGGATCTGGATAGCCTACATAAATTGCTGAAAATGGAGAAATTCCTACACCTAAATTTAAAGCTTTCTTAATATCTTTTGTTCTCTTCTTGCTAGGATAAATTCCACACCACACTGCTCCTAAGCCAAGTGCATGTGCAGCTAATAAAACGTTTTCACTTGCTGCTCCTAAATCACAATAAGCTAAATCGTGCATTAAAGGAACAACTTCTAGATCTCTAACACAAGGGACAATAATGATTGGAGATTTATATTTTCCATAAGGCATTACATCAATGATTTTCTTTTTTGCTTCTTCGTTTTTAACAACTATGAATTTCCATGGTTGTTTATTGACTCCACTTGGAGCTGCCATAGCTGCTTTTAAAAGAATTTCAATTTTTTCTTCTTCAATTTCAGTATCGCTAAATTGTCTAACTGATTTTCTTGTTAAAATCGCTTCTATAGCTTCCATAAATTAATTCAATTCTTTAAAAAATTTCAAAGCAAAATCTACATCTTTTATAGTTGTTGAAAAAGAAGTAACAAATCTAACAATTGTTCTTTCTTCTCCTTTTGCCCAAATTTCAACACCGAAATCTTCAACAATCTTATCAACAAATCTATTTTCAACTCTTACAAAAATTTGATTTGTTTCAAAAGGAAGCATATCGACATTGAGTTCTTCTAATCCTTTATACAATTTATAAGCCATTTCATTTGAATGTCTTGCAAGATCAAAATATAAAGTATTTTTGAAAATTTCAGCAAATTGGATACCTAAAAAATATCCTTTTGAAGACATTGCTCCCTTATTTTTAATATGAAATCTAAAATCTTTAGCAAGTTCTTTATCTTTTATGACTAAAGCTTCTCCACTAATAAGACCATTTTTTGCTCCACCAATTGAAAAGGCATCACATACTTCTCCAAGTTCTAGAGCTTTTAAATCGTTATTTCTACTTGTTAAAGCAGCACCAAGTCTAGCTCCATCTATATAAAGATATAAATCATTTTCTTTACAAAATTTATATAAATCTCTTAACTCTTTTGCGCTATATATTGATCCGATTTCGGTAGAATTTGATATGTAAACAAGTCTAGGTTTAACCATGTGTTCATCAACATGAGCATCAACTACTTCTTTAATATCTTCAGGATATAATTTACCATTAAATCCTTCTTTAACGATAATTTTGTGACCCGAGCCTTCAATTGCTCCACTTTCATGGACATTAATATGTGCTGATTTACAAGCAATTATTGCTTCATATGGTTTTAAAACATAGCTAATCAATAACATATTAGCCATTGTTCCACCATTCACAAAAAACACTTTAGCTTTTGGAAGTCCAAAGATTTCTCTAATATAACGTTTTGCTCTTTTTGAATGTCTATCAAGTCCATAAACTTCATTAACTTCAGAAGAATATTTCTCTAAAGCTTTTAAAATTTGAGGATGACAGAGAACCGAATAATCATTTTTAAAATTTGCTTTCATGAAAATATTTTATAACAACTAAAAAATTTAGAGAAAATTTTTCATTTGAAAGTACATATTAGGACAAAAAATTGAATCTTTTTTTCATTTTTTTATCTTTAAAACTAGCCATAAGAATAATTTAGCCTTATAATATTGCACTGAAAGGAGAGTATTATGCAATTTGTTAAAGAACGTTTAGGTAAATGGATTCAAGCTGCAATTATTTTAACAGTAGGTATTTTATGCATTGTTGCTGGTGCCGTTATGGGCAGTAATGATCCTATGGGAGCTGCTGATGCTTTAGATGCAATTTCACTTGTTTTAGGAATTGTTCTCATCGTTGTCTCTTCATTATCACTTTTACTTGCAATTGTTGTTGCTGTTCTTGCTAAAAAAGGTTTTGCAGCAGTTGCTTTCCCAGGTGCAGCACTTTTAGCACTTGGTATTAGCTTATGTGTTGCAAAATACGCTGCTACATTAATTACACTTTTAATCACAGTTGTTCCTTATTTATTATTAACAATCGGAGCAGTTGTATTACTTGATGCAATTTTCACATTTGTTTTAGCAATCCAAGCTAAAGAAATGACAAAAGCTTTACCAGCATTTATTGTTGGTGCTCTTGTTGCAATTGGCGCAATCGTACTTGGTGCTCTTTGTGTTGGAAGTGATCCTGTAATTAAATTTGGTGCACAATTAATCGTCTTTGGTATTATTGTTGTACTTGTTGCAGTTTTCCAAGTTGTTACAACATTTGTTAAATTACCAGATACAGTTGTTGTAGTTGCAAAGAA
>Ga0247608_10004303_pt1 | contig 16031 bp, 16 predicted proteins | sample 176DNAGHGlowgp2_FD_193490 | JGI IMG/M metagenome (GOLD analysis project Ga0247608, IMG submission 193490) | Sheep rumen microbial communities from Palmerston North, Manawatu-Wanganui, New Zealand - 1766 DNA GHGlow gp2 | ecosystem: Host-associated > Mammals > Digestive system > Stomach > Rumen ... | reverse complement strand
AAATTAATAAAAGAAATCAAAGTATGGATTAAATCTAAAAAAACTTATACTATTAGATTTGGTATAAGTATGCTTATGAGAAATTATTTAGATGATAATTATAAAGAAGAATATTTAGGACTGGTTTCTAAGATTAGAAGTAATGAATATTATGTTAATATGATGATAGCATGGTTCTTTGCTACAGCACTTGCTAAAAGATATGATGATACAATAAAATATATTGAAAATGAAAAATTAGATATATGGATACATAATAAAACAATACAAAAAGCTATAGAAAGTTATCGAATAACCCCAAAACAAAAAGAATATTTAAGAAGTTTAAAAAAGAAATAATTATGATATAATTATATGGAGTGATAATATGAAAAAATTAATATTTATATTTATGTTTATATGTTTAATAACGGGATGTGGAAAGAAAGAAGAAACATATAAACATACAACATTAGAAGATTATAATGATTCTAATCCAATGTATACTAGTTATTATGATACTGAAGGAAAAACAAATAAATATGCAATAGTTCAAAAGGTAAAAGGCGAAGAAAATATAGTTTATGTTCTTTATGAAGATGGTGATAATAGTTATATTCAAGTGTTTGGGATAAGTATAGCTAAAGATAAAGAATCATCTGTTGGATATTATGAAAATAAAGTTTATGTTGTATCAACAAATCTTATTGAATATACATTAGATAAAGAAACTACTAGTCAAAAAGATTTAAGCTTTTATCTAAATGATGTAAAGGTTATACCTACTAGTATTATTAGTGTAGATAAAGAATATATTAAATTCAAAACATATGTATTTGAAAATGAACATCATGTAAGTAAAGAATTAAAATGTTCATTAATTGATTATACATGTGCCGAAGAATAATTGACACGTACTTATAAATGTGTGATAATTTAATAGGAGGATAGATTATGGATGAAATAAAAACAGCTTGTATTGATAGTAGAAAACAAGCAATTATGGCTTCAATAGATTCAGGTAATGAAGATATTGTTGGTAAAATAGAAGATTATTTTAAAAGATTAGAAGAATTTGCTAAAGATTGCAAAGATATTAATGATTTTGAAACAAAGTTTGCAACATCAGATTTAGCTAAAGAATATGCTGATATGTTTGGATATGTTATGGCAAATACAGAACAAGCAAAAGAAGAAAGAAAAGAAGATATGAGAAATGATGCTGTTGATAGTATGAATCATTTCGCAAGAAGACGTGCTAAACAAGAAGCATATGATGTAGCAAGAGATATACCTGGTGTAGGTCAAGCACTAACAGCAAAACAACACTTTGATTTCTTTAGTAGATTTAAAAAGAAAAAAGATGATTAAAAAGGAGGATATTATGAAGAAAGTATTAGGATGTTTAGTATTAGTATGTTTATTAGTATTAGTAACTGCATGTGGAGGAAAATCTAATGCATTAGTAGGAACTTGGGATGGGGAAACTAATGATGGTTTAAAGACTACATTTGAATTTAAGAAAAATGGTGATGTTAGTTATAAAAATGAATATGGATTTAATTCAGAAGGTACTTATGAAATAGATGGTAACATTGTTACTATTAATTTAAAAACATGGTCTGAAGCAAAGAAATATAAATTTGAAGTAAAAGATAAAAAGTTATCTTTAACTGCACAAGATAAATTATCACCAAGTTATACAGATATGGCAAAGAAATAATTTAGTATTATTTCTTTTTTTATTGAAAAAATGATGACATATAAACATTTGTTTGATATAATGAAATTGTAGGAAAGTATAAAAAATTATAGTATAATAATATAGAAGAGGATGTGTTAATATGTTTAGTTACATAAATGGTAAAATAACAGAAATAGAATCTACTTATATTACAGTAGATGTTAATGGCGTTGGATATATGATTTATACTCCAAATCCATATTCATTTACTACAGGTAAAGAAGAAATAGTATTTGTTCATCAAGTAATAAGAGAAGATGAAAATAGTTTATATGGTTTTAAGACAAAAGAAGAAAAAGAAATGTTTTTAAAATTAATAAGTGTTAAAGGATTAGGTCCAAAGATGGCTTTACCTATGTTAGCAACAGGCTCTATATCAGGAATAATGGATGCTATAGAAAGAGAAAATATTTTATATTTAAAGAAATTTCCTAAGATAGGAGATAAAGTAGCTAAACAAATAATTCTTGATTTAAAAGGAAAAGTAAATATTACTGGTGTAGAAGTAAGCAGTAACACAAGTAACTATGAAGAATTAATAGAAGTATTAAAAGGACTTGGTTATAAAGAAAAAGAAATTAAAGCAGTAGTAGTTAAAGTGCCTACTGATTTAAGCATTGAAGATCAAGTGAAAGAAGCATTAAAACTATTATTAAAGTAGGTGAATAATATGAAAAAAGAAATCTTTAATTATGAAAATAAAAAAGTAGTAAATTATAGTGGAGAAGTAGAAGTAGATAAAAAAGATAAAACAATTGTTGAAACACTTTTTAAACTAGTGTTTGTTGCACTGGGTGTAGCAGTTATTTTAGCACTTTTAAAAGTTGTAACTCCAGAAGGTGCAGTAGCAATTGTTGCTATTAGTATGGGTGTATGTGTAGGGCTTCCTCTACTATATCTAGCAATTAAATATTTTGTAGTTAGAAAAGAACCAATGAATAAAAATAGTTATCATATTAAAAAAGTAGATAATGGTATCACTGGAGAAAGTGATGTTGAAATAACTGATTATACTGAAGAAGACAACGAGGAAGAATAGGAGGATAATTATGGATGAGAGAATAGTAAGTTCTGAAGAATTAGAAATAGATAATGATAGTAGTATTCGTCCTTTAACATTATCTGAGTACATTGGACAAAGTGAAGTAAAAGAAAATATTAGAGTATATATAGAAGCAGCAAAGATGCGTGAAGAAAGCTTAGATCACGTATTACTTTATGGGCCTCCAGGTTTAGGTAAAACAACACTAGCTAATATTATAGCTAATGAAATGGGTGTTAATATTAAGACGGCTAGTGGACCTAGTATAGAAAAACCAGGTGATCTTGCAGCAATTTTATCAACACTTGAACCAGGCGATGTATTATTTATAGATGAAATACATAGAATGCCATCATATATTGAAGAAATACTATATCCAGCTATGGAAGATTTTGCTTTAGACATTATGGTAGGTGGAGAAGGAAACTCAAGAAGTATAAGAATTAGTTTACCTCCATTTACTTTAGTTGGAGCAACAACACGTGCTGGTGATTTAACTTCACCACTTAGAGATAGATTTGGTATTATAGCTAAACTTCAATATTATACAATAGATGAACTTGTTGATATTGTTAAAAGAACATCACGTGTACTTGATGTAGCAATCGAAGATGATGCTGCATTAGAACTAGCAAGTAGAAGTAGAGGAACTCCAAGAATAGCTAATAGATTCTTTAAAAGAGTTCGTGATTTTGCACTTGTTGAAGGAAATGGTGTGATTGATTTGGATATAACTAAAAAAGCTTTAGGAAGACTTAAAGTAGATGATAAAGGATTAGATCAAACAGATCATGAATTGCTAGAAGCAATAATAAAAAAATTCAATGGTGGACCTGTTGGAATTGAAAGTATAGCTAGTGCTATTGGTGAAGAAGTAACAACAATAGAAGATGTATATGAACCATATTTACTACAACAAGGATTCCTTAAAAGAACACCACGTGGTAGAGTAGCAACCCCTCTTGCTTACGAACATTTAAAAATAGAATATCAAAATGACTTGTTTAATTCGTAAAATGTGTTAAAATATAAAAGGTGCTTTAAAGGAAGTGATTATATGCAAGTAGAAGACTTTGATTATGAATTGCCTGAAGAATTAATTGCTCAAACACCTTTAGAAAAGAGAGATTCATCTAAATTATTAGTTTTAGATAAAGAAACAGGTGAAGTTACTCATAAACATTTTACTGATATAATTGATTATTTAGAAGAAGGAGATACTTTAGTACTTAATGATACTAAAGTATTACCTGCAAGACTTATAGGTGAAAAAGAAGATACTAAAGCTGTTATTGAAGTATTGCTTTTAAAAGATATACAAGGAGATACTTGGGAAGCTTTAACTAAACCAGCTAAAAGAGTTCATGTTGGAACAATAATATCCTTTGGTGATGGATTATTAAAAGCAAGATGTATTGAAGAAGATGATGAAGGTATTAGAAAATATGAACTTATTTATGATGGAATACTTTTAGAAATATTAGAAAAGTTAGGTACTATGCCACTACCACCGTATATACATGAAAAACTAGAAGATCAATCTAGATATCAAACAGTATATGCAAAAAATATTGGTAGTGCAGCAGCACCTACAGCAGGACTTCATTTTACTAAAGAATTATTATCTAAAATCAAAGAAAAAGGTATTAATGTTGCATATGTAACACTTCATGTAGGTCTTGGAACATTTAGACCAGTACAAGTTGATAATATTAAAGACCATAAAATGCACACAGAATATTATGAAATGAGTGAAGAAACAGCTAAAATATTAACAGAAACTAAAAATAATCATAAGAATATAGTAGCTGTTGGAACAACATCGGTTAGAACACTAGAAACTATTTATAGTAAATATGGATGCTTTAAGAAATGTTGTGGAGATACAAATATATTTATATATCCAGGATATGAATTTAAAGCAATTGATAAATTAATAACTAATTTTCATTTACCAAAATCAACATTAGTTATGTTAGTTAGTGCTTTAGCTGGTAAAGACAATATATTAAATGCTTATAAAATAGCTATCGAAAACAACTATCGTTTCTTTTCATTTGGAGATGCTATGTTTATAAAGTAAAGGGGGAATAATTATGTTAAGTATGATTAAACATTATGATATAAATACAAACTTAGACTTAGCCACATTAATAAAAGCAAAGTTTGTTGATGGAGGAAATAATCCCGAAATAGAATCACCTAAGATGACTTTTAAAGAAATGATTCATGATGATATAGAATTAATAATTGAAATACCAGTTGGTGATTTAACGAATATTAAATTTAGTGAAGAAGATAATATGAAATTAATAGATACAGGCTTAACCCAAGATGATAAAGAACAATTATATACACCATTTTATGAAGATAGAACGTTTGATTATCTAAAAAATGTTATAAAGGACTACAATAAAACAATGGATAGCCTAGTAGATAAGAAAATATTTAAAGAAAAAGTAAAAGAATTAGGTGATTAGATGAAAATAAAATATAACCTGATTAAAGAAGAAAAAAACTCTAATGCAAGACTAGGTACAATTGAAACTAATTATGGTACTTATGAAACTCCTATGTTTATGCCAGTAGGAACACAAGCAACAGTTAAGACATTGTCACCAGAGGAAGTAAAAGATGTTAATGCAGGTATTATTTTAGCTAATACATATCATTTATGGTTAAGACCAGGTGAGGATATAGTTGCTAAAGCTGGTGGACTTCATAAATTCATGAATTATGATGGACCAATACTAACTGATAGTGGTGGATTTCAAGTGTTTTCTTTAGCTAAACCTAAAGATATAACTGAAGAAGGAGTTCATTTTAAAAATCACCTTAATGGCGATAAATTAGTATTAACTCCTGAAAAGAGTATTGAAATTCAAAATAAATTAGATAGTGATATTGCTATGAGTTTCGATGAGTGTATTGGTTTTCCACATACAAGAGAATACGTTGAAGCATCAGTTGAAAGAACACTACGTTGGGCTAAAAGAGGAAAAGATGTATTTAATAATCCTAATCAATCTTTGTTTGGTATAGTTCAAGGAGCAGAATTTGAAGATTTAAGAAAACATTGTGCTGAGGAACTAATTAAAATGGATTTTGATGGATATAGTATTGGTGGAACAGCAGTAGGTGAACCTAAAGAACTACAATATCTACAAGTAGAATACTCAACTAAATACTTACCTAAGGATAAGGTAAGATATTTAATGGGTGTAGGTGATCCAATAGATATAATAGAAAATGTTATTCGTGGTGTTGATATATTTGATTGTGTGGCACCAACAAGACTTGCAAGACATGGACATGCTTATACTAAATATGGGAAGATAAATATTAAAAACAATAAATATAAAGAAGATTTTTCACCTATTGAAGAAGGATGCGACTGTTATTGCTGCAAGAATTATACAAAAGCATACATTAAGCATCTAATTAATGCAGATGAGTCGTTTGGTGCAAGGTTATTATCAATTCATAATATTAGATTTTTAATAAGATTAACAGAAGACTTAAGACAAGCAATAAAAGATGACAATATCTTAGAATATAGAGATAATTTCAAAAAAAATTACTATGGAGATTAATTGACTAATCTCTTTTTTTATGTTATAATATCATGCATTGAAAGAAGGGGATACTATGATTACACCTGATGATAAAATGATACAGATTCTACCAGATAAAAATAAAGTTTCATCTGTAGATGAATATTTAAAAAAATTTAATTTAAGAACAAATGGTGTTACTTCTAAAGAAGGATTACTAGATCCATTTTTAATCAACTTATACAATATGGAAGAAGAAGATTATAATAGATGGTATAGTAGCGTTAAAATGATGAATATAAAATTTTTTAATGTTGAACCATCAATTGTAAATTTAATATCAACAGATCCTGATAACTTAGATTTATTAATAGACTTCAATGAACTATATAAAATTCGTAAATCAGTTGTTAGAAACATATGTAATGATTATTATAAAAAACTAGAAATACTAGCACCAGGTAAAAAGGATAAATTAATAGTAATCAAAGAATTATTAGAAGGAAAAGATAAAAAATTTAGAAATGAAATGGCTATATTGTTTAATAATAAATGCTTTTATGACTTAAGAGAAAGATTAGTAGATGAAAAAAAGGATTCTATTAGAAAAGAAAACTCTAAAGAATTAACTCAAGTATATGATGTAGTATTACCAAAAATAAGAAAAATACTTGAAAATGAGTTTGTAAAGAATCATCTTGAAATTATTGAATACTTAAATAATATAGTAGATGATATACCTACTTCATTAGAAAATGAATTAGATTTAGTAAAAACAAAACTTATTGCATCAAAACAAAAGACAGAAGATAGATATATAAGAGGTCGTAGTATAGATATTGCAAACCAAAGTGTTAAAAAACAACAAAAAATCAAATAATAAGGGGAATAATTATGGTAATAGGAATTAATGCAGAAAGAAAAATGGCTAGTTTTCTTCCTAAAGAAAGAGAAAATCTAACTAAAGAAGAATATATTAGATACTTTAAAAGAGAAACAGAATCTAGTAAACAAGTATATACAGATAAAATAGAAAAATTTGCTTCTATACTTTATGATATGGATGAAAATGATTATAGTGAATTTAAATCATATTTAAACACAAAAAACTATAGACATATTTTAAGAGGAATAGATTATATACTACCTTTATTAGAAAATCCACATAATTATGAAAAAGCAGCTATTATTATAGAAATGAATCGTGATAGAGATAGTATTATTCAAAATGTATATAGTGAATTAAAAAGTGTTTTGCAAAAAGAAAATATTCCTGTTTCTATTTCTAATTTAGAAGTAGAAATAGAAGCTATAGAAAATAATAATAGTAGTTGTTTAACTGTTGCTAGAAATAGATTTGCAAATATATATGATGATTTTACTACAAAGGAAATAAGCGAATATTATCAAAAATTATATGATTCTTTACCTGATGGTTTAATTAATATTATGAATGCAGAATTAAATAAAAAAGCTTTAAAAGCTGTAAAGAACTATGATAGCGGAGCTATTGAAAGAGCTGCCAAACGTAAAAAACAAAGAGAATCTTAGATAATTTTTCTAATATGAATAATATGCATACTAGTAACAATAATAATATTAATACTACATGCTATTATAAAACTATATATACCAATATTAAGAAGTGATGTAAGATAAAGTAGGATAGTTTTAATAACTATACCAGCTATATTATCATACATTACTTCTTTTGCTTTGTTTGTAGCTTGTAGTATTGCACTAAGAGGAAGTTCTATATAATATAAAAGAAATGGAAGAGCAAGAGCTTTCATATAATTACCACCAACATTAATACCATAAAGTAGTTTTAAAAAGAAATTAGGAAAAAAGAATAATATAGCTGTACAAGGAATACCAATACCCAAGGATAAAATAAGTGCTTGTTTTATCTTTTTTTTAATATATTTATAATTCTTATTTACATATGCTTTAGATACAACAGGTATTAAACTAGATGATATCGCTCCAGTAAAAAATCCTGGTAATAATAACATAGGCATCGAATATCCTGATATAATACCATATTCCATAGTAATATAACTAATACTGTATCCTGCAGTAATCATCCCAGCTGTTAAGACAACAGGTTCTAAAAAATAACCAATATTTCCTATAACTCTAGTAGAGGTATTAGGAATAGATATATCTAAAATACCTTTAATACTTTTCTTAGTAGGTATAATATCTTTTTTATAAATAATTATATTTTTAGGTATAAACATAAGTATAACTATAATACTAATAAATTCACTAACTAAATTGACTAAAACAAGAAAAGTAACTGCATAAACCAAATTATAATTAATTAATCTTGGAATGAATACAACTGTAAGTATTAATCTAGATATCTGTTCTATAATATGACTAACTACATGTGGAAGCATCTTTTGTTTACCAAACATATAACCTCTTAACATATTAGATATAGCTTCAAAAGGTAATACTAAAATTATAGCTAATATTGGTAAATAACACCTACTATCTTTTAATAAGTTATTAGCTATAAAAGAAGATGAAAATATTAATATTAATATAAGTGTAAAAGTAGATACAAAAATAATAGGTAAAGAAGAAAATATTAAATTTTTATTATTATATCTTTCTTCACTAACAAGTTTAGAAATACTAGTAGGTAGACTAAACTGTGATATAGCCATAAACAAAGATAAAGTAGGATAAACTAACATATATAAAGCCATACCTTCAAGACCAATAAGTCTTGTAGTAATTACTTTTATAATCATACCTAATATTTTAGTGATAAAACCACCAATAATTAGAATAATTGTTGATCTAATAAATGTTTCTTTTTTCATATTCCACCTATATAAATATATGTAAATTAGACAATAAAATATATGTTATTTTGTAAATATATGTTATAATTGATTTATAAAGTAGAAGGAGTAATAACCATGGCTAAAAGAAAAAGAAGACGTGAATCTAGAAAAAAGTTTGAACATTGGACAGAGATAATTGGTATTATTTTAATTGTTGTTAGTATATTAAGTATAGTTCCACAACCTATGGGTATTATAGGACATATTGGAGCTAGTTTCGCTATGTTCTTAATAGGAACAGGTTATCAAATATTATTATTCTTTACACTATTATTAGGATTTTATGTATTATGGAAAAGAGAGTGGCCTGATTTTTTAGATACAAAATTTATTGGTTTATATCTTGTAGCTATTGGTGTAATAGTTTTAGCTCATACAGGTTATATTAAAGAAAATAGTAATGATGTATATAAAGTTTTTGAAGAAACTGTTAACAATTTATTAGACAATTTTTCAAATAGTTTTAAGAGTACTAAATTTCCATTAACAGGATCAGGAATTATTGGTGCATCGTTTGGTGTTTTATTCTATAAATTATTTTCACTTACAGGAACATATATAGTATCAAGTTTATTTATTCTATTAGGATTAATATTCTTAACAGGAATAAACTTAGTAGATATTTTGTTAAAACCATTTAAGAGAAAGAAAAAAGAAAGAAAACCAAGTTTAGAGGATACTGGTGTTATAGTAAATGATTCAACTGTTATTAAAGATGCTCTAAAAGAAGTAGAAGGTGAAGATACTAAGATTAAGATTCATAGTATTGATGAAATTACTAAAACTAAAGAAGAACCAAAAGAATATCAGCCAATAGAACCTCAAACAGGTAGTATAAATTATAATTATAAATTACCAGCTTTATCATTGCTTACAAGAACTGCTAAAACAAAGAGTAGTTCAAATGAAGAAGCTATCCAAAGTAATATAGAAAAACTAGAGCAAGTTCTAAATGACTTTGGTATTGCTGCTAAGGTAGTAGCAGTAAATGTTGGACCTAGTGTAACTCAATATGAACTTGAACTTAAATCTAGTGGAACAAAAGTAAGCAAGATTACAAGCCTAAATAAAGAAATAGCTTTAGCACTTGCTAAGAAGGATGTACGTATTCAAGCACCAATACCTGGTAAATCAACAGTAGGTATTGAACTTGCTAATGATACAGTAACACCAGTAGGTTTAAGAGAAATACTTGAAAGCTTCCCAGCTAATAAACAAAACTCTAAATTAATGGTAGCTTTAGGTAAAAACATAATGGGTAATAGTATATTCTGTGAAATAGACAAAACACCACACTTATTAGTTGCTGGTGCAACAGGATCTGGTAAATCAGTTTGTATTAACTGTATTATTGCATCTCTTCTTATGAGAACTAAACCAAATGAAGTAAAATTAGTTTTAGTAGATCCTAAGAAAGTAGAATTATCTATGTATAATGGTATTCCACATCTATTAATACCTGTTGTTACAGATCCAAGAAAAGCAAATGATGCTTTAAAAAGAATAGTAAGAGAAATGGAAGATAGATATGATATCTTCAGTGATAAAAATGTTAAAAATATAACTACTTATAATGAATGGGTAGATAAGGAAAATTTAAAAAGAGGACCTGATGATCAAATAAGACATATGCCATATATCGTAGTAATAGTAGATGAGTTAGCTGACTTAATGTTAGTTGCATCTAAAGAAGTTGAAGATTCAATCATGAGAATCACACAAATGGCTCGTGCAGCAGGTATTCATTTAATTATAGCTACACAAAGACCATCTACTGATGTTATTACAGGTGTTATTAAAGCAAATATTCCATCAAGAATAGCTTTTGCTGTTTCATCTAATATTGATTCAAGAACTATATTAGATCAAAGTGGAGCAGAAAAACTTCTTGGTAAAGGTGATATGTTATTCTCACCTATGGGTGATATAACTCCAGTACGTGTACAAGGTGCCTATGTATCTGATGAAGATCTAGAAAAGATAGTAGATCATACAATCAAACAACAAAAAGCTGAATATGATGAAAGATTTATGAATTTAGGTACTGAATCATCAGGTAGTGGAATGTCTGTTGATGAAGCAAAAGGTGCACCTGAAGAATATGAAGACCCACTATATAATGAAATAGTAGAATATGCTATTAATAGTGGTAAAATAAGTGCATCACTTATCCAAAGAAAATATAGACTAGGATATAATAGAGCTGCAAGAATAATAGATTTACTTGAAGAAAGAGGAATAATAGGACCACAAAATGGTTCTAAACCTAGAGAAGTATTAATAAAACTAGAAGAAAATGAATAAAAATAGGATTTAATCCTATTTTTTCTTTACACATTGACTATTATTAAATGTCAAATAATTAAACTATTTATAAAAATTTGGTATAATAACCTTAAGAAGTAGAATAATAATGAAAGAAGGTAATATTATGGCAACGCCACATATTGAATCAAAAAAAGAAGATATAAAGAAAAGAGTATTAATGCCTGGTGATCCTAAAAGATGTAAGTATATTGCAGATAAATATTTAACTGACGTTAGGATAGTAAATGATGTTCGTAATATGACTGCATATACTGGTAAATATAAAGGAATAGATATAACTTTATTTCCATCTGGTATGGGTATACCAAGTATGGGTATTTATTCTTATGAATTATTTAAATTTTATGATGTTGAAAATATTATAAGAATAGGTACAAGTGGATCACAAAGAGAAGATATACATATACTTGATACTGTATTGGCTACATCAAGTTATAGTTTAAGTGATTTTTCATTACTTTTTGATGGATTAGAAATAAATGAAATAGATGCATCATTAGAACTTAATGAAAAAATAAAAAAAGTTAGTGAAGAAAAAAATATTCCTTTAAAAGAAGGAAGAATTATTACTAGTGATGTATTTGATGTTTATATAGATGATCTTGAAAGATATAAAAATTTATATCCAAAAGATTTAAATGCTTTAGCATGTGAAATGGAATCTTTTGTATTATTCTTTATGGCTAAGAGATTTAATAGAAATGCTAGTTGTTTAGTAACTATAGTGGACTCTATATATGAAGAAAAACAAGTATCTAGTGAAGATAGAGAAAAATCATTAGATAATATGATTATTTTAGCGCTTGAAGCTATTATTAAATAAAAATTTTAAAATTGTATAAAATAATGAATAGAGGTGATTAAGTGGAATATAAAGTAATTGATAAAACATCCTATAAATTACATTTAATAAAAACAAATAAGTTTAAAACAGTAACTGTTAGAATATGCTTTAGAGATGAAATAAAAAAAGATGAAATAACTTTAAGAAATTTCTTAGCTAGTTTTATGACTTATTCAACAGGTACTTATAAAACTAAAAGAGATTTAATACTTAAAACACAAGATTTATATGCTGCATCTATTTATAATAGAAGTTATAGATCAGGAAGATACAGTGTATTCAATTTTTATTTATCGTTTTTAAATGAAAAATATACTGAAGAAGGAATGCTTGATAGTAGTTTAAAATTATTAAGTGATGTTATTTTTAATCCTAATTTTGATGAGATAAGTTCAAAAGAAGCATATAATTATTTGATGGAAACAGCTATTAAAAGATTAGAATCTATCAAAGAAAATGGTAATAATTATAGTGTTATTCGTATGTTAGAAGAAATGGATAAAGATATGCCATATAGTTATCGTGATATTGGATATTTAGAGGATCTAAAGAATATAAGTGTTGATAAATTAAAAAAATATTATAAAAAAGTTATTAACAGTAGTTTAATAGATATATATATAATTGGAGATATTGATAAATCAATAGGTGAAAAAATTGAAAAGTATTTTCCATTTAATACATATAAGCATAATAAAGTTGATCAAATTATATATCATGATAAAATGCCTAAAAGAAGTAAAATAATAAAAGAAAGTGATAATAATAATCAATCCAAATTATCTATTGGATGTAAGATTGATACTTTAACTGAATTTGAAAGAAATTATGTACTCACTTTATACAATATGATATTAGGTAGTGGTAGTGAATCTAAATTCTTCCAAATAATAAGAGAAAAAAATTCACTTGCTTATTATGTTTACTCTTCATTAAATAAACTAGATAGTTTAATGATAATTAGAGCAGGTATTGCAAAAGAAAACTTTGATAAGACAATTAAACTAGTTAAAGATTTAATGAAAGAAATGGAAAATGGTAAGTTTACTGAAGAAAATATAAATGTTGCATGTGAAAACTATATATCTATGTTAAGTGAAGTAGAAGATAATCCTGATGCTATAGTGGAAACTTATTTAGCTAAAGATTTACTTAATTTAGGAGATATTGAAGAAAGAAAAGAAGAAATAAGAAAAGTAACTAAAGAAGATATAGTTAATTTAAGTAAAAAAGTTAAGATAGATACTATATTCTTATTGGAAGGGGATGGTCAGCTTGAATAGTATTAATATAAAAGGACTTGATCAAACTCTTTACTATGAGAAGCTAGATAATGGATTAGAAGTTTATTTATTACCATATGATAATAAAAAGAATTGGACTATGCATTATGCAACAAAGTTTGGCTCTATTGCTACTAGTTTTGTACCATTCGGACAAGATAAAGAAATAACTGTACCAGATGGTATAGCACATTTTCTAGAACATAAAATGTTTGAACAAGAAGATGGTATAGATCCATTTACATTTGCATCTAAAACTGGAACATATTCTAACGCATCTACTAATTATACTTGTACGCAATACCTTTTTGAAGGAAATAAGTGTTTTAAAGAAAATTTAGATTATTTATTAAATTTCGTTGGTAGTCCTTATTTTACTGATGAAAATGTCGAAAAAGAAAAAGGTATAATAGCAGAAGAAATCAAACAGTATGATGATGAAGTAGAATGGTTCTTTGATGAAGAAATGAAAAAGGCTATGCTAAATAAAGATAATCATCGTGTAGATATAGCTGGAACAGTAGAAACAATAAATAAAATTACTAAAGAAGATTTATACAATACTTATTATACTTTCTATCAACCAAGTAATATGTTTTTAGTAATAACAGGTTCATTTAATGTAAATGAAGCAATGGATGTTATTAAAAATAATAAATCATTAAATGAAAATAAAGTTAAGTTTGATATAAAAGTAAAAAAAGAAAAAGAAACATTAAAAGTTAAAGATAAAGAAGTAACTAAGAAATTTAATATACATAATACTAAAGTTGGATATGGTGTTAAATTACCAGTAGGTGATAATGATAAATTCTTATTCTATGCTTATATAGCTTTATTAGTAAATACTAAGTTTGGAGCTTCAAGTTTATTTAGAGAAAAACTCAAAAAAGAAGGATTAATAACATCATTCTATATTGATAGAGAAATAATAGATGATTATGTATTACTATTCTTTAAAGCAGATACTAAAAAACCTAAAGAATTAGTAGAAGCTATAAGGAAAGAATTAAATAATATAAAGATCACAGAAGAAGAAATAGAAAGAATGAAGAAAGTATGGATATCATCATATGTTATGACTTATGATGATATAAATGGAGCTTGTGATAATATAATTGATGATATAATTATCTATGATAAATTTATTGATAATAAAATAGAATTATATCGTTCGTTAAATAAAAAAGATTGTATGAATATGTTAAAAGGATTAGATTTTACTAATAGTTCAGTAGTAACAATCATACCTAATAAAAAGAAAGAAGATTAAAAATTTTCTTTCTTTTTTTAAAAAGTATTTTCAAATTGTGGAAAATGTGCTATAATTAGCGAGTATGTGATTTGGAAGTGAAATTTATGAAAAAAAGAAATATCGCAATTATAGCCCATGTTGACCATGGTAAAACAACTTTAGTTGATGAAATATTAAAATCTAGTGGAACATTTAGAGAAAATGAAGATTTAACTAATGTTTCTATGGACTCTAATGCTCTAGAAAAAGAAAGAGGAATTACAATCTTAGCTAAAACAACTGCTATTAATTATAAGGATTATCGTATTAATATTATGGATACTCCAGGACATGCTGACTTTGGTGGAGAAGTAGAACGTATAATGAATATGGTTGATGGTGTATTACTTGTTGTTGATGCTTATGAAGGAACAATGCCTCAAACAAGATTTGTACTTAAGAAAGCATTAGAAGCAGGTGTTAAACCATTAGTAGTTATCAATAAAGTTGATAAACCTAGTGCAAGAGTTACACAAGTTGTTGATGAAGTATTAGATTTATTTATTGAACTTGGTGCTGATGATGATCAATTAGATTTTAAAGTTGTTTATGCTAGTGCAATTAATGGAACAAGTAGTCTAGATCCTGATATAAATACTCAAAAACCAGGATTTACTGAATTATTAGATTTAATCATAGACGAAATACCAGCTCCAGCTGGAGATCCTAATGGAGAATTACAATTCCAACCAGCACTTTTAGATTATAATGAATTTGTTGGAAGAATTGGTATTGGTCGTGTACATAATGGTAAGATCAAAGTAGGACAAATGGTATCTTGTATAAGACTAGATGGAACTAAAAAAGATTTCCGTATTCAAAAACTATTTGGTTACCTAGGTATGAAAAGACTTGAAATTGAAGAAGCAGAAGCAGGAGATATAGTAGCTGTTGCAGGACTTGCTGATATTTCAGTTGGTGAAACATTATGTAATCAAGGACAAAATCTACCTCTTCCTACATTACACATAGATGAACCTACACTTCAAATGACATTTGGTACAAATACAAGTCCATTTGTTGGTAAAGATGGTAAATTCTTAACTGCAAGGCAAATAGAAGATAGATTAAATAAAGAATTACAAAGAGATGTTTCTTTGCG
>Ga0247608_10004301_pt1 | contig 16040 bp, 16 predicted proteins | sample 176DNAGHGlowgp2_FD_193490 | JGI IMG/M metagenome (GOLD analysis project Ga0247608, IMG submission 193490) | Sheep rumen microbial communities from Palmerston North, Manawatu-Wanganui, New Zealand - 1766 DNA GHGlow gp2 | ecosystem: Host-associated > Mammals > Digestive system > Stomach > Rumen ... | reverse complement strand
AGCTTTGTAAAGAATACCCATAATTGCCCTTCTACGAGCTTTCAATCCTCTGAATAGGCTTTCAGATTCATCTCCTACAGTTCTACCTATTTCTATATTAATACGAACTAAAAGAGCTTTTAACAGTAATAGAAAAGTTGTGGTTCGCTGCTGTCCATCGATCAAATCAAATATAGTATCATTTTCTTGACAACTAATAATAATTGTTCCAAAAAAATACGGATCATTAACACCACTGTCAATATAAGCTGTAATATCCTGCCACAATTTGTCACATCGGTTTATATTCCAAGAATACGCTCTCTGATAGCTTGGAATTCTAAACTTCGTATTACCTTTCAGTTTAAGATATGCTCCAATATTTCTGAGTTCAGGATCAATACTCTTTCCCATAATAAAATTCCTTTCTTATAATTATTTATCCTAAATATTTTCTGTGTGCAATCTTGACATTGCTCTGCTTTACCATAGCGTACTGCAATGTGGTATCTATCCGTCTATGACCGAGAAGCTGTTGAAGCTGCTCAATGGGCATACCCTTGTCGATTGCCATTGTAGCTAATGTACGCCTGAATTTGTGAGGGTGTGCCTTCTGAATGTTCAGGCGTTTACCGATTTTTCTGATTCTTACTTCCACACCGCCGATATTAAGGCGTTTGTGCGGAGCTTTCAACGATACGAAAAGAGCTTCATTATCGTCCGTTCTGCTGTCAAGATACTGCTTCAAATGCAGTTTGGTACGGGCATCAAAATAGACAATACGCTCTTTATTGCCCTTGCCGAGAACAACGCACTCACGTTCCACAAAATCAATATCGGAACGGTTTAGCAGCACAAGCTCTCCGACACGCATACCCGTTGAAGCAAGCATATCAATCAATGCCAAATCACGCAATTCCGAGCAATCATCACGCATTTGCTCCAATGCCTCATCGGTATAGGTATCCTTTATCGTGCTTGCGGTCTTGATCTTATGTATCCTGCGGACAGGGCTTTTCATGATATAGTTTTCTTCTTCGAGCCAAGAGAAAAAGCTCGATAATATGCGCCGTATGTTATCTATGGTTACACGGCTTGAATTGTTATCTTCCTGATAGCTTGTCAGGTACTTTCTTAAATCATCAGTATCAATGTGCTTGACCTGCTTGCCGACAGCGCCGAGCATATTGGTAATGGTCTTTTGATAGTATTTCAGCGATTTCTCCGAACAGCCCTCTATCCGCTTAGACGAAATGAACGATCCGACAATCTTATCGTTACTATCTTCTTCTGTCTTATCGCAAGATACCGCAGTAATGCCAAAGAAAGCAATGTCCAGCACTTCCGATAGCTGTTCGAGCTGAAAATTATCCAACACCGACAGCATTTTCTGCATAATTTCGTTTTTGATCTCATGTATCATAGTCAATTCTCCTTAAAATATTATTTCAAGAGAACGACTCCCAACGGCAGTCCCTTTTTATAGCTTCCGCCGTTGGAGGAAGATAGGTGTAGTAATATAAACGATAATTTACAGCGCCAACTCAAGCTGATGTACGACTATTGGTTCACGCAGTTTGATTTCCCTGACGAGAACGGCAAGCCGTATTGCTCGTCAGGTGGTGCTATGGTGTGGTGTGATGCGCTTCAAAGGGAAATCCCAGAAGGCTGGAAGGTCAACACTCTTTCAGATATTGCGGTATTACAAGCAAAATCGGTTATGCCACAAGATGGAACAGCTTACAATCATTACAGTATTCCTGCATTTGATGATACACATAGCCCAGCGGTAGAAGGTGGTGAGGCTATTGCAAGCAATAAGTATGTCGTTCCTGATAACAGTGTTCTTGTATCTAAACTCAACCCTCAATTCAAAAGAATCTGGTTAATTATAGATTCTACTAATAACGCTATATGTTCGACTGAGTTTTTACCTGTCAAAGCAACAGAAACAGGCGTATATGCATTATACTCACTTCTGAACAGCGATGCTTTTTCCGTTCACCTAATTCAAAACGCAAGCTCCTCAACAGGAAGTAGAAAAAGAATTGATCCAGATAATTGTATGTCTTATAAATTCCCCTACGATCAGAAGGTATTTGCGAGATTTGATAAGGCAATCCAACCGCTGCTCATGAAAATAACAGGTATTCCAACTGAAACGCAAGCTCTTGTGGCTCTCCGCGACTGGCTTCTGCCGATGCTGATGAACGGTCAGGCTACCATATCTGATTGATACGATAAATTATCGTTTATCTTCTTATTGTTTTCTATTTTTCTATCAATAGCAGAAAAAATATGCCCTATTTTTCGTTGCTCTGCAAGAGGAATGATCGGCACAGGTATACTACCAATTATATCAAGAGTCAATGTATAACGCTGTCCGCTACCACTCGCATTTAATTCGTAATAATGTCTAACAAACTCTGTCTGTAAAAAGGCATTAAGATACTTACCATCAAGGACATCTTTTTGGGGAGATATCAAAGCGCAATGATATCCTAAAACCAATCCTTGAATATCATCTGCAATAAAAGTAGACATACCAATATCATCTTTTGTCTCACTGTCTTTTGTGATACAAACATCACCTTTATGGAGTCTAAACTTCTCTATCTCACGATTATTAGCAGTTGCTTTCATAAGTTTTGAGCTAATTCCTTCTGTAATAGCCCAATTCCGATACACATCAACATAGTTGCATAATAATACTTCACTTTCATTTGCTGATGTTTTCTTATCAACATTGCTAATAGATATGCTCGCTACCTTACATAATGGCAAGAATTTTGATTTATTCATACTTCACCTTGCCTAACTGCTTCATGATCTCAGCTTGCAGTGCATTACCCTCATCGAAGAATGATTGCAGCTCAGACTTAAATTCAGCCATTTTAGCTTCAAATTCCTCCTGCGTAAGCTCAACATACTCTATCTTGACATCGAAATACTGTCCTGCTGCGAGAGAATACTTCTTTGCAATGATCTCATCATAGGTGACAGCCACCGAGAAATCGTCCACAGCTTCTTTGTTGCGGAATGTAGTGATAATCTTCTCGATTTCTTCAGGGCGAAGTCTGCGTTTCTGTAAATTGCCGTCTTTATATTCCTCACCGAGCTTTGAAGCATCAATAAGCACTACCTTGTCAGCAGTCTTAGAATTATCAAAGAACAGAACGGAAACGTTAGTACCCGTATTAGCGAATACGTTAGAGGGCATACTTACCGCACCATATACGATATGATCTTCAACGAGCTTTTTAAGGACATTACCCTCAACACTGCTCTTTGCGGTCAGAAATCCCGTAGGAACAACGATAGCGCCCTTGCCTGTCTTTTTCAGAGAGTTTACAACGTGCTGAATGAAGCAAGTGTAGATAGCCATACTCTCTTTTTTCTTTGCAGGGACTTTCGGAACGCCAGCCCAAAATCGAGCCGAGTATTTTTTCTCAATATCATCTCTAGTATCCGAAAAATCCATTTTGAATGGCGGATTGGATACAACGAAGTCAAACTGTCTGAGAGCCTGTCCATCATCACTCTTGTGATACGGTGCAAGAAGCGTATCACCCTGGATAGCGTGATCGAGGGAAGATACAAGCCCGTTCAGTATCAGATTGAGTTTCAGCATCTTGTTACTGCGCTGAGAAATATCCTGCGCAAAGATAGTACACCTATCCTCACCAATCTGATGACCGAGAGCCATTAACAGCGTTCCCGTACCTGCGGACGGATCGTAGCATTCTATGTTATGCAAGTCGGCATCATCACCGACCAAAAGCCTTGCCATAATGGTAGCGATAGCGTGAGGAGTATAGTATTCCGCATACTTACCGCCGCCTGCTGTATTGTAATCCTTGATAAGATACTCAAAGATAGCGGCAAAGAAGTCATAATGCTCCGAGAATGTTTCCTCAAATGAAAAGTTTACGAGCTTGTCCACCAAAGCACGAGCAAACGGCGCTCTCTGTGCTTCATCGGTAACATACTGCGTGAGCTTCTCAAACAGCGGAATTTTCGTATTCTGCGTGGTCTGTGTGGAGAATATATCAATATTCTTATCAGCAATATCAATCATCGTCTGATCGAATATAAGGTCAAAATCGCCCTTAGCCTGCTGATTCCACAGGTGTGAGATAAGATGTTCGGGATTAAGCCGAGGAACATCGGGATTCATCGTGTCGAACAAGTCCTCACGTTCATCTTCTGAAAGCTCCGAATAAGCGATCTCCCACTTTTCAGCCTTAGCGATACGCTCATCGAGCTTCTTGATCTCATAGCCAAACTTATCATTCAGATACTTATACAGGAACACTTGAGTGATGATTTTATACTCATTACCGTCATTACCCATACCATAGGTCTGGCAAGTCGATTTCAGTGAATCGATAAGTGATATTGTTTTTTCTTTTATCTGCAAATCCATTGATTATACTCCTTATTGTCAAGCACTCGGATATGTTGCGTTATACTGAGTGAGATACTGAGAGGATATGCGAGACTGGATGAATACTCTGTCCTCTCTGGTACCCTTTATGCCCAGCGTGTCCATACCTTGCTTGATTTGTGACATTACAGTCTGCTCAAAGTAAGCGTCTTTCTTTAAAATATCGTTGCGATCATACACTTTTTGATCGATATCAAACTTGATAGACTTTAGTGCATTCATAATTTCATCATCATATCCCGAAATAATAGGTGAAACTCCTCTCGCTTTCCTTTGAGCGTTTTCTTCTCTTATCCTCTTATGCACCCTTGCAAATTTGGCATCACCATTGTATTTACGCATAAGAGCCTTATTTCTTTTCTGAAGCTCTGCCAGTTTTTTGAGAACTTCATCTAATACCTTTGAACGCTCAGTAAACTCATGGACGGTATCGACAGCGAAGCCAAACTCCTTGAATCTCTGCATAAATGCTTCTCTTATGGAGATAAACTCAGGATCGTCCTGGTCTATATTCTCTGTAAAGGACTGTATCGTCCTGCGCCATTTTTCGTGGAACTCCTCTTTACTCATGAAGCCCATTTGCAATTCTTCGTCAGCTATCTTCGAGAAATTGAAGGTGATGTCCTGCATAGCTTCATTAATAAGCTGTTTTGTGGAATCATCGCTGTCAAAGGCTTCTTTTTGATTTATCGTGTCGATCTGTCGCTGAACTTCTCTTATCATTTCGGGAAGTCTTGTGATTTCGAGCTTTGTAAAGGCTTGTTTCAGCTCATCATCGCCAAAGGTGCGGACTACATTACAGCAGTCACGGGCAGCGATAAGCACTTTTTTCAGCTTGATAAGCTCCTGCTTGTCCTCAATCGTGGATATTTCGTAACTGAACTCCTCAACATTATCCGTGGTGTAGTCAAAAAGAACTTGCCGTACCTCACGCATCTGCTGAACAAGGGCATCTTTGTCCTCAATGACCTGAGTGAATGTATCAGTAGTGTTGCCTGCGCCTACTTCATTAGGATCATTGAACCTGTTCAGCTCTTTCAGGTACGCTTCATTGGTCTGCTCAAAATTGCTCTTAATATCGGCAAAATCTATGATATATCCATACTTATTGTCCTTGTATGGTCTGTTTACACGGGTAATAGCCTGCAACAGATTATGGTCTTTCAGCTTTCTGCCGAAATACAGCCTTTTCAGCCGAGGAGCGTCAAAGCCTGTCAGGAGCATATTGAATACGATCAGTATGTCAATGGTCATATTCTTCTTGAAATCCTTGACGATCTGCTTTCTGGTGTCCTTATCATCACTATCGTGCAGTATCAATCCTGCCTTGAAATGTGAGGGCTGCGAGGAATCGGCATTCAGCTCACGCTGAACATCATCAAAGAATGCGAATATCTTTCGTGCCTGTTCGCTTGTTTCGCAGATAACCATACCGCCAAGCGTATCATCGCCCTGAATAGTGCGGAAACGCTTCAAATCACTGATGATGTATCTTGTCAGCTCCTTGACGTAGGAATCATGTTCAACGATCTGGTCACGCTTAATATCCTTTTTCTGCACAAGTGTTTCAAGCTTCTCATAGATAGCAGAGAGCTTTTCCTTATACTTTGTTTCAATATCCTCACGTATAATCTTCAAAGTATAGCCATCCTGAATTGATTTATCATAATAGTAGGTGTGGAGATAGTTTCCAAACACCTTCCAAGACTCACGCTCGTCAGCCAACAGCGGAGTACCTGTCAATGCGATTTTAATAGAGTTTTCATCGGCATCAAAGAGATTGGCAAGGAAACTGCCTTTAGGATTATATCCTCTGTGTGCTTCATCAATGATGAAGATTCGCTGTAAATTTGTAGCGTAGGACGGCAAAGTGACTTTTTCCTTATCCTCAGCGAAACGCTGGATGTTGACAACCGTTATCTCTTGCTGACCGCTGTTGCCCTCCTGAGCGTGATTATTGCGGAACTGTTCCATAAGTTCTGCACGGCTATTTGCAGTTTTTACCACAAGCCCACGGGCTTCAAATTCCTGAGAAGCCTGTTCAAGCAAGTCAAGTCGGTCTACAATGAAATAGAACTTTGCGACCTTATTGTTACGAGCAAAATAATCGGAGAGATAGTAGCTCAGATAATATGATAATGCAGTTTTACCGCTGCCCTGAGTATGCCATACCACACCTGACTTAACGCCGTCAGAGAGTTTTTCACGGATAGCAAGGGCTGCGAACATCTGCTGATAACGCATAATATGTTTCTGATTGATCGTTTCGATCTTGCCGTCAACTTCACGTTCCATATTAACATAAGCGATACCATATTTCAGAATAAACAGCAGTCGCTCAGGAGAACACATGGAAGTTATGATACGGTTTGTAGGAGTATTGACGTTCAAATTTGTCTGATATTCGGGAGAAGTATGGATAACCTGATTATTAAAGTCTTTCAGTATCTTTTTCTCGACTTCTGCATCAATAGCCCTATATGGGTATTCTTTAATGAATGGTGCTATATCTTCATTCAGAGGGTTTTCTTCACGGAAACAGTTAAACGGCGCACTCTGTTTAGCTGCCGTACAGTAAAACGCACCCTGAATAGGCACAATACCGCCCTCAGCATCATACTCCATGTTGTTGGAGAAAATCATAAGCTGAGTGATATTGATAAATCTTCGGAATTTTTTGTTAGGGAAACGCTTTCTGTTCATACGTTCACTCTCAGCGACCATACCGCCGTGATTATTGGGCTTTTTAACCTCAATAAACACTAACGGCAGACCGTTCACAAAGAGTGTAATATCGGGACGGAACTCGTCTTGACCATTCTTACAAGTGAACTCCGCTGTACAATGGAACACGTTGTTACGGGGATTATCAAAATCGATCAGACGGATAGGAGAGGTTGATTTCAGGCGAGAATAAAAGCTCTTGCCGAGATCGTCGAAGCTAAGTTCCTGAATAATGGTTTTCAGGACTTGTTCGGCTTCACCCTCATGTTCGGGATTCAGCTTCTTAAACTGAGCTAAAAAGACATCTTTCAATATATTTGTATCGGGATTATAGACTGTTCCAGCCATATCCTCAAATATTCGACCATAGTATGTATATCCGAGCCTTGTCAGATGAACAAGTGCAGGCATCTGAACACGGGTCATTTCGTTAAATAGGCTTCTGCCGTTACTTGCTTTTGCCATGATTACACCCCTTTCGTTAGTCTTTTTTACCATAAAAATAGATTTATCCTAGTCTATTATAGCACAAAACGCACAATTCGTCAATGTTGAGACCATATTTGACAGTGTTCAGTACAAAAGCATCAAAAAGCAATCCAACGAGGTTAAACATCAATGAAAAACAAAGTATACTAAGAATCAGCTTTATGAATTTTAGTTTAAAATTCAATAGCCTTGTCTCTTATCTGCTTAAGAAGATCAATATGCGAATCAAAATAATCAGATAATCATATTGACTCATAGAGATTCGAGCCCCAAATCTATTTCCTCAAGAAATTGGCATTCCCTTCTAAGTGTTTCTGTTATTAATTCTTTCGTTCGTTCTCCTAAATCCAGTTCATCCTTCACTATTTCTTGTAGTTTTAAACGAGTATTGTATGTAAACTCTCTTATCATTTTATTCGTTATTCCTTCTATACAAATCTGAATAATTGATTCAAAGCGCTCACAATCATCTTGCGAAAAAATGGCAACAGTTTTTTTCTCATGTTTTACAATCATAGCATATTCTCCACTAAACAATCTCTGAAAGAAAAGTGGTAGATCATCTGGTTCCATATCATCAAATCCCTTATTATCTGTTAATCCTTTTAGTTTATCTTTAAGCTCTTCAATTGTAACTACAGTAGGATAATACCCTAATAGCGTTAAGCATTTTCTTAAAAGAGGCATATTCCGAATATAAATATAAGGCATAGATTTCTCTGCATCTATGATGGCCTTATCTATCTCACCGGTAGCAAAATCAAGTCCATACTTTAAATTAAAATAATCAACGGCAGCAGTTAGCCCTCTACGATATCCATCTAAATATGTATGATCATATACAGCGATGTCTTCAGACTTCACATTGTAATACTCTGCAAGTCTATCAATATAATTCTGCGTAATAATGTCCTTTCCCTTTTCAGCGGCACGGTAGTTTTTTACTGTAGAACCGATACCATCAACGATTTCTTTTTCCGTCTTATGATACTTCTTTCGCAACAGCCTTATGTTTTCAGCAGTTTTTTCCTTGTTTAAACAGTCCATAGTAAATACTCCTTCTTATTTTTTCAGCATCTTGAAATGCCATATTCCCTTATGCTAAAATTACCATAGGCAGCCTAAAATGTCAAGAAACACAATGCATTGTATTGGAAAGGAGAATTATAAGTGGACAATAATAAACATTTAATCTCACCACCACATTTTACAGGTCGAAATGTGCCTATTACCGAGATAGCTCGTGCAACAAGCAAGGATCCACAGTATATCAGGCTCGGACTTCAGAAGGGCATTTTCGACTTTGGATATGCCTTTCGCAAAGAGGATTCGTCAGAATATAACTACCTGTGTCCAGATAAAAAAGTGTGGGAATCGCTTGGATATTTCAATGAAAATGCTGGGCGTTCAGGCGAACGATAACAAAATGCAAGAAACATTTGCATGGTTGCTTGAGGAATAGCGAGGTACGCCCGTGGCAAGCCATGGGCTTCCTCGTTGGGGGTCTCCCCCAAGCCCCTGAATCAAAAAAAGGAGGAAAACAAAGTGTATCGTAACAGATCGCACCAAGTATCATTCCGATTATCAGATGACGAATTTCAAGTTTTGCAGTACAAGCTATCACAGTGCAAAATGAACAAGACCAACTTCTTTGTTTTTGCGATCCGCAACCAAAAGATAGTCGTAGTTGAGGATTACATTCCAATACTTGCTGAACTGAAGCGGCAAGGCTCTAATCTCAATCAGATCGCACACAGATTCAACCAGTATATCCGAGTGCCTGATGATGTAATAACAAGCACCCTGAATGATTGCAGGGCTTGTTATGCAAAGCTGTTCAAGTTGGCAGACAAAATTAGTAATTTAGGTGATTGAAATGCCGCTATTCAAAGGAGTCGCAAGTAAGGCTAAGCCGAGCAAAGCAATTAAGTATATCACTAATCCTAAAAAAGCTGCCATAGTAGTCACTCACGGTTTGGACGATTCGCTTGATTATTCAGTCCAGTTTGCTGATACACAGTCCCTTTTCGGCAAAGCAAAATCCTTTGGCAACAGAAAATATTATCACTTTAAGCATAGCTTTGATCCAAAGGATAACGTCTCCCCTGCCAAAGCAAGTGAAATGACAGAGGAACTTGCAAGTAAAGTATTTGATGACTATGAATACATAATCGCAACGCATACAGACAAAGCACATATTCACTGCCATCTCATTGTAAACAGCGTTTCTTTTGTGACAGGCAAAATGCTGCACTTAAATAATACGGAGTACGGTGAATTGAAAGACTTATCTAATAGCATTGCGGAAAAGCATGGCTACTCTACCCTAGATTTCAGAAAAAAAGCTGCTGACAGAATCAGCAGCAAAGAAAAGCAAATCACCTTAAATGGTGGGACATCGTGGAAAGAAGAACTTCGGGAGGTCATTGCAATCGCTGTTCACGATTGCACGACAATGGAAGAATTTGAATCGTACATCAATGATTACGGTGTTACTATCACAAGAAATACTGCGAAAACAATCAGTTTCAAACACCCTAACAAACAAAAGTCTATACGAGGTGATAAGCTCGGATCAGACTACACCCAGGAGGCAATACTAAATGAGCTTGCGAAATCTTTATACAGGAATGGAAGCGCCGACAAGACAACCAATGGACAATTATTATTCCGAAACGGAGGACGATACAATGATAGAATTCATAGAAGAACCGACACCCCCGAAGAGACCGATGAGGAGAGAAACGGCACGCTATTCAACGGACGACATTATGAAATCGTTGAGCGACTTGAAATCGAGGATATCGGCGATGACAACGACCTGTTCAGCAGCATCGAATCGAATTCGAGAGGAAGGAGATAAGCTGATACAAGAGTTTCACAAAAAATACGATGATATCACACAAAAAGAGGTGTACTCATTTCATGACAAAGCAGAGTATTACGAGAAAAAAATGTGTGAAAGCTTGGAACATAATATACGAAAGCTTGATTTTCTTAATTCGGAACTTGATTCCGCCAGAGCTGAACTATTCAAGTTTAACAAGTTCAAACGCTTCCTGTTCTGGTTCGGATGCTTTACAAACATCGGTGCTTTCTCGGTTTTGCTCGCATTATTGGTGCTGAATTACCTGTAATCAAGAATGCAAGGATGCAGAATTCTAATATACCTGCATCGTTGCGTTGTTGGATTTAAGTCTTGATTTTTACTTTTTCTTCTTTTTTAGATGAAATGAATGGAGGAATGATAAATGAACAACAAAGCAAAACCACTATATAAGCTGATTTGGTGTAAGATTCGATACTATCAAAAATTGAACGATCTATCAAATGAGGAGCTTGCTGCTTACATAGGTGTCAGCGAGCGCACTCTTTTAGAATACGATAAAAACGCTGAAAACCTGACTCTTGGGAGAATAGAGAGCTTTCTCAAATCAGAAAACATGGAAATAAGAGATCTTTTACAGTTATAAGTATTTACATGCGGTCGTAGGTATGGTATAATAATGGTGCAATAATAATCTTTCATTATGCCATACCTACATCACTATAAGAAAGAGGTAATCATAATGAAAGCAAGACAACTCCCCAGTGGTAAGTACAATGTAGTCATCCCATATTATAATGACTTTGGCAAAAGAGTTCAGAAGTCATTTACAGCAGCTACTGAAGCAAAAGCTCTTAAGTTAGCACAGGATTTTCTTAACGGTGTAGATAGTCAGTACGACAAAACTATCACATTGAAGAAAGCAATGGAACTCTATATCGAAACAAGAGAAAACATCATTGAGCCGACTACTATAAGAACTTACAGGCAGATAGCAAATAATTCATTCAAATGCCTGCAAAAAACAAGACTGTGCGACTTAAAATCATTCGACATCCAAAGAGCAATAAGTATTGAGAGCAGACGAATAAGTCCAAAGTACATCAAAAATGCTTACGGTTTGCTCAAATCGGTCTTAAAAATGTTTGAAGTCGATATGAATCTGAACAGCATTAAACTCCCCAAAGTTATCAAAAAGGAAAAAGAACTGCCAGACTTTGCGACGATATTCGACATTTTTCACGGAGACGAAATCGAGCTGCCTGTTCTATTGGCGGCGTGGCTATCACTGCGTATTGGTGAAGTCGCAGGATTACAGTTCCAAGACGTAGACGAGGAACAAAAACTGCTTCACGTCAGACGGACTATCATCATGACCGAGAACGGCAACAAGCTGCGAGTAGGCTGTAAAACCGAGAAAAGCACAAGAACGCTGCAGCTCCCAGACTACATACTTGACCTTATCAAAGCTATTCCGCACGAAAACGACACCGACCCAATTCTTCAGATCACGCCAAAAGCTCTGCGAAGCCGATTTAAGCGTAGAGTCGTGAAAAAAGGCATTGATATGACATTTCACGATTTGAGGCATCTAAACGCTTCTGTGATGCTTATGCTCGGTGTCCCTGACAAGTATGCTATGGAAAGAGGCGGTTGGTCAACTGATAACATCCTTAAATCAGTTTATCAGCAGACCTTCTCAGCCGAGCGTGTTAAAGTCGATGCAATCATTGACAATTACTTTAATAGCATCGTCAAACCCAAGAGTGTTGAACAGTCGCAGGAAAGCTGTTGAACACACATTCGATACAATCAATATATCCCGATTCTACGGCTTTTGAGAGCCTTTGAACTAGCTGTTCAAATCCTGTTCCCGCAACCAGCGTAAATACGCCGTTTGAGACAACTCAAGCGGTGTTTTTTTGTCCAAAAAACCGCTTTCAGGACACCTCCAGGACACATTTTTCAGAAACCTGTTTTTGATCTTCAAAATGCGCAGATAAAGGATTTTTGACCAGTTTCATATCTTCCAAAGGTGTTCTAATAAACACAGCCGAGATTTTTCATCTCGGCTTTATTTATGTACTTTAATATTATCATACTATATATTATGTAAACGAAAAAGTCGCACAGCTGTTTGCCGTGCGACTTGATTTTTTCTTATGCCATTTCTTTTCTCAGTACGATGTCGGCTATCGTTTCCGCCGACTCGCTGTCGGACTCTTTCATTATGTGAGAATAGATGTCAAGCGTTGTGGACACCTTTGCATGACCGAGCCTTTTGCTTATTGCTCCTATGTCCATATTGCCGTGCAGCAGCAGACTTGCCATTGTGTGCCTGAATGCGTGGGGATTTATATGACCAAGTCCGTGCCTTTGGGCAAATGACCGCAGCCATTGGTTTACTGTGTCCGGATGCATTGGCTTTCCCTCGTTGCCCAATTTATCCTGGAAGAAGAGGAATCCAGTGTTGTTCCAGCGTGAGCCGTATTCTGTGCTTGTCTTGATGTACCACTTTATGTATGCCCTTAACATTTCCATAGTTTCTTCCGGCAATGCTATGTATCTTTCAGATTCCTCAGTCTTGGTGGTATCCTCATATATTCCTCTATCTGTTGAATACAGCAAGTTAACGTGTATGAAGATCCTGTTTTTCTCCCAATCGATCGCATCCAATTTTAATCCTACTATTTCGCCTCGCCTTACACCTGTTATGAGCAGCAGATTTACAAGTGTCTGCCACTTTATTGGTTCGTCTTTAAGACTTTTGACTATCTTTTCTACCTCATCGTAGTCGAAATAGTTGACCTTCTTTCTCTTTGACCTGGGCGGCGTTGCCTTTGAGGCAGGATTGAATGGGATTATCATCTCTTTGTCTGCAAGGGCGAGGATACTTGATATCAGCCTGTGGTATTCACAAATCGTCTTGCTTGACAGTCCCCTCTCGTCTGTCACACACTTGAACAGCGTCGATAAAGGTACACCGAGCGTTTCGCACAGGACTTGTGCTTTCTCAAACAGTATGTTCTCACCGCTGATGACCGAGCGTATTGTCATCATGCCTACTCCCGATTTCTTATGGAGCATTTCCTGTGTGATCTTCCTCTTTTTAAGGTATTGCTTAAAGTCCACTTTTGGAGTTGCCCTCTCAGGAGTCTTACGGGCTGTGCCTTTTTCAAGGCTCTCATAGAACTGATTGAGCATTTGCGGCTTTATATCCACCAAATGCACATATCCGATTTCCTCGTAGATGTCTTTAAGCATTTGTCTGATCCTGAATGCTGTCAGACCCTGAACAAGCTTGGCTGCTTCATTTATTGTAAGCATTATCGGGAGAGGTTGTGCTCACGAGCTCGGTCATGCCCTTCTACACATGGATATTGCAAAAGAAGAATGCCTGCACGAGTTTGCGGTGTTCAACATGCGTGATAAGACCGAAGCAGCAGCAAACCTGTTCGCCGCCCATTTGCTTATAGATGAAGAACAGGCAGACAGTATGCTTCAAGACGGATACGATGTATTTCACGTTGCCGCTGTTCTTGAGGTGAGTGTTCCTTTGCTCAACATTAAACTGCTCGACCACGCCAACGGCAGAGAGCCATGCACTATTGCTGATATCCTCAAATATGAGACAAAGAGCAAGTCGATGTCCAACAGTCAGGTGTTGTTCCGTGACTACACACGCAATGAGGCTCTTACGGTCCTCAAAGAGATGATTGATGGACAAGTCACCGAGATGATCGCTAACGGCTACTATACCGACCATGTATCGTTATATGTCGGCTATTCCGGCTGGACATCACCATCTACAGGCGGCAGCAAAAAGATCGAAGGTGGGCACACGGATTCGTACAAGAAAATAGAATCAGTCATTGAACGGATCTATCAAGATACTACAAGATACAACGAGCCTATTAGAAGGCTTGGGATCAGCCTTGGCAACCTTACATACGAATGCTGCCGAAACCTGTCGCTATTTGAAGACTTTGAGAAAGAAGAACGAGAGCACGATATCCTTGTTGCAGTATCACAGATAAAGAATAAATACGGCAAGAATGCGGTGCTTCGTGGTATGAGCCTGCAAAAAGAGGCAACTGCCAAAGTCCGCAACACACTGGTGGGAGGTCACAATGGTTAATCAACGAGCAGACAGAGCAAAGCTGTTCGCACCCTTTGCTGCCCTCAAAGGTTACTATGAGCTCATACTGGCTCAGGAAGCTACCCGAGAACAGCGGCAGGAGCTCTGCGAAGACGATGCCGCAGAGATGTCTGAAAGGCTCAAACAGCTTGATAAAGGCGTTAATATACACATACGTTATTATGACAAAATACACTATGTCACTATTTCAGGCGAAGTAAGAGAGATCGACTATGATTTCAGATTCTTGATCGTTGATGAGTACAAGATCTGGTTTGATGATGTGTTCTGGCTTGAGATGTACACACCTGAGGGCAAGGAAACATGGTTGAAATATTGATTACTGAAATGACATATTGCTGTTCTCGTTTTTCTTTATCAGTCTTATTCAAAACAGTTCTATATTCTGAAATATCAAACGCATAATTCTAAACACAACAAATTTAAAAGGGAGAAGCCTTGCCGTAGCAAAGGACATCTCCCTTTAGTGATTGATTTTTATGTCGTCCGCCGACTGTCAGCCCATTGCTTGCTGCACTACTCTCGGATTTATTATCGAGTCAACCTCTCGTTAGACACTTATAGTGTTTCTATACGTATTATAACCGATAGTTCCCAATTCGTCAAGGCTTTAATCGAAAAGATTATACCCTTTGATGATCGTGTGCATCTGACCGTCAAACTGATCACTGTCATACCATTCCAAATTGTCATAGTATTCGATCAGTTCACGGCAGCCCATGATCTCCGCTGTTTTTAAGTGCTGTGTACCAGCCGCCTGTGCCTTCACAATACATACCCATATCGTCAAACCATTCAGCTTCACTTTCGTAATTATAATTTGAGTATACGCAGCTCAGCTGATTGAGGAATTCTCTGCCGAACTCTTTTGTGATATGTGCTTTTATATCATTGGGGATATGATATTCTTTGCGAGCTTTTTCTTTTACCAAGCGACATAGTATTTCCTCCAATCTTGCGTTATTCGTATTGATCTGTGAAACATATTCGCTCTCCAGTTTTGAGAGTATAATAGCTTTCTCTGTCCTGTACCTGAAGTATCAAGCTGCAGCTGCCGATATTTTCAATATACAGCGGCATCCCATTAGTTTCAATTGAATAGAATTCTATTCTCCTGTCGCCGGGAAAGTATCGCAGATCTATCCTGTGATCGTTTGTATAGATCAGATAGCTGTCCTGAAACATTCCAAGGTGAGTATTGCTGTTGTATTTCTCGTTATCCCCAATACTGTTTTTTACGCACAGAGAGTGAAAGTAAAACTCATCATAATTGGACAGCACAAGCAGCACCTTACCTTGTTCTATATCCGGGTCAGTTTCCGGAATACAGTATCTTTCTTTGATACAGCCATAGTTCTCTAACACATCCGGATATTCGTCCTGCTTTGCAAAGCGACAAGTGCTGAGCTTGCAGC
>Ga0247608_10004299_pt1 | contig 16045 bp, 39 predicted proteins | sample 176DNAGHGlowgp2_FD_193490 | JGI IMG/M metagenome (GOLD analysis project Ga0247608, IMG submission 193490) | Sheep rumen microbial communities from Palmerston North, Manawatu-Wanganui, New Zealand - 1766 DNA GHGlow gp2 | ecosystem: Host-associated > Mammals > Digestive system > Stomach > Rumen ... | reverse complement strand
AATAAGCTGTTCTACTCTAAAACAAGAAATTAATTCAGATCCATTTGTATAAATCTTTTCATGATCTATAAATGAATGTGAAGCTAAAAAATCTTTCCAATTTGTTGGAAACTCCATACAGTCAGGCATTTTATAGGTTTCCCTCCTTTGTATCTTCTAATAATTTGTCCGATACTTCTCTTAAAAGTTTATCAAATTCAATATTATCATCAATAATATCAATTATTTCTTTACATAAATCCATTGGCCTTGCTGCGGATGCTGCATTACTTCTCCATAATCGGTCCCAAAAATCAGCAAGTTTAGTTCTTAAATCAATTATCTCTTCTTTTGATAATGCATTGCAAATAAGATTGATATATTCTATTGCTTTATCCATTTATTTTATTATCTCCATTAATTATCCAGAGTTCTCGTTCTCTATCTTTTTCTGTTGGTTCTTTGTCCCACATTCGCCATGTTATATTATAATCTAAGGGTTCATAAATATATATTTTATTATTTACTTCAAAAAGAACTTTTCTTGTTTCTGAATAAAAAAGTCGAGAAGGTTCATAAATTTGAGAATTAGAATGGTCTTCTATAATATAAGGATCAAATTGTGTAGTATATAATTCATCTAAAGAAATCACATGAGGACTAGCTTTTTCTAACAGTTCAATAGACATATCAAGAGCCTCCCGCAATAAAGAATAATGTTGCGGAGGATAATTTTGTTTAATTACTTCAATTGCTTCCTGTGGCGTTAAATTCCATTTATTCATTATTTTCGTTCCCACCTTGTATTCCAATTTTTAATTACATAATTTTTTATTTGTTCTTCTGTGGAGTACACAGTATCACATTTTGTTTTAAAAGTAGAGCAACCACATTGAGGACAAGCAATTTCTAATTCATAACAATCTTTATATCCATGTGTTGTTCCATCAGAATAAATTCTCCACATTGGCGATTTTTTAAGTTCAACTGCGGAACCGCAGAAAGGGCAAGGTTTTAATTCTGGATTATCTTCTTGTAAAGGACAATTATTAAGTCTTAGAGGTCTTTTAGATAGGATTTTTATAAATTCTGCATCTTTTATAGTATGTCCTGTGAGTTTACAAACATAATCATGTAGTTCATCCCCTACAAGAGCAAAACATTCTGCGCAAGAACTAGGCATTTCTGTATTTATTTTAATCATTTTTATTTTCCTCCATTTTTGCACCACAGTTTGAACAATAATTTTTTGTATATTTTACTTCCACTAAATTATTACATAAACTACATCTTACTGTTTCTCGTATATTATTTTCATAGTCTATCCATACCTTATGATCTATCCAAAAGCCAGTTTCTCTTTTTGGTTCTATTTCATTTTTTTGTTCTTGTTCTTTTAATAAATTAAGAGTATCGCACATAAGAACAGTTCTACATTCTGGTTCATCTTTATAAGGACAAAAAGAACATTTTACTCCCCATGAACAACAGTCTAAACTATAAATAATTTTCTCTCGTTTAGTCATTTATATCTCCCCAATCTTCATGATGTTCAAGAACACTTTCATGTACAATTTTAATATAACGATTAATATAATCTGAAGCTTCTCCTTTTGTTTTACCATAAAAGGCTGGTAAAGGAAGTTCAGAAAACTCTTGCATTTCAAAAATATACGCTTTTTGCTTTTCTGTTATGGGGTCAGACCGCCAATTTGTATTATTTTTCATATATTAGCCCATTCAATTATTGTTCTCATATCTGTTGTTTCAAGAAAAGCGGAAGCAAATAAAATTGCTTTTGCAAGATCAATAGCAGACATTTCATCCCATTTCATTGAATATGGAAAGGGGAAATTTGTATTAGAAACTTTTCTTAAGCTTCCGCGGTTTTCACATATTGTTAAATATTCTTCAGGAAAATAATTACGAATTTTCTTTTTTACATTATAAATATTATCAAAGTTAAATTCATTTAACAATTTTTTTATTGCATTAGAAAATTCAACAGAACTTTCCGCCCATTCTTCCATAATAGTTTTATTAATAGTTTCCATCATTTATTTTTCATCCAATTTTTTACTTGTTTTTTAAAATCAAAATACATATTTTCTAATTCCCTTGCACAACTAAGACAAAGTTCATAGTTTAAAAATAGACAATATTTTGCTTCTTTAAAATCAGTATTATCTGGTGTATCACAGAATCTTTCAGGATACCTCATCTCTTTACCGCATCTATCACATTTATATTTAGTTATTAACATTTTAATCTACCTCAATTAAACAAGATTTCATAACTTCAAGGGCGGCGTTATGTTTTTCAGGGGTGGTTCCCGTACATAAATCAGAATGTACAATGATTCTATTGTTAGGACAAATAGATCTAATCATAAGAGCATTAGAAATTACACAAATATCGGTACAGACTCCAATAATTTCAATAATGGTATCATAAGGAAGGAAACCAAAGAGCATATCATACCAATTAGAGAATGCAAAAGTATTTTTTGCAATAACAGCTTCAACATAAGGTTTATTCATATGATTAACAATTTTACATCCTTCGGTTGCTATTAAACAATGTTGGGGAATACATTTTTTTTCAATAGAAATGCAAGAATCGATAGGATAATGTTCATCTTTTGTCCACCAAATAGTATAATCTTTATTTCTGCATTCTTCTACATATTTTTCAATTTTAGGAATAAGAGCAACCGCCTCAGGAGTTCCAAGAGGGCCTGTTACAAAATCATTTTGAAAATCAATTACAATAAGAATATTATTACTCATTATGCACACCTATGGTTATTCCTTTCTGACAAGGATTTTCAATATTCATAAATTTTCTAAGCTATGTGTAACAACTATCACAAAACTAATATTTTACATCATGAATAAAAAATCCATACGATTCTTTTATTATAAGATAATGGGGCTTTTTATTAATAGGTAATTCTTGTTCGCATCTATCACATTTATAAATTTTCATGTTTTCTCCTTTAATGCCAGAAGGTATCCTTTAAAGCATTTTCAATTCTCCAAATAGGAGCATTATCTTCAGGATCAACAGGGAACCAGACCTCCGCGAATCCAAGCATATCATCGTACGTATAACCAAACTTATAATCTGTGGAGAGGGCGCAACCCGCGAGGATCTCAGGATCAACAACATCGCTGTTGCAATACCAATTATAAACGCGGGTGTGAAGAGTTTCTTCATCAACAGGCAGATTATTCATGCGGGCGGTGGTTGCCGCAAGTTCGGTTGCCATTTCAACTGCTTTGTAAGTGTGAGTCATGATAAATGCTCCTTTTCTATTTTCTATAACAATTATATCATAATTTTTTTATAAAATCAACAGGGGGAATCTCACTTGCCGCCGCAAGTTTGACAAAATTCAAAAAATATTTTATAATATTTATAGTAAAATAAAAATCATAAGGAGATTTTAAACATGGAAAATTTCACAAAAGAAAAGATTCAGGAAATGATAGAATATGGAGATGTCTTTATCGTTTATGCAAAAGACAAAAGTAAAGAATCTGCACAAGCGCTTGCCGCAATGATTGACGCGGCTATTGGTATTGCAACTTTTGCAGATGAAAATGATAAGCTTTTTTATGGGGTTATGATTAGTAAAGAGAAGATGGCGGCTGGTAATAAAAATGATTAAATGTAAGGTTGCCGCTTGTCCATTTTTAAATAGCGGTTTTTGCGAAAAAAGAGTTGGAATTATTAATGAATTTGGATTATGCGGGTTTCTTTTTAAGGGCCAGCAACAGCGTGAAATTCATACGACAGATTGGGAATATATTAAAAATCCGATGATGTTTGCGGATTTTGTGGATAAACAAGAGCAAGAAGAAGGAGAAGAACAGTCATGATGTTTTATATTAAGTATTATTTCTTAGGTATTCCGGTATATGGACTATTGCCGCCTCGTTTTGTTGAAGTGAAGGAATTTGAAGAATGTGTGAAGGGTAAGAGGAGGAAAAAGAGATGAAGAAATGGATTTGTATTGCGGCGGGGATTGCTGCTTTTATTGGGGCTATTGTTGGTTTGTATTTTTATGTGAAAAAGGCGATGTCAAAAATCGGAAAAGCGATAGACGATACTTTTGTTGCTGAATAGTGGGATGATTAGAATAGCCATTATGTAAGTTATCATCCTAGTAAATAGGTTGTTGTTCCTCTTGGCGGAGTTGTTCCTTTAAAATTCAAAGATTATGAATGGTATTTAAAACATATTGATACTGTTAATATGTTTGATGGAGATGATGGAAAATGAATCGAAGACAGAAACGGGCTCTTATGAAGCGGTTCCCTGGTTACAAAGATCTCTTAAACGAGGCCACCGCATCCGCATTTACTGATTTTGAAGAAAAACTTAAGAAAACCTGGGAAAAACAATAGGAAGCAAAAACCGCACAAAACGAAAAAACGGCGGAAAAGCCGAAGGAGAATTAACAAATGCCGCTTGTTGAACGTATAAATTTAGTTGATAATAGCGTTATTTCCGCAATTGATAGATTGAATGTTAAAGATGGGGATACTCTTGTATTTTATATTAAGATGGATGAAAATGGGGATTATCTGATTCCTGTAGATAAATGCCAAAAATTTTATAATTTTATTTAGAAATTTGTAAATCAGAATTTTAATAATGTTAAATTGTTAATGATTCCTGAAGAAATTAGATATGATAATGGAGATGGGTAATGTGTAGAAGAAAAATAATTGTCATATGTTAGAATTATATAAAAATGCTTTAGATGGAAAGTTTTTAAAAGCAGGGGATATTTTAAATTTTAATATAGATTAGAATGAAAAAAGTGTTCAAAATAAAAATTTAGAACATTTTTTAAATATATTAAAAGAAATGACAGATATTGCGGATTAGAAGGGTATTCTTGTTACTTTTATATTAAATAATTATAATTTTGTAATGATTCCATTAAATAAAGTAAAAAATGAAAAATTACAAAATAATATTAAAAATCTTTCAACCGATTTTAATAGAAGTAGTGATAATAGGCTTTATTGGGGCAAAATTGATTAATTAATTTTAGATAATTTTTATGTCATTTGAAAGGAGTGGTGCATTTTGCGCCAAATAATCATGATAATGACAGTAGAAGAAGTAAGTAAAAGATATGGATATTCAGCAAACAGTATTCAAAAAAATTTTCCGCGGACTGCCGCTTCAATTGAAAAGAGATTTGGAGTTACTTTAGTTAAATGTAAAAAAGATGGAAAAACTTATTATTAGATAAGTGATAATCGCGCCGCAACTATATATGATGAAACAAGAGATATTATTAACATTGGACAACAAACATTGAGTCTTGAGAATTATTAGTTTTTTGCTTTTTTAGGAATTGCAATGACTCCGCAATGTATCTTTAGGGGGACTCGATAGGATTTTCTTAATTATATAGGGATTCCCGCAAATGAAAAAAATTTATCAATGTTAAATGTTGTTTTAAAACAATTGGCGGATAAAGAATATATAATGTTTGATATTGATGAAGATTATATTATTGTTTATATAAAGCGGCGAGTTGAGAAAGAAATGCAAGTTGGTATTGAAATGGTTAAACATTGTAGAAAACTTGCAGAAAAATATCATAAAAATGGAGATAAAATAGCGCAATTTATAAAAGTATGGTTAGCTTTACAAATTTGTGCTGAAAATCAACCATTTAAATATGATGATATTGTTAAATTAACTGGTTTATCTAAATATCAAATTCGTGATATAAAAGAAATATTAAGTAAAGATGAAATCTTTAAATTCACAAGAGCGGGGTCTTATTGGCAATGCAATGGTATGAATGTAGATGAAAATGCTTATTTACCAAATTGATTTGAAAAAATAAAGAAGCAATTTTATTGAATTGGCGCATTTTAATAGGTTTTTAATAAAACTCTTAACTATAATATATATAATATAATGGTTAAGAAAAAATCTAAAATCCATATAAAATGCGCCAATTTAATTGTTTTACAAAAGGTTTAAAAATGTATCTAAGAGAATGAAAAAAATCATATGAAAATTTATTAATTTGTAGCATTTTTAATGGTTTTTAGATTTTTTCTTAACTATAATATATATTATATAATGGTTAAGAGTTTTATTAAAATCGATATAAAATGCTACAAATTAATAAAATTATTGGTTAATAAAAATTACTGTAGGGAGGAAAAAAATCTAAAATTGGTCTAAGATATTAAGATTAGGGGTTATATTAGGGGTAGATATATAGAGGAAAGGAAGGGACGAAGTCTCTTCCCAGAATGGTTTTAAAATTTCATTTCAAAATTTGAAAGGAAAATTTCATTTGAAAATTTTTATAAATTTTTTTAGTTTTATATATTGTATAATTTATTCTTTAATTATGAATTGGGCAATAGATTTATTAATATATAATGAAGAATGTAATAAAAAAGTACTTAAGATTGTAATAGTTATTCTTTCTATTATATATGTTGGAGCTTTTATAGTGTTAGCAAGAGGAGGATTAAGATAAATATGGATAAAATATATGAATTATTAGATGATTATTATTATGTAAGAAAATGGTACGAGGAGGCCTGCGAAGAGAATAATGAAGAAGAAAGAAAAAAGTATTGGATAGAATTAGATTTAATAATGAGAAAAATTAAAGAGGCGGTAAATGATAATATAGGAGAAGAATTAAATGATTAATAAAGCGGCGGAAATATTTTTATTGTTTATGTATGGTTTATGTCTTTTACATTTTTTATATTATTTTTTTATTAGTTTAGTAGATACAATTAAATCATTAATAAAAGATATTAAGAGGATGAAAAAGGAAAAGGAATGGAAGAAAGATGAAGCAGATGATAATGAAGAGGATTAATTAAGGAAAGATAGAGAGTTGTATTAATTAATTTGAAGATAATTATTTAATTAGGATTTAATAATATAATGATATATTGAGAGATTAAAAGAATTGGAAGTTTTAGAGATTTTATAAGTTTTAGATTTTGAAAGTTTGAGTGTTTGAGGTTTAAGAATTTTGTGGTTTGAGGGTTTGAGAATTGGATCAGCCGACGGCACCAATCTTTCCTCTTTTATAATCACGATCGTTCACTATCTTTGTTTAATCTTTAAACTAATATAATATAAATAAAAAACGCGCCAAAGGCGCGTTTTTTATTTATTTAGTAACTCCAAAATCGCTTTCTCAAGCTCTTCATTTGACAAATGTTTAATATCGAGTGAAAGGATTAGATCTTCAAAAGGTAACAACATTTCTCTTATCATATCGCCAATACGTTCGTAATCAGAATCAGGAATTTTTTCATCTACAAGAACTTCAAGATAATTAATAAGATCTTCAACTAAGCAATCACGCCATTCGTTAAGTTCTTCTCTTCTTTTGTCATTATTCAGTTTCTTCTTCGCGGCAGCCAGTTCATTTTCAAAAATCTTGCGGAGTTCGTCTTCCGTAACGCCTTCTGAGAGCGCCTTGTAAAAATCAGCCATAATAATTCTCCTTTTATTTGATAATATATTATAACAAAAATTTTTGCGGTTTTCAAGTGTGCGCGACTTAAAAATGTCTTTTTTTTAATTATAACATAAATTTTTTTAAAAGTCAAATGCGGGCGGTTTTATTAGATATTTGTCAAATGACATTTGACAAATATAAAGCAGTTGATTCCTTGTGGGATCGGAAGGCGATCGCATATGGTCTCAATTTTGGGATTTTACAGGTGAAAATGAAAACTAACGAGGTTCTGGAAAAAAAGGCCATATGGGGGTTTGGAAGTGGAGAGCGGCGCTCGGCCAACGCCAGCGCGCCGACAAATGACAAGTGTCGTATTATGTCTCTACTTTCGTTAAATGTAGAAGAACCCGGGAATCCGCCCGGGCAAATATTAGTATAAATAATAAAACCGCGTTCCCGCGGTTTTATTTAACTTGTTCTTTATATTTTATACCATCCTTTTCATAATGTTTTTCGATTATACCATAGGGATAGACAACATAATCATATGCGGGATTATTTTGATAAGTAGGAACATGAAAACTAATTGTATTAGGAGCCTTGAATTTTATATCAGTAAAAATTATGTCTGAATGAGTTTTTGTTTGTAATAGCTTAATTACTCTAATAAGGTCAGAAGTTCTCATTTTATTTATCGCCCTCATAAATTACTTCATAATGTTCAGGATTCCGCCATGTATCGGAATATTGTTTAACAATTTTCTTACTGTTTCTGAAATATATGAAAACAAAATCTTTTATGCTATCGGCATCTTCTGGTTGAAAAATAAATCGATCTCCATACATACTTGCTTGAATTACAGCAAAACAGCTCCATTTGCAATGTTCTTTCATTGCGGCGATTGCTTCTTCAAAATCGCTCAACCACATTTATTTCATCTCCTTCCAAGTTTGCACAATAGCTTTTAAAACCATTGTTCCAATTACTCCAATAGCAAGAGCGGTTCCTGTATCACATCCGCAAAGATAAAGAATTGCAAGTGCTAAAAGGACTAAGCCCATTTTTTGTTACCTCTCTCTCTTAATTCTGGTATTATTATATCACAAGCCCGCTGTTTTGTCAAGGGGGTAAATTGTAAATAAAGTATGAACGCGCCCGGGCGAGTTAGACAAAGGTAAAGCCTTGCGGCTTTACCTTAATTTAAAGACATTATAAAAACTTTCCCAAACCTTTGTAATTCTTAAGGTTTCATCAGTATTTTCCATGTGCTCATTAAACTCTTCAGGGTACATACGTTTGAAAAAGGCTTCATCGCTTTTGTCAAGCCAGCCGTCGCCAATTAAAAAGTTAATTGCCGCCTCGTAAGATAAAGTAATAGCAAGATCGCCGTGGTTATCTTCTGAAACGATGTAAATGGTTCTCATTTTTTACACCTCTTTTTTTAAGTATGATAAATTTTGCCATCTACTACATAGATAATAGATTCAAGACCGTTATAGTCAATGAACTCATAATCAGTGCAATTATTGGGAATCTCTACTACTTTCAATTCTGCGCGCTCATTAGAAACTCTATCAGGAAACTTTTCGACAAGTTCAATTAGTTTTAGGTTATCCCGTTTGATATTATTATAAGGAAACTGAAGATTAAGTCGTAGAATTGCCCAATCAGACAGACCAAAACCGCCATAGCAATTGTTAAGAACGAACTTCATTTTTTTCTCCTTTGTTCTCTTGATTACGGATACATTATACCACAAGAAGAGGCTTTTGTCAATGAACAAACTGTAAACGATTTATGAACATTGCGGCCCGGGGAAGCTCGACATTAGTCGAGCTCCATCTTGATCTGATTATCGGGACGGAAACCGCGGGTATCATCAGAATAAAAATTATGCAAGATGGCTCCGTCAATCGGCCACCAGTCGTCAAGAGTAGAAATTATTTCTACATCTTCCGCATCGATCCAACTGCCGCACTCTCCACAGATTACGCCCTGAAGCTCAAGGAAGGGGCAATCAGTCCCCTGCCAATAGTCTTCATAAATGGCGATCCCGCCAAGAGGAAGAGACTCATCCTCAAAAGTGTCTCTGAAAATAACCTGCTTAGCAACCATCTTGTTCTCACTTTCTGCGGTTGGAGGGTTCCCCGCTTCCCTTTTGTGATTATATTATATCATAAAGCCGAGAGTTTGTCAAGGGGTTTTGAAAAATTTTTGAAATTTATTCGTTCTCTGCGGAATCCGTGATTCTGTAAAGAAGATCGGATAATTCATCAAAACAACCAATATCACAATCCCCAAGAAGAAAATCTGCAAGGTTTTGATCTTTGTCTGTTCTTGCAATTCTTCCAAGAAGGGCGGCAGCTGTGTTAAGAATGATTTTTTCTTCTTCTGTAAGAGCAAGAGCGACCTTAGTGATAACTTTCATTTTTTTTATCTCCTTTTGTTTTTCTGGTATTATTATAACATAAAAAAATAAAAATGTCAAGGGGTAGAAATGTAAACAATCTGTGAACGCCGCGGCCCGGGCAATTTTACAAAAAGAGAAGAGGGTTATTAACCCTCTTTCTCAATTCTACCAAGTAAATAATCTTCATCATAAATTTCAACAACATCAACTTCAAAGGCATTCAAAATTCTTTCGGCATGAAGTTTAATTTGTTCAAGGTCTGCGTCATCACCAATAATAATTGTTAATTTACTACCGTCAAGAAGTTCAGCTTCAAGGCGGATAGACATTCTTTCAAAGGCAGGGTTAATTTTGATTTTCATTTTTTTATTTCCTTTCTTTGTTAATTATTTTTTAATCTCTCATGCTATGAAAATAGACTTCTTTCACTTCATACTTCCCTTCATCGTCTTCAGTGCAACCCCATTTTTCATTCATTTGTTCAGCATAGGTTTTAGCTACTGACTGCGACATGAATACTTTCATAGATGAATCATAAATAATTGTAGTACCTTGGAAATAAGCAACAAGATAGCAGAACATTTTTTATTTCCTCCCTTTGTTTGTGACTACATTATACCACAAGACCGCGGTTTTGTCAATGAACAAATTGTAACTAAATTATGAACTTTTTGGCCCGGGCGATTAAGAGCAAGGTTCATAGAACCTTGCTTTCGGTGACGAAATATTTTACTTTATGATTGTTCAGAAGCTGTTTAACAGTTGCGCTTTCTTTCTGTGTTGCGCAGTAAAAATTGAATACTTTGTACTGATAAGCGTCCCAATAATTATAATGCTCAATATTCATGTAAAGACAATCTGCAAGAAGAGTTTCAACTTCTTCGTTGGGAACAGTAACTTCAACTTTCCATAACTTATCTTTGCGGAGTTTTTCTTCAACATACTTGACAACCCACACGCCAATTACATTACAGACAAAAGTGATTAAACACTTTTCCCACATGGGGAAGTCTGCAACCGTGTAAATGAGCATAATATTGTAGAAAGCAAAGTAGCCGCCATTTACAAGGCTTGCAATGTTCTTTCCGCTCTTGATGGTGAGGATGGAGCGGATGGTAGAGAAAACGACATTGATAATAGAGAGGATGATGAAGGTGACGAGGAGTTTCATTTTTGTATTTCCTTTCTCTTGATTGTGTACTTATTATATCACAAGCGGGATGGTTTTGTCAAGAGGTTTTTAAAAATAATTGTGAACAAATTGTAAACGTTAGCGCCGGGCCCGCGTTTTTATACATTTTACAAGAAAATAATGCGGTTTCCCGCATTATTTCTCTTCTTTTGGCGGTCTTTGCTTGATTAAATCCAGTTTATAATGGTTTTCTCCGATAGAAAACTCAATAATTTTGGATTTATTGGTCACTTTTGCTTCAAATCCTTCTGCGATAAGTGCATTTGCAAGAATGTCAATTAACTTTTCCTTTTCTTCGTCAGGCTTGCGTTCACGAGGTTTCCCCGCATTCTTGCGCGGTTTTTCGGACTTTGCGTCATGGCTGATTTTTGCTTCTTTTGCTTTTGCGGTCAGTTCATCAACATAGGGATTGTCAAGGTACCCCTCATCTTCAAGATACATCTGAATTGCTTCGGACTTTGACAGACCAAGAAATTCCATGCTTCTCTTGATTTCTTCATCGGGGATTTTAATTTTCTTTCCATTAAGTTCGTAGAGCATTTGGTTTACCTCCTGTTTACGAATATATTATATCACAGAGGGCGGGATTTGTCAATGAATAAAGTGTAAACAAATTGTGAACATCTGCGCCCGGGCGGCAATAGGGGAGCTATTGCTCCCCTTCCGCTTAATAGTGGATGGATTATGCGAGGGAATAATAGGGAACCTTCTTCTCGTAAGTCTTGGTAAGAGTGCCATTCTTAACGAGATCGGTAAGCAGATGCGTAATCCGCTGATTCGACAGCTGTGCAACTTCGGGGACTTCGGACTGGATTTCCTTGATGGACTTCATCTCAGTCGCACCAGAGAAGAACTCGACAAGAGTAGACTTGAAGGATTCATTCTCTACCTGCGTAGCGGTGGGCTTCTTCGGGGTTGCGGACTTCTTTTCAAGAAGTTCGAGCTCATGAGAGCAGAACTCAATAAGTTCGGCGGGAGAGGCTTCACAGTTGCCATTCTCAACAAAGTTGATGATGTTCTTGAGCATTTCCTTCTTAGTCATGGTGTGTTCTCCTTTTGTATAGAAAAGATTTTTTAGATTCGATGAGGGGGTGTGAACACTCAAAACGCGTGGCTCATTGATTCTGCTTTACGACTAGCGATTTACAAGCCTTTTGCCTCGTACTCTCTTTTTGAGCCTGTCTCCTTCCCTCATCGTGACTACATTATACCAGAAAGCCGCTTGCCAATCAATAACATTCTTTTAACCTTTTGTAAACGAATTATGAACAGCGCCGGGTTTTCAAAAATTTTTTTCTTTGTATTTTATTTTATCAAAAATTTTTAAAAAAATCAATAGATGATTCACTAAACTAATTCGCCCGGGCGGTTTGATGATTGTAGAAGTTGCGTGCAATAAAAAAGAGGGGGATTATTCCCCCTCTTCGATTCCCTCCTCTCTACCGATGGCGAAATAGGGAACCTTCTTGTTGTAGGTCCGCATCACGATTCCCGCCTTGCGGAGATCGGTCAGCATGTGGGTGATTCTCTGGTTAGACAGCTCCGAAAAACCTTCAATCTCCGCCTGCATTTCCTTGATAGTCTTGAGGGTGTCGGTCTTGGTGAGGTACTCTACGATTGCCGACTTGAAGCCCTCGTTCTCCTGCTGGATCTTGGTGGGCTTGCGGGGAGTGGACGCCCTCTTATCAAGGGCATCAATCATGCTTTCCAGCTTGTTAATCACTTCATCGGGATCATACTTGTCACACCACGAATCATCATTGTGGATAAGCTTGATGGCGTACTCAAGAGCAATGCGGTTGGTGAGCTTGGTGGAAGTAGAAGTCGTCATGATATTCTCTCTTTCTCCGTTTGTTTGTGGGGTTCGGCTCCCCTTGTTTACGTGTTTATTATACCACACGTTGAAGGATTTGTCAAGGGGTTTTGAAAACTTTTTTGAAGTTTTTTTCGGGAGGCTTTCTTTGTCTCTCTCCCCTTGACTGAATACATTATATCACAGAGGGGCTGATTTGTCAATGAATAGACTGTAAATGAATCTTTAACAAATTGTGAACGGCGCCCGGGCGAAACAATAGAGAGGCTTATTCAGCCTCTCCACCATACTCATACATGATCTTCTTGTACAACTGAAGAGTTTCTTCGTACTCTTCGTCATTCTTTGCGATCCATTCAAAATCGCTCTTAGACGGTTCATCAGGGACGCCCATGGCGATCCACCATTCATAGGCCTCTTCATCGCCAAGCTCAATGATTTCATTGTGGCAAATCTTAAGGGCTTCAACGCGGGATTCAAGAGTGATTTTAGACATTTTTACTCTCCTTTTCTTTATGTGCTTTTTCTCTGTTCTTTTTACATTCTTTTTCAATTTTATAGTTGTGCCATTTGGTCTCGAGGGCGGATGCTCCATAAATAATGACAAGCGCTAAAAGCTGTCCAAGCAAAAAGCCGATACAATGAACAATCGACATAACGTTTTTTCCTTTCCTTTGTTTCTGGCATTATTATACCATAAAAAAGCTATTTTGTCAAGAGGGAATTTTGTAAATTAATTATGAACGCGGCGCCCGGTGAGTTAGCAATTGCTAATTATAGGTATGGAGGAATGCGGAAGGCGTCCCCTCCGCATTCCTGACGCTCTCTTTTATTCAGCGGTAGAGTGGAGCGACAGGCCCCTACAACTGTCCACCTGTTCTTTCTCGGTCGGTAGATTACCGTCTCAATAAGATCGGAAGTCAAGGTAGAAACGCATGGTTCCGTCTCCTTTCCACTTATCTAAAGTTAGCGTTTAGCACCTCGCCAGTGACGCCAGCTCTGAGTTGGCCCTACTTACTTTACACGATTTAGCGCGCTTTACGTGTTCGGCTCTTGCCTCGTGTTCAGGTCTCTTGCCCCTTGACGATAACATTATACCATAAGAGGGCGTTTTTGTCAATGAACATTCTGTAACGTATTTGTAAATGAATTATGAACGCGCCCGGGCAAAAAATAAGGGGACTATTAGTCCCCGCTATTAGGTCTGTGTTTTACAAGTTTGAAACTATATTCATCTCCTTCAAACGTAAAAGCGATTTCAGTTTCTGTTTTGATTGACTGGATTTTACATCCCATCCCTTCCAGAAGCACTCTACAACAGTCAAGTAGATGTTTCTTTTTTTCATCGACTTTTCTTTCGTGGTGGGCGGGCTTGCGCGGGGTATCAGACTTTTCATACCTGCGCATCCCGCCCGCTTTAATTTCCATTTCCGCCATCTTTTCAGCCTCTTCTCTTGTGACAGGTTCGCCATCTTTTTCACATTCTTTCATAATGCGAAGAATAAGTTTTTCTTTTGTCATGTATGAGTTACCACCTTCAAATTTTTAACCCAGCAGTTATGGATTGATTCAAATTCATTGACGGGAATGCGGGAGATAACAGTAATAGCTACTCCGTTTTTCTGGAAGGTATAATAGCAGGCACTGTGCATAAGTTTCAGTTTCATTTTTCGATCTCCTTTTCTCTTGGTTTCTGGCATTATTATACCACAACAGAGGGCGGTTGTCAAGGAGCTGGAAAAAATAAATGTAAACAAAGTATGAGCATCGGCGCCCGGGGGCAGATTGCGTACAATTAAATTGAGGGTAACAGGGCAATTATGGATTCAAATAAAAAATTGAAAAATAAAATTTCATGCAACCGAATTAAAATTCAAAAATAAAAAATGGGCCGAAGCCCATTTTTTACTTGACCGCATAGAACGGGGTTTTCTTGTTATACTCCTTGACGATCTTCTCTTCCTTGACAAGGTCAGTCAAAAGGTGAGTAATACGCTGATTAGACAGTGCGGAGAGAGACGGGATTTCTTCCTGAAGTTCCTTAATGCTCTTGAGAGAATCCGCGGCGGTCAGGTGAGCGAGAATTTCAGCCTTGAGAGAGACGTTCTCAAGCTGAGTGGCGGTAGGCTTCCGCGGAGTAGAGGACTTCTTTTCAAGAAGTTCAATTTCGTGGTTCAGGCCTTCAATCAGCTCTTCCTTGTTTTCAACGGTGGAGTTAGTAACGAGAGTGCGCAGAGCGGTGAACATTTCCTTCTTAGTCATGGTAGAATCTCCTTTTGAATAAAGAATTTTGATTTCGTCTTTCGGGTTCTCTTCCCCTCCTGACATTGTTATTATACCACAGACCCCCGAAAAAGTCAACCCCTTTTTCAAAATTTCTCAAAAAGTTTTTTGCTCTACGGATGTCAAGGCGCCCGGGCGTCAAGAGAGGGGCTCTTAACCCCTCTCAAATAGTGCTTTTTTCATTGTTTTATGCTGTCTGAAACAATGGGTAAGAATGTCTTTTTCTATTAACACATCTTCAAGCCCAGTATGACTTTCTTCAAAGTTTTTATTGCCTGTTAAATATCTGTGTAAGATTTCTGCGGTTAAGCGAACCTGCGGGACTTTGTGTTTAGTCATGTAGTTATTCATTTCGCAAAACAATTTATAACTTTTCTGCTTTCCGATGGTCTGTCTTGCCATTTTGAGAGTATCCCAGATTTCAGTATTATAAGGGAAGAAGTAACGATATTTTGACTTTGTGAGGTATCTTTGAGTTACATTCAGCGTATTATAGTCGAATCTTGCATTATGAGCGGCGATTGTATTAGTATTGTATTTTGCCATTGTATCAAGAAGAACTTTCCGCGCTTCAAAGAAAGAAACAAGTTTCCGCGTTCCCTCTTTGATTTCCTTCTCATACTGCGGAATTTTATCCGCATAATAAGCGGAACGCATAACCTCTTTCATGCCATAAAAAATTTCCTTGATGACAAAAGAGTAAGTTTCATAAACATGACCCCGCTTGTCTACAACTGCAAAACCAAGGTCATAGACGAGACTATCCGAAAGATCGAGCTTTTCATCGATCACAATTCCATTGCATGTTTCCGTGTCTGCTACAATAATGTAATGAATACGCTTGTCCATGTAAGTTAGTTCCTTTCCGATGTTGATGATATTATACCACA
>Ga0247608_10004298_pt1 | contig 16047 bp, 16 predicted proteins | sample 176DNAGHGlowgp2_FD_193490 | JGI IMG/M metagenome (GOLD analysis project Ga0247608, IMG submission 193490) | Sheep rumen microbial communities from Palmerston North, Manawatu-Wanganui, New Zealand - 1766 DNA GHGlow gp2 | ecosystem: Host-associated > Mammals > Digestive system > Stomach > Rumen ... | reverse complement strand
TTGACCAACAATGTATTCGTTGCAGTTGTGTCACTGTCAAAATATATAGTAGAATAGTTATCGTCAAATGTAAGCCAACTAACATACGAATATTCATCACCCACTCTTCCTGTTACGTTGAGAACAGGTGTACCAATAAAAGTAAATGGGTAATAAATCCTAAATTGGTAATGATTTGCTCCAATGGGTGAAGCATTTGTCTTTTCAAAATGCCCCCAACATTCCGCAATACCACTTGACCATTTTCTATATTCCCATCCATCGATTGTTCCTTCTTCAATAACCGTGTCTATTATGTGGTCAGCTATAAAATCTAAAATCTTATCGAGCATTCTGTCCTCCTCCCTTCTATGTTAAACTCATTCCGAGGTTGACATATTTCTGTATAGTAGCCTCTGAAATGTTCAGGTCGATGTCCCTCGTTCCGTTGTTTTCTGTTACTGTGCCTGCTGTCCATACGTTGCCGCCCCAGTCAACTGTTAGAGCGTTGGAACGATCGTCATCATCCGTGCCATTGCCTATGATGAAAGCCTTCTGTTTTTGCGGGTCGCTCTCGGTATCTTCTTCATTGTATTTTCCGATTGCGGTTTGACTATCTTTTGCAGCTATTGTGCCAGTATTCTGTGCATGCGAATCATCTCCGTAAGCTCTTGAATAAAATCCTTCCGAATGAGACGACTCTCCAAAAGCGCCCGTGTATTCTCCTTCCGCATGAGAATAGTTCCCGGCAGCGCCCGAGTTGGCTCCTTCTACATGAGAGTAATTTCCTTCTGCTGACACCCAATACCCTTCGGCAAAACTATATAGACCTATTGACACATCGTCGACCCTTATTCCGAAAGTATATGCTTTACACTGTTTGGAGCGTGTGGAATATATTGCAGTGATGCGCGTTCCTGGTTTCGGTGACCAGTCGAGTGTAAAACGCGTAGTTTCCTTTGTAATGTCGTATTCATCCCCATCGTAAACTACGACTTGGTAGTTTGTGGTTGTGGCTGTGGCTGATAAGTTAAAAGTGCGAGTCGTCCCGTCTGCTTTGAAAACTTCTGTAATAACTGCCTCGCCAGATTTGTCTCTAAGGTCAGATATGTGAAAAAATACATCCCCTTCTTTGTCCGTCATCTGTATCGAATGATAATCCAGTTCCATGTACGATTGCGTCCCGTCATCGATGCCGAGCGTTATGACCTCGCCCAGCTTCGCCACCGTCTTTCCTGCAGAATCGATGATATACGTCCCTGCGTCTTTGTAGACATGATCCTGTCCGCCTGTTGCGATAAGAACCCTATACGATTGTGCGTCCATCCCGTCCGGCAGAATCCAGAGCCCCTCTTCTGTTAGTGCCAGATGCGCGTTGATGAAGTCGCCTATGGCTTCCTCAACTCCTGTTATCTCGTAGTATGTACCCAGCGCACTCTTGACCGGATTCGTGACCGGCGTGTAAACATACGGATCGGCCTCTGTCCCTGCTCCGGATCTCGTCCAGTATGTCTTGCCCGGAACGATGTCAGTGTCCTGCGTCAGTGAATACGAGGCGTTCTCCTGCGCCCAGTTGAGCACGCCCAGAACGTCCTGCACTGTGGACAGACTCGTCAGCGCTCCGTTGGCTGCCGTGTTAGCTGTCTGCGCCGATGACTGAGCCTGTCCTGCTGCAATCTCTGCATCGTCCGCTTTGTCCCATGCCTCCTCTGCTGCATCCGAGGCTGCCTGTGCTTTTGCCTCTGCGACTTCCGCAGCGAGGCTTGCTCTTCTTGCCGACCCTTCGGCGTTCTCTGCGATGGTCTGCGCATACATCGCCGTTTCATTCGCTTGATTCGCTCGGGTGTCATCCGTCGGTGGGTTCGTGCCGTTGCCCGTGATCCACGCTTTTCCGTTCGCGACTCTGACCTGAACCGAATCGCCCTCTTTTGCGTTCACTGTGAGCTGGACGGGCGTCTCGTCCACTCCGCCCGGAATCTGCACCCATGCGGTTCCGCCCTCAACTCTCTTGACCGTCGCGGTCGTGTCGAATGGTGAGGTCTTGCCTTTTGGTTCTTCTTTTAGTGCAGCCTTAAGTTCTTTCGCTATATCTTTTACTGTGCTCATACGCTCGTCACCTCTTCCGTTGTTCGTGCGCTGTGTGTCGCCTCAATGGTTTGCGACTTGATTCGATAATTCCCGCTCATCCCAATTTGTGGATATATAAGCTGCACCACATCACCAGGATATACATCCGGCAGGAATCGTCTGTTGTACTTCGCAGCAGTCTGGATCCTCTGCTCTTCTTTTAGTCTCCGAAGCGCATAGTCCGCTACTGATTCACCAGTGGACAACTTAACCTCGGTTTCCTCCATCCATATCTCTCGCCCACGATTTACAGTGGACAAGTAACTGTTTTCTGAATCGTCTCTCGCGACTGCCGAGAGGTTGCCGGATGTGGCACGGAATACGTTTGGGCAGGAATACCAGTCTCTTGTTATATCTATCTCTGGTTCGATGATGTCAAAGCTGAGTGGATCGATTGCAATCTTCGCTTTCATTTCTTCCGGTGCAATGCGGATCGTCCCGTCTCCGAGAACGGTCATCGTCCACCCGATCGCAGTCAGGATCTTATCGACCATGCTCAGTTTGCTTTCTCCATTCTCAGCGACAACTGCCTCAGCCAGTTCCGGAGAATTATCTTCAATTATAATCGGTGCAGGTATATCCTCAAAAAGCTGTCGAATTATAACACTGGCAGGCATCTCAACAGGAGCATACCAGCCCCGATCCAGTAAAACATCCTGCGCATATTTCAAAATTGAATAGCAGTCTATCTTATTCTCGGTAATAGTGCCATTGATTTCGTCTGAAGGAGAACAGGCCAGCCCTGTGAATAGAGCTGACCTTTCGTTTGAACCGTGCTGGCTTGTTTCAATGTATATTCTAACAATTTGCTCTGTTTCCGCCGGATAATCCAGACACTTGAATGATGCAGTTGTTCTCAGTTCCGAAGCAGTTCGGGATATAGAAGCCTCCGTGATCTCGATCCTGTCTGCGTCTCTCCATGTGCGAGGATCCACAACAGTCGCATAATATGCCGCCGAAAAGCCTTTGCTATAATCTATCATGAGCTTTCACCCTCTTCCTCAGGATGCCCGATTATCCATTCATCGTATGTCATTCCTTCCCATCCATCCGAATCCACTCTGTTGACGGTCAGAGACACCTCGAATTTTCTGCCTTTCGAGTCATAACTGCCCTTGTCATTCACCTGGATATCAGCAGGGAAGCTTGAACCGTCCTGTGTTCTGATGTGACATAGTCCAGGATACTGTGCAAGCCGCCTAACGGCCTGTTTGACATCTTCTTCGTTCTTGGCGTCAACTATCATACTGACTTCGGTCTTTCTCTTGATACCTGGGTTCCAATCACCCACGATTGTTCCGCCCAGATATGTTGTCTCAACAAAGTCTTTTTCAAAACTGTTGGACAATTCCACATTCCACATACAATGAATCTGTTCGCCTCCAAAATCGATAATGCCATAATCCACATCGATCAGATCATTGTCGTATGCATCCAAGTCTTTCATAGCGATTCCGTTATTGCTCGTGATGTAATCTCCGTTTTCTGACACATATACGATTCTATGCCCGCCGATTTCTCCAATGGTCGGATACGGATCCACATAAGTCTCGCCCCACTCAGCACCGGAATACACCAGCTCCGGACCATCAATGGACAATCTGTAGATATCAGCGTGTCCTCTCAATGGCGCACCTGGTGGAAGCATCGGAGTTATAAATGAAGCATGGTATGTATCACTCACAGATGCGGTCGCTGTTGGAACTATTGCCTGAACTGCCCACTGGACTTTGAAGTCTATGCTTGTCTCAGCGCTCTGCCCAAAGCCGTCTTGAACTGTTGCGACTATCCTATAATCTGCGCCATCGTCAAGCCTTCCAATCAGGTCGTCTTTCGTGATGGTGATCTCGTCTTCTCCGTTCTGTTTGATAAGGACGATGGTCTCTCCTACATAACCCGTCGTCGTCTTGCCGTCGGGTCTTAGCATCGTATAGTCCGCAGCTCTTTCGATCGCGACAATTGTCGTTCCTCCGTAACCGGCACCCTCCACCGTCAAAGTCAGCGGCATCTCTGTGAGGATACCCTCTTCGAGCGATGTTTCTGTTATTTCTGCCTCGAGTGCTTCCGCGATGGTTATCGGAACCGGAACGCTCCAGTTGTCCGATACCCTTCCGGATCTCGATGTTACTCTCACGCAGAGGTTGTATGTGTTGCCGGCTTCCCAGCCGACGTCCTGCGCCTCGATCGTTACATGCTGCGCGGTCTGTGTTCTTGCTATGACGCGGCCGTATGTTATGCCCTCGCCTGTTATGGTTGCCTCGCAGATCTCGGCTGATGCCTGCGCGGTACCGTCTGTTGTGACATATCCCCAGGCGGCCGTGACTCTTCCGCCGACCGGGATAATCGTCTTATCGAGGAATAAGCTCGATATATTCGGCGCGGATGATAGGTCGACCGCGATCGCATCCGACCAGGGTCCTGTCGTCTCTCCGTCTGCTCCGACCTGAACGAGCCGAACTCTGACATACCACGTTTTGCCGGTCTCAAGATTTGCTATCGTCCAGCTTGACGCGTTGATGCTGCCGACTTCGTATGTCGTCGGCTCCGCTGTGCTCTCCCACGCGTTCGGATTATCCGCCCATGAGAGGACGGCCTTCGTTGCCTTATTCCAACTCCACCCCCATGTTACGCGGATCTCTCCGGCTGTTTCGGTCGGTCCTGCCGTCACGTTCGACGGTACGACCGGGACTTCTCCGCCTTCGGTCAGCGTATTGGCTGAATACATTATCTTGTTGAGCGCGTATGACGTCGCCCCGTCCGCTCTCGTCTTGCCGGTGTATGAACCCTTGACCGCCTGGACCTCAAAAGCGATGGCTGGTTCTGCTGACCAGTCCGGTCCTTGGATCGTCACAGTCGTCTGTCCGGCTGGGATTATTCCGCAGACGAAAGAGTCCTGTGACTCTGTCGGTCTGTATGTGATGGCAAGGAATGATCCGGGAACGGTCGAGTTGTTCGTGCATGTGACCGTCGCCCTGTGCGTCGTATGGTTGAGCGTAACGCTCAGATTGCTCGGGTCTGCGAGATATCCTGTCGCCGCCCTTGCCGCAGCTGAATAGTTGTCGCTGTTCGTATCATGCAGCGTTTTTATCCTCACCCAGAGGCACTCGTCCGGGTTCAGCTGCTGACCGACCGCGAACGTGACCGCTCCGGTGGCTGCCGGTTTCAGGTTTCTCGCGTCCTGCCATCCGGCGGTTGCCGGTGGGTTCATGTCTGTCTGCGGGACTGCGATGGCATATTGGACGGTCACCTGATCGACTGGATGCGCTGCGTTGCTCGGTGTTCTCCAGCTGACGCTGACCGTGTACCCTGTGCCCGTCTTCGATGACGAGACATTCAGCTGATCGGCCGGATATGGTGTCGCGAATACATGGTTGATATACGTCCATGCGCTTGCTCCTCTTGCGCCCCTCGTACGGAAGCGTACCCATCTTGTACAGCTGACGGTTTGGTTTTCTGTGAATGTGACGCTCGTTCCGGTGCCAGTCGCCCATCCGAGAACGCCCGCTCGCCAATCGAGCTGCGCCCCGTTCGTGATAGTGCTCTCTCGAACGAGGATCGATTGCCATTCATAGTCCGCATGTGGCTGGTTGTGCGCGTTTGCTCGTGCCAGCGTGCAGGTGTAAGTCGCCTGGTTCTGAACGTTCTCGCTCAGCGTGCAGGCCGTTGTGACGCCGTTCGGAGCTGCGAGCGAATATGTCGCCTGTGACCATGCTGACCAGTACCAGCGATGAATGACCGCTCTCACGATTTGCCACGGATATGTCGTTTTCCCGATGATCGCCCGTTTCATCTTCACGTTCATATATGCGGCGCGCTTGCCTTGGACTCTGAACGAGACCGTGTACAATAACCCCGTTTTATACGGATAATAATTTGCTAAATTCAACGTGTAGGATGTCAGCTTTTGTGTTGCGTTTACAGGTATATTGAACCATGCACCACCGTTTACGCTACACTGAACTATCTGACCTTCACCGTAATCCGTCGTCCCACACTTCCATGAAAAATAGAACGTCCCGCCGCTCCTGGATATGGCCAGACCTGTCGGAGCTGGTGTCGCGTGTCTTTCAGTCGCGTCTACGTACGAGGACGGCAACCAATCGGTCGGATGTTGCTCAATTTTGGTTTCCCATCTTGTTTTTGCCATGTTATGACCTCATTTCAACCTTAAGATTCTGAACTAATTCTCGTGCGAACTCTGCTGGATCCTTTGCTCCATCCACTGTTATGTAGTATGTAGCATTGATTGGCTGATTTTGTTTCACAGCCATCTTGTCCATCTGGTTCCATAGTGTATTCAGTGGCAAGATCGCCTCGGGCCCTTTCTCTCCGACTATGTGCTGAGCACCACTTGCCGATGCAAGCAATGTCGCACGAGGGAATATACCACCTTTAGCGTGCTTGCCGGGTCCGGGGTTTTCTTTGCCGTATTTCTGCCATTGCGTCGTGAACTTGTATCCAACCTTATCCTTTTTACCGTAAATGTTCGGAATCTCAAACGTAAACAGCTTGCCCAGGTTGAATGGGAACCAGCCTTTGATTGTGTCGATAATCTTGCCGACTTTTTCTTTGGCTTTAGTTATCGGATCGATAATATAATCCTTTATGAATCCGAATGTTTTCTCGACTAATTTACCGAGGCCAGTGAACTTAAGGAATGCAGATATCGCATCCACAACCTTGCCCACTACCTTCGAAGCGGCCTCGATCGGGACCTTAATAGCGCTGAGGATCTTCTCGAATATCGGGCCCACGAATTTTAATACTTTAGTAAATACTGTGGAGAATATCTCGAATATCTTCTGCACTATCGGACCCACTATCTTAACTACCTTTTGGACGATCGGTGCAATAGTCTCAATAGCCGATGTCAATATCGGAATGACTGTCTCTGCAATTTTCGCAATGATTCGTGTTATCGTTTGAATGACTGGGATTATTGCTTTGATGATCGGCATGACCGCAGTTGCGATAGTCTTCGCCAGAGAAGATATAACAGGACCTATAGCCTTCATCATTTGCGAGATTGCAGCCAGAACAGGCTTGAATGCTGAGCCGAGTGTTTTGATCAGACCGTCGACTGCTTTTTTGAATGATGAGTTATGCTTATAAGCCGATATGAATGCGCCTGCAAGTACACCTATCGCAGCGATCACCAAAGTTATCGGGGATCTAAGCCTTGTGATTACTCCGCCGAGCGCCGAGAACTTGCTTATTACTCCGCCGATCATAGCCATTAGTGGACCCCCTACTGCAAGAAGTGCAGTTGCACCCACTACTATCTTGCCTATTATCGGATTGGCTTTCATGAAGTTCAAAAACGATTCAACCTTTGGGATAATGTTCTGACTTACATATTGCGCTATAGTTGCAATCGCAGGTGCCACCGCAGCGCCCAGTTGCTCAGCGAGATCCCCGAGGCTGTTCTTCATCTGCTGAATTTTGCCCTCAGGAGTTGCGAGCATAGCCTTGTTCATATTGCCCACGTTCTGAGTTATGACTTTCGCCAGCATAGCAGCCTTTTGTGACTCGGTGCCGTATTTCAAGACCTTTTCTTGTGCCGCCGTGAAAGAAACGCCCACTCTCGTCAGCGCTCCGGTCTGACCGTTAAGGACTTTGCCCATCAGATTACCTATCTGAGTTGCATCCTGTGCGGTACCATTCAGGCCTTTCTGCTGAACGAGGAGATTTTCCATTGCAGGCAACAGTGAATTGACTGTGCTTGGATATTTTGCGAATGTGGCAAGTTGCTGGGCACCGGACAGAGCGACCTCGTCACCGACCACTCCCTCGCGCTGTAGAGCGCTGGCGAGCTTCATCGTTTCGGCCGCAGCCTGTTTTGTTGCGCCCATTCTGGTGCGATAGATCTCAGTCAGCTTTGTTTCTGCCGCATTCTGGACTTGATATGCCGACATTGCTTTCTGCAATCCGGCAATGATCGGGACGGACACGGCTGTCGCTATGGCACCGGCTTTCATCAGTCCGGAGCCGATGGAACTGAGCCTGTTGCCCATGCCTTGCCTGATCTTGTCCCCTGCTACTTTCCCTGCATTGTTCGCTTCGGGAGCGATAGCGTTTGATATCTTACCGCTTATCCCCTGTGCGGATGGTATGATCTGCACATAAGCTTGACCCAGTGTAGCCATATCTTACTTCCCTACTTTCTTAAGAATTGCCTCTCGGGCAGCATCGAATTCGGCGCCAGTTCGGAATCCTTTGTATTCCTTTGTGGATTCGTCCTCGATCACGAACTTATTGGACAACAATTCCGGAGCGTTTCTGCCCTTCGTTGCGTCCTCTGTCTGCGTCCACAAGAGATAGTTTGTAACATCATATATTTTCGCTAATAATAGCGTATCGGGTGAAGCCTTAACTCCGCCCATTTTCTGTCTTACTCTTGAATCATCCCTTAAGCCGGATGCAAGGACTGCCAGCGTCTCCACCGGCAGCGCCTTATAATCATAAATCCCGTAGGTTTCTGCGAGATCACATATAAGTTCCTCTCGATAGCCTCCGAGCATTCCGGCCAGGGTTATGAATTTTTTGCGGCAGGATCCTCCGCTGTCTGCTCAATGATCTCGCCGATTGCTTCGCTTACTGCCTCAACCGGAACTCTCCCGGCATCGTTGCGAAGATGATCATACAGAGCCTTTTTCTGATCTGTGCCGAGAAGTCTTTCAACCACTTCGACGATCTTCAACGGCTCGTTGCCTTCTGCCGCTGCCATTACTTCTATGAATTCCATATCATTGAACACTTCGGTGTCCACTTCATACTTGAATCCACTTCTCAGTTTACCTTTCATTCATAACCTCCTTACTTTGCGAATATCTCTACTCGCTATCATCTGCAGCCAGAATATACTCATAGTGAGAATTTCCGTTGCTGTCGGGAAGAGCTTTCAGTGTCAGCTCATAACCCACTGCCTCATCATCCTTGTACACGATGTCGCCGATCTCTGAGACTTTTGCATCGGGGATAACGATCCTCTTAAGAGCTCCGCCTCTGAGGATCATGTCGATAACCCATGCTCTCTCTTCGGGCTCATCGCTATTAGCCGTTACTGAGATCCCTGTTGCCAGTGTGCCAGTGACATTGTTCGATCCATAAACAACCTCGAGGACATTCTCGTTAAGTGCTTCGATGAGGGTGAGCTGGAACTCGTCCGTTTTTTCTGTCTGAAGAGAGAGGACAGTGTCACCGCCCCAGCTTTTTATATCTTCAGAATCCGGTGTATTGGTGTTGGTCACTCCATCCTCTGACACATAACCGAGCTGCACGAAACCAGCCGCAAGTGTTGCCGTTGCGTTGGTGGGCAGAGTTGTGTCGATAGGCGCAACAAAAATGGATCCGGATGTGTTCGGCTTGCCCGCAGTTACATTAGTTGCAGTTGCCATAGTTGACCTCCTTAATAATGAGTAAAAACAAATACGGCTTGGTAGCGATATTGCTTACCAGCCGCATTCGTAAAGTTATAATCGGAATTGAGCGTAACGCCGCTTATTTCATTTAGCGAAACGGCATTTTCAACTGCATCTTTCAATGCTTCATTGAGCTCTGCCGCCTCGTACAATGTATCAGCATAAGACTGAAAAGCGATCGTTGCCTGTTTGATGTGATTGTTTTTGGATGAGCCTGTTTTTTCGATGATGATATACTTGCTTGGAGCCTTCTCAGGTCTCTGCATATATACATCCACAGGCATGACATCCTTAAGGTATTCATATATTATCAATTCAATCATGGGTATCTCCTTATTTCGTCATTGGTAGCCCACTCGATGAGAGCGCCTTAAGCACGATATTGTCCTTCGAGTTGAGTTTGGCAGCCTCGTCTGAATCAGGATACACATTGGCAATGGAGACATAAGATGCCTCGTGCACACGAGTTGCGAACGGTTCTCCGCCGGTCATACCCATTGCGGATCGTGCAACCTCGTCCCCCGCCTCTGCCAGTATCTCATTCATTTCTGACGACTTCATCAATTCCCGAAGTCCGTCCATGTCTAACTTAAAGCGAATATTATTCATAGCGTTCCACCGTTATTTTCTTGTGCCACTCGAGCGGGATATTCTCTTCGATGCCTTCCTGTGGAATGCCGAATACACGCCAGTCTTCCCCGAAAAATGTGACTTTGCGGTCTTCCCACTCATTCGTGTCTCCTTTCGGGATTGCAAGAGTATAGACCGCTTTCTTACCATACAGATTGACGGTGTCCACTATCTCCTGGTCGGTCGCTGGCGCTATCAGCACATTATCAACAGGGATTTCTGTCTCCGAGTACAGTGGATCCCCGAATGGATCCAGCCCGGTTTGAGTGACGGAATGCAAGATAACCGTTGTTCCTTTGAATCTACTCATCAGAATCACCTATATAAAAATCAATCACACCATACCGCTGACGCCTGAGACCGAGTCTCTTAAGATCGTTCCTCATAATACAGTTCGCTATGCCGCCACCCGGAACCGCATAAGTGCCCGACCATGAATAGCCGAGAGCGCTCTGCGATTCCTGCGACATTGGTTCTGTATCTGTATTGAGACTCATGGCTCTCACTACTACATCAACAGTAACGAGCTTCACGACACTTTCATAAACGGCATCAGCCGCAATCATTTCGTCCAGATCCTTACCCACCTTATTCGCCTCACTGCGCAATGCGTCCGAGACATAAGGAAGAAGCGACTCAATGCGCTCCTGTTCCTCTGTTGTATAGTTGGCTCCGGATAACTGGATTACTTCTGATAGTGTTACAAATGAGCTCATATTGATTCCCTTTCTGTACTACTCGCTGTCAGCCGTGAATGTGAGTGCGTTGAATACAGATGTGTCAGCTCTGAAGCCAACCTCCATCTCAACTCTGACAGCAAACATGTTCTGCTGGAACAGGTTGATCTGTACCGGGCTCTGTGCTGTGCCGGCTGTCAGTGTTGCCTCTTCGGAGTAGCTAACATTGATACCGTCCACTATGCCGTACAGTGCCTTTGTCCAGTCACCAGCGAATCCAACTACATCAGTAGACTCTCCGGCTTTGTAAGCGCCTTTGCTCTGATATGTCGGTGCGCCCAGGATCATCGGAACAGCGCCTTCTGAAACATTGTTAATGAACAGCGGTCTCTTCGTTGTGTCTGTTGCTCCGAGCAGTACGCTCTTGCCTTTCGGTGAGATAACGAATCCATTAGTGATACCACCGTTATCAGCGATATCTGCGTCAGCAGCTACGAGACCAGCATATACATCTGTATCCAATGCCTGTGCCTGCACTGATGCGAATGTGTCGAAGTTGCTTCCGGGAGCTGATCCATGGAATACTGTAGCATCAAATGTCTGTGCCAGTACCAGCGGCAGTCTGCCAACCAGAGCGTTAAACAGAGCGCTTGCGTCTCTTCTGAACTCGTTGGAGAACGGAACGATCGTAGCCAGCTTATAAGCGGACATGATCTTCTTGTCGAGTGTCGGGTTTGATACCGGTTTAAGTCCAGTCTCTGATACCCATTCTGCTGTCGGATCGCTTACGATCACGGGGATTTCTGCGCCTCTTCCCGGCAGTGCTACCGGACGAGCCAGCTTCATTACTGCGGACTCTTCCTGTGTCTTTGCGATAATTTCTGAACTTACCTCTGCGGGCAGTGCGATGTTTGTTCTGTTGGTGGGTACTCCACTTCCTACTATAGCCATTTTATACCTCCTGACCTGTTACTTGATTGAACCAATCCGCGAACTTCTTCTCTGCGGTTGCTTCTTTGGTTAGTTCGGGCTCGTTGCTTCCGAGTGGTGCTGTGACATGACTGGCTGCGAAGTCTTTAGCCAGTGCTTCAGCGTCTGCTTTCCACTCTTCGGCGGTCGCGCCCTGAAGTCGATCGGCATATTCGATCTTCAGCCCTGCATTGATTGCGATCCTCGTTTTTTCCAGGGCGGTCCTGTATCCATCGCTTTCTGCAAGTGCCTCATCTTTCTCTGCGAGTTTCTTTTCGCTTTCAGAAACGGAATCGGTGAGCTGCTGGATCTGTTTTTTGAACTCTTCGTTCTGAGTTTTCAATTCCTCATAATCGGAATACTTTTCAGCAGCTTTCGCCTCTGCCTTTTCTTCAGCTTTGCGAATCCTCGCGCCGATAACTTCGTTTAACTGTTCCTGTGTTTCAATAACTGTGAAATCTGACATAATTTGTCCTCCCCGTTTTACCGGCGGTACCGTGAATCTTTATAATTAAAAAACATAGCCGGATTGCTATGCTTAATAATCAATCTTTTGTTTTTTCTGCTCCTTACTGTCCACACATAACCAATGAGCAAGTGCCATACTGTCCAGAATAGAGATATCAGCTCCGACCAGCTGGGATTGATAGCCGAATCCACCGTGTGATCCGATTGATCTCTTTTCGCAATTTGTTATGACCTGTGTGGCGGCCGTCTGCTCCATGTGGATCATTGTCCCCGTCGCTACGCCCTGATCAAATAGCGAAAACGCTTTGATGACTTGTCCGACCTTTGGCATTATCGGCTTTCTCAGGCGCATGCGTTTCATTTCGTCGGCCAACATCTGCTTTCCGTTGTCTCCATCAACTGCGACTTCCCTTACATCCGCTTTATCCAGGAACGCCAAAATCCACGTTAACCCGGAACGGACCGGTCGGCAATCAATTGCCTCAACGAATACCTTGTCTTCCTCAGTCTTCACTGCGATAGACATTGATACATTCTCACCGTCATGACCGAACTTGACGCCCACGAACAGTTTCCCCTTCCGTTTCGGCATCGTGTCCAGGCATAATGCATCCCATTCCGTCTTACTAATTGCGCTTTTCTGGTTGTACTTAAGCCATAAGCCTAACCGCTGGATGTTGAAGTCGACATTGTCCTCTCCGATCTCTGAGCGGATCGTCCTCTCTTTGAGCACATAGCCGAGTGATGGATTCGTCTCGTACCAGAGATCCACATCATCCTGTTCAGACATCTGCGGTACTGACCACTCTGCCCATCCACTTTCAAAGCCTTCCCCCTGCAGCACACGCTCGCGGTATTTCGGGAAGACCGTTCCTGCGGATATCGCGGTCGGTGGCGTGCCGAGCATGATCGTCTGTGGGTTGAGTGAGTCCGTAACGACATATTTAAGAGCCGTTTCTTGTTCTGGAGTGTACTCCTGAGCCTCATCGATTATAAGCAAGTCATAACCTTCACCGAGTCCACCTGTGGATGTCCTGGTACGGAATTCTATTATCCCACCAGTGTCACAATACAGATGCTCTCTGCCGAATGCTCTCATACTTGACTCGACCACGATATCGGCTTTTTCGCACAATCTCGCAAGCCTCTCCCATACGGAATGACCTGTGTTCGCTCTGTGAGCAGTGTAGAGGATCCTCTCCGCATTCTTCAGCCCCCAGAGGCATCTCATAAGCACATCTTCGGATTTGCCATTTCGTCTTGGTACTGAAAAACCAAATTTTTGATGGATCCACAGGCCTTCGTCATTAGTTGCCATGATGTCATAGCATAATGCCTCTTGCCAGGGTATTGCTGTTCTCTCTGTTCCGTTGTACAGCTCCACTGCTTCATTGCCCAGTGTGTTGCTATAAGGTTCGATTACGGATACCGTCGGGCTTTGGTTGCCATAACGTGTATCCATCTTGCCCTCCTTTGCGTTATGTTCTCATCGCGCCTCCTTTTCATACTTACATGGTGTCTTGAACTTGCTTCGTATATATTCACCGACCCGACCATTACGAAAACTTTCGTTATTGGTCGAGAGTAGTGACGAGGTTTTTGAGAAGTCCTCATCCCCGAATACTTTTACATCAGGTCGGACTTCTTCTGCGAGATGCCAATAGTTGCCGTATAAGCATCGGAACATCGGCAGTCCCGGAAATACATCCATCATTTCCAGAGCCTTTGCTTTGTTGACCGCCATCGGAATATGCAGAGCATAATCTAAACGCTCATACCCCCTGGCCTTCAGCTCCCGGATCGTGAATTGCAGCTGACGAGCATATTCCGAAGTCGCTCCATTGTGTTTCGTTTGAATGTCTTGTATCCTGTGCCCAATCGTACCCTTTACAGCAGGACGAATAGTGGATATCTTCTTCATGATAAAGAAGTCATCATTGAACAGCCAGAAGTCATCAGAGACTTCTTCGGTCTCGCACACTTGTCTTATTGTGTTACTTACCTTCGCATATCTGTTCCGACCTTCCTGATCTATCTCTAAATAACAGTCCGGTTCAATTCCTTCCGGCTTCCCTCCGGCGAACCACACTCTGTCGAAGGTAAAGTTCTTACATACAGAACGGAGTGAGTAGCGAAGTTCATCCGCACCCACTCCATTTTTTAAGATGTACACTATGTCCATTGTTTTCTCCTTACACATCTGACCATTCATTGTTGCGCCAGTTCGTCTGTCGCTGTGATTGGCCGTCTCTCGTATATATTATCTCGCACCCACATCCCGGATGCCTCTCGAACACACCATTAGCCAGTGCATCTGCGTATGTCCAATGACCGACTCTATCCAAGCACCATTCGCACTCGTCTCTGCGATTGTGGACACCCACATCATCGTATGTACGATCAACATAGACCTCAAAACCGACATCATTGTACAGCTTCGCATTGGCTTTCATCGTCTCGGTGCCAGCGTTTTGTGCGAAGTTGCGGATATCGGCGTCCAATCTGCCTTTGATATCAGCATAATTGTCCACAGATAACGCCGTTCTGATGATCTCCCGGACCTTTTCCGGATCCATCACTGCTTTGATCGCATTCAGCCCGACTCCGCTGGATCTGTTGATGTATGACTGCACCGTCCTGGCATAATTTCCGACATCAGTGTGGATGTATTTAAGGCCAGGCGGCAATGTCTCTGCCATTATCCCTTTGTACTCATTCCCGAATATCGCCATAAGACGGTGCGACAGTGCTCCCACGAGTGCCTGAGATAGCCCCAGAGCGTAGTTGTCAGCGTCAAGGTATGTCGCTTTGCCTTTGCTGTTTTTCTTTGCCAGAGCTCTTATTTTCGGAGAGGCTGCTATACCGCTCCGAAAGTCTCTTAATATTTTGTTGCTTATATCTCTCATTCGTTATCAGTCCATTCGATTATCGGCGCCTCTCCACCTTCCAAACCGGTCAGATCCTGAAGCGTTTCGCGGTCAAAATATCCCGGAACTGCGTTATTGATCTTTATCGCTCCGTCTCCGATCGCTGACATCATTGCTGCATCCGGCTCGAATATTGGCTCGAACTTCGGCACCGTATTGTATAACTCTCTTCTTAAATACGGATATTTGTCTCTGACACACGCAGCCAGGTATCCGGCATTGAGTAGACCCACGCCGAATGTTTTCTGCGCTTTTCTCGCAGTCAGCCTCAGCGTTTCATGCGCTGCCTTTATTGCTTCGGCGCTCGATGGGTTATCTGTCGGGAATCCGAGATCATCCAATGTCAAACCTGTCTCTCCTGCGAATAGTCCAGCAAACATCCGAAGCTGATCCAGATGCGGAGTCATACTCTGCTGTTGGAACTGTCCGACAACAGGATGATCGCCTTCGTCATCCTTATCGATTCGCAGCATGCTCGATATGGTCGCTTTCCACTTGTCTAATCTATCGGCGTCTGGATTCATGCCCAGTATATACTTCTGTGGATACGAGTAGAATTCCGCAGCGATCTCTGATCTCTTTGCTGTCCTAAGTGCGGACCCGACAATGCTCATACATGCTCTACTGATCCTACTATGCCCAAACGGTCTCTTGGCGTCCGGTCTGTATATGATCGGCACAAGAAGTGGATAAGGTGCATCATTGGAAACCACGCTTGCAAGTCTGCCCTGCTCATATATGAATGTCTGACCTTTTATAAAGTAGCCCTCTATAATCGGCATATCCATGTCATTGAACTCGAGCACCGCATATCCTTCCGTCAGCATGTTGGTTGTCGGATCAATAATG
>Ga0247608_10004296_pt1 | contig 16057 bp, 13 predicted proteins | sample 176DNAGHGlowgp2_FD_193490 | JGI IMG/M metagenome (GOLD analysis project Ga0247608, IMG submission 193490) | Sheep rumen microbial communities from Palmerston North, Manawatu-Wanganui, New Zealand - 1766 DNA GHGlow gp2 | ecosystem: Host-associated > Mammals > Digestive system > Stomach > Rumen ... | reverse complement strand
TCTTGACCTTGATGCGATAGATAAACAGTATCTTCAGGATAAGGATATAAAAGCCATCAACGATTATCATGCAGAGGTTTATAAGAGAATTGAACCTCTTATAGAAGAACCTGAGATAAAAGAATGGCTCAAAGAAGCAACAAGAGCTATCTAAGCTACATTAATGAAAAATTCACAAACAATTTTGATAAAAAGCATTGATTTAGCGCGGTTTAGCTCTATAATAAAAGCATAAGAACTGCAGATGCAGTTTATATATCAGGCATTATACCTGACCTGGAATGTTCGACAACTCCGGTGTAATTTGAACCTACATTTACTTTAAACGGGACACCTAATTGAGGATCGGATGCCACGCCTTCGGCCCTGCACATGTGCAGACCAGCTATGGGAGAGGAAGACAGATGTAACCTCCGCGGTAACCCACCTGGCGTTAGCTAGGAGTCAAATAACCGGAACCGGCATCCCGGGGAAACTTTTAAACAGCCTTATGGCTGTTTTTTCTTTGCAATTATGGTATAATGAATTATCAGAAAATTAAGTTCGATATTTTGCAAATAGTCGAAAGGAGAATGCAATGCTAGCTTCGTTGATTCCACTGTTTGATGATGAAATGAAAGTATGTGCATATTCTGTCTTTGCCCAGAGGGAGAACCATCTCATGAACCCTCAGCTCATGGGCACCGGTTTCCTTGACAATGTCGTTAATATTGTTGGTCTTGACATCGTGGACAGTATTGGCACAAATGTATTATCAGGCGATAAAGAAGTGTTTGTTGAGATAAACAATATTTCGATATTCGCTGGTATTGAAGAACAGTGTAGTGCTCCTAAGGAAAGAATCGTTCTCCTTCTGGATAATTCGATATTACCTGAAGAACCGTATCTTGCAAGGCTTTGGGACCTTAGAGGACAGGGATATAAGATAGCTATAAGAAAGCTGGCTGGCAATCAGTTTGAATCCTACAGATCCATCCTCAATATGTGTGACTATATACTTCTTGATCACAGGAAGATAAATATAAGGAGCGCCAAGATCTTCTTTAAGAAAGCTTTTCCTGAAATCAAGCTATGTGCAGTTGGAGTTGATTCCAAGGAAGACTATGAAAGATTATCATCTGACGGATCGTACGATCTGTACGAAGGTAACTTTTTCAGAGTACCGGTAGAAGAGTCTGAGAGAACTGTTACACCCTTAAAGGTTACATATATTGAACTCTTAAATGTAGTCAACAGTCCTGATTTTGATCTGCAGGATGCTGCGGATGTAATCGGTAAAGATGCGGCTCTTGTTATTTCGCTTCTTGAAATGGTAAATCACATGACCATCAATTCTGAGATAACATCTGTAAGACATGCTGCAGCAATGCTTGGTCAGAAGGAACTTAAGAAGTGGATAAATACAGCAGTTACAAAGGAACTGTGCGCTGACAAACCAAGTGAGATCACCAGAATTTCCATGGTAAGAGCCAAATTTGCAGAAAATCTTGCAGAAGTATTTGGTATGAAGGGATTATCAGCAGAGCTTTTCCTTACCGGATTGTTTTCACTTCTTGATGTCATGCTTGATCAGACAATGGAACAGTCACTTAAACTGGTACATGTCAGCAAGAAGATCGAGGATGCACTTCTTCGAAGAACCGGTGAGCTGTGGCCTATAATGAACTTCTTATTTGAATATGAAAATGCTTCATGGCAGGAAGTATCAAGACTTATGATACTAAATGAGATCGATATGAATGAAGTATATTCTGCGTATACTTCAGCTCTTAAGTGGTACAGAGACCTTATCGATCCCATTAAATGACACAGCGTTTTCTATAGCGCAGGATAGTAAAAAACAAAAGCATTATTTCATGTATATTTATTCACGTGGAATAGTGCTTTTTCTGTGCAAATTGATTTAATTTTGGTATAATACTTTCAACTTTGAATTTAGAGGAGATGTGCTATGAAAAAATATCTTGAGATGAGCAAAGAGGAACTTGAGCAGGAAGTCGTTAAGTTGAAGGCCCAGTACAAAAAGTATCAGGACATGGACCTTACGCTTAATATGGCAAGAGGAAAGCCGTGTCATGAACAGCTTGATCTTTCAATGGGAATGATGGATGCACTTAATTCAGATGCAGATCTTTCCTGCGAGGATGGAACAGATTGCCGTAACTACGGTGTCCTTACCGGTATTCACGAAGCCAAAGTACTTATCGGCGCAATGATGGAGAACAAGCCTGAGAATATTATTATCTACGGCAATTCTTCACTTAATGTTATGTACGATACAGTATCAAGAGCATATACACACGGAATAATGGGTAATACTCCCTGGTGCAAGCTCGATAAGGTGAAATTCCTTTGCCCTGTTCCCGGATATGACAGACATTTTGCCATAACAGAATATTTTGGAATAGAAATGATAAATGTTCCCATGACACCACAAGGACCTGATATGGACATGGTTGAAAAGCTTGTTTCTTCCGATGAAGCGATAAAGGGAATCTGGTGCGTTCCTAAGTACTCCAATCCTCAGGGTTATTCATACTCTGATGAAACTGTAAGAAGATTTGCAAGACTTAAGCCTGCTGCAAAAGACTTTAGAATTTTCTGGGATAACGCTTACGGAATCCACCATCTCTATGATAAAGATCAGGATTACCTTATTGAGATCCTTGCTGAATGTAAAAAAGCCGGAAATCCCGACCTTGTTTACAAATTTGCTTCAACATCCAAGATCACTTTCCCCGGAAGTGGTATTGCTGCACTTGCAACATCTCCTAACAATATGGAAGATATCACAGCTCAGCTTCAGAATCAGACAATCGGTCATGACAAGGTTAACCAGCTCCGTCATGTAAGATTCTTTGGCGATATTGAAGGCATGAAGGCTCACATGAGAAAGCATGCAGACATCATTCGTCCTAAGTTTGAAGCAACTCTTGAGATACTTGAAAGAGACCTTGCGCCTCTTGGAATCGGTGAATGGACTAAGCCAAAGGGTGGTTATTTCATAAGTTTTGATGCACCCGAAGGCTGCGCTAAAGCAATTGTAGACAGAGCTAAGAAAGCCGGCGTTACTATGACAAACGCAGGTGCAACCTATCCTTACGGAAAGGATCCCAAGGATTCAAATATCCGTATTGCTCCTACATTCCCTTCACTTGGAGAACTTAGGAATGCTATGGATATCTTCACTGTTTGTACAAGGCTTGTATATGCCATCAAGCTTCTTGACAAGATGGGAGAAAACATTTCCCTTACAGAAAACAGATATGAGGAAAATATGAAAAAAGCCAGCAAGGCAAAAAAGTAATACTGGAGTAGATAATATTTATGGCAAAGGGTTTTCCACCTGTTAGCAAAAAAGATATGGAAGAGATGGGGATAGACCAGGTTGATTTTGTCTATGTACTCGGAGATGCGTATGTAGATCACTCAAGCTTTGGTGCCGCCATCATTGTAAGAACACTAGAGGCTCACGGTTATAGCGTGGGCCTTATTTGTCAGCCTGATTTCAGAGATGAAAAAAGCATAACCGCTCTTGGGACGCCTAGGCTTGGATTCCTTGTTTCAGCTGGAAATATGGATTCGATGGTAAATCACTATACTGTTGCCAGGAAAAGAAGAAAAAATGATGCATACAGTCCCGGCGGGGTAATGGGCAAAAGACCGGACTATGCTGTAATAGTATATTGCAATCTGATAAGGAAGGTGTATAAAAACGAGCCTATAATCATAGGTGGAATAGAAGCAAGCCTTAGAAGACTCGGACACTACGATTACTGGTCGAATAAGGTAAGGCGTTCGATACTCCTAGACTCAGGTGCAGATATTATTTCATACGGCATGGGTGAGATAAGTATAGTCGAGATAGCAGATGCACTTGATGGAGGAATCGCCGTATCGGACATCACCTATATAAACGGAACAGTCTTTAAGACAAGAGATGAAGAAAGCATATATGACGCTATAAAACTACCTTCTTTTGAGGAAATAAAAGAAGATAAAGAAAAATATGCGGAAAGCTTCAGAATCCAGTACCAAAACACTGACCCGTTTAATGCTAAGAGAATATATGAGACCTACGATAACAAGCTTTTTGTAGTTCAGAATCCGCCGTCCAGGCCTCTTACCACCCAGGAGCTTGATGATGTGTATGACAGAGAATACACAAGGCGCTGGCATCCAATGTATGACAAAGACGGCGGAATACCGGCTTTTGATGAGATCAAATACTCGATCACATCTAACAGAGGCTGCTTTGGAGAGTGTAATTTCTGCGCGATCACATTCAATCAGGGAAGGATCGTCCAGAGTAGAAGTCATGAATCTATAATAAGAGAGGCTCTTATTTTTAAAGAAGAAAAGGAATTCAAGGGATATATCCATGATGTAGGTGGTCCGACTGCGCAGTTCAGAAAGCCTGCCTGCAAAAAACAGCTTACGCACGGTGCGTGCCAGAACCGCAAGTGCATGTATCCAGAGCTTTGTCCAAACATGGAAGTTGACCACAGCGATTATTTTGCCCTGCTTAAAAAGCTAAGGAAAATATCCGGAATCAAGAAGGTATTCGTAAGGTCAGGTATGAGATTCGACTACCTTTTGGCAGACAAAAAGGCACTTGAATATATGGGCGACTTTTGCAAATACCATATAAGCGGACAGCTGCGAGTAGCTCCTGAGCATATTTCTGATAATGTTTTGTCACTTATGGGTAAGCCCAAAGTAAAGGTATATGATAAGTTCATCGAGAAGTTTGACAAGACCAATGAGAAGCTTGGACTTAAACAGTATGCCGTTCCGTACCTTATGTCGTCGCATCCCGGCAGCACACTAAAAGATGCGATAGCTCTTGCGGAATACCTTTGTAAACACAGGCTAAATCCCGAGCAGGTGCAGGATTTCTATCCAACGCCGGGAACAGTCTCAACCTGCATGTACTATACAGGAATCGATCCTTTGACGATGCAGAAGGTGTATGTTGCCAGAGATCCGCATGAAAAGGCGATGCAGAGAGCTCTCATACAGTTTAAAAAGCCTGAAAACTATGAGCTTGTAAAGGAAGCTCTGTTGAGAGAACATCGGGAAGATCTTATAGGCTATGCTCCGGGCTGCCTTATTCCGCCAAGGAAAATTTCTTTTGATAAACAAAATAAAAAGAATCCTGCCGGCGGCATAAAGAAAAATAAGGCTCAGGATAATAAAAGGCATACGAGCGACAATAAAAAGACTCGCAAGAGAAAAGCAAAGTAAAAAAAGACAAAAAAAAGAAGCTTATTAAAAGCTTTCTGTCTTTTGGGAGGAGGAGCTGTCAGATGGGGAATCTGACAGCCCTGGTATGAAAAAAGTTTTGTTGGGGGAGTCAGAAGCTCTTTGCTTCTGATATGTATATAATACAATTGATTTTTGACAAAAGTATGTACACACCCTAAAAGAATAATAAGAATTGTAATCAATGGATTAATAAAATATTACACAATCATAAACAAATACATATTTGCAAATATGGCTTTGATATATGATTTATAAAAGTTGAAAAGAGGTGTCAGCATGAACAGAGACAAGATTATAGTAAGAACCAGCATTTTGGGAATAATAGCCAATTGCCTTCTGGCAGGTTTTAAGGCTGCAATCGGTCTTATTTCAGGGTCTATCGCCATAACGATGGATGCAGTAAACAATTTAAGTGATGCGCTTTCTTCTGTTATAACAATTATCGGAACCAAGCTTGCGGGCAAAGCTCCCGACAAAAAGCACCCTCTTGGTTACGGAAGAATTGAGTATCTAAGTGCGGCTGTTATCTCTGTGATCGTACTCTATGCCGGTATTACATCACTTATCGAATCAATTAAAAATATTATAAATCCCAAGGTTCCTGAGTATTCGATTCCGAGCCTTATTATTGTTGGAGTTGCAGTTGTAGTGAAGATTGTTCTGGGAACTTACGTTAAAAAGACAGGGGAGAGTGTTAATTCAGATTCCCTTATCGCTTCGGGCGAGGATGCAAAAAATGACTCGATCATTTCTTCAGCAACCCTTGTAGCTGCTATTATATTTATTCTTACAGGATTAAAACTGGAAGCTTATCTGGCAGGTATTATCTCAATAATAATTATAAAATCAGGTCTTGAGATGCTTAGAGACACACTTTCGCAGATTCTTGGTGAGAGAGTAGATGCTTCAATAACAAATGAGATTAAGAAGACAGTAGCATCTTTTCCCGATGTACTCGGTGCTTATGACCTTATCCTTCATAACTATGGCCCGGATAAGCTTGTGGGTTCTATACACATAGAAGTGCCTGAAGGTATTTCAATTAAGAGACTTGATCAGCTTGAAAGAGAGATAGCCATGGAAGTATTTAAAAAGCATGGCGTAGCACTTGAGGGAATTGGTATTTATTCCAATAATTCTGATGATTCTGCAGCAGGAAAGCTTAAGGGCGAAATTGTAAAGATAGCTACCAAGTACGAGCATGTTAAACAGATTCACGGTTTTTATTTAGATGAAGTAAAAAAATATGTTTCCTTTGATATAGTCATTAACTTCGATGCCGATGACAGAAAGGGATTGTTTGACACGATAATGAAGGAGATAAAAGATACTTATCCTATGTATGAATTTGAAGTGGCAATGGACAGAGATTATAGTGACTAACAAAAAAGGATAGACAGCTGAAAAAGCTGCCTTTCTTTTTTTAATGTCTGATAATCATGAGAATATGTCAGATATCAAGATCTCTATGAATTATGAATGTGTATTCCGGGAAAGCCTCTTCAAGGTGCATCTGAGCATGTGCTCCTGTTTCCTCGGGATATTTATCATCAAAGCTTGTAACAACATCCAGATAAACCTGTTTTTTCTTGGAGTCTATGTATATTCCATGAACCTGGATGATTGATTCGATATGTTCAAGTCTTTTTTCTATCTCCAGACGCATGGCCTTTGTCTCTTCATCGTAGGAGCAGGTTCCTATGCTTGATAGAGTGACGCCAAATTTTTGGTTAATGTCGCGTTTTAAATCCTGAGTCATTATGGAGATATCAGATGCTGTCATTTTGCTGTCTATATCGACCTCTACGGAACCTATATATCTGCTCGGACCATAGTTGTGAAGGATGAGATCATGAACACTAAGTACGTTTTCATTTTTACTTATTTCTTCAATTATCTTGTCTGTAAAACTTCTATCCAGCCGCCTTCCCAGGATGTCGTTTAGATCATCAAATAATAGTTCAAACCCGGAACGCATGATAAGGATTGCAATTAGTAGACCAACGATAGCATCAAGCTGAATGTGCATCGTCATGTATATCACAGTTGAAACAAGTACTGCAACAGATACAAGGCAGTCATTAAGCGCATCAACTCCGGAGCCGACAAGTGCAGGTGAATTGTACATTTTACCCCTGTTTTTGACATATGTACCAAGAACGCATTTAGTCACTATGGTAAAGACAAGAATAAGAATTGTATATACTGAGTAGTTTGTTTGAGTAGGCTCAAATATCTTTTTTATTGCTTCAAAACATGCGGTCATTCCTGCGTAGATAACTATGATCGACACAATGATCGCACTTAAATACTCAATTCTGCCGTGCCCCATTGGATGATCTTCATCAGGTTTTTTGGATGCAAGAAGAAGACCTATTATCGTTATAATAGAGCTCACAGCATCAGTCAAATTATTTAAGGCGTCGAGAACGATAGCAATAGATCCGGACAAAAAGCCTACAACAGCCTTGCACATCACAAGAATCAGATTTGCTACAATACTTATTATCGACGTATGTACGATTTTTTTATCACGATTATTTGTATTATTCATGCCAATATTATAGCAACTTATATGTAAAAAGTTAAGGAAGTAAAGACAGTATATGTCAAAAGAGGCAGTAGCCTTTGTACTTTACTCCTGCTTGAACTATCATGCAGAGGCAGTCTGGGCAGTAGTTAGTATTGTTGTTGATCTGTTAGGATGGGTGCTGATTACTCATCTTTGCCTGAAAGATTTGCTATAAGTGCTTCGAGTTCAGCAATTCTGGAATTCATTTCGGAGAGTGCATGATCTTTTTCAGAGAGCGCCTGATCTTTTTCAGAGAGCGCCTGATCTTTTTCAGAGAGTGCCTGATCTTTTTCGGAGAGTGCCTGATCTTTTTCAGACAGTGCCTGGCTCTGTTCAGATATAACCGCATCCTTCTTTGCAATGGTACGTTCATATTCACCCTTTAATACATCAATATCAACTTTGGATAACATATATTCTGTCCTCCACTTACTGCAATTCTCCTTTCATTGTAGCCGAAAAGAATGCATGAGACCACGGATTTCGACTGTATTTAATAAAAAGTTTTTTTGAAATCCTGCAGAAGAATTCGTTCAGACACATAATCTCCGAATTCGTCAAAAGCCCCAAGTCCCCATGATTTCAAGGCAACTTGGGGCATTTGCAGCTCCGTGACGCTGTGACAGAAAGCGAAAAAGCAACAAGTCCCCATGATTTCAAGGCAACTTGGGGTATTTGCCGCCCTGAGACGCTGTGGCAGAAAGCGAAAAAGCAACAAGTCCTCATGATTTAAAGGCAACTTGGGGTATTTGCCGCCCTGAGACGCTGTGGCAGAAAGCGAAAAAGCAACAAGTCCCCATGATTTAAAGGCGACTTGGGGCATTTGCCGCTCCGCGAAGCTAGAGCAAAAAAGTAAAAAGCAACAAGTAAGTCTATTTTCCTATATACTTGGGGGTTTTAGCTCTTGTCACAAGAATCCTGCTTTGCAGGACACGCCCCTCGCTTCGTGAGGACCTAGTCCAGTACGATTATTGTTTTTCTGATGAAAAACAATAATCTATAATTTGTTTCTTCGTTATTCAATAATTAGTCTCCTTTCATTTTAGCCGAAAAGAGTGTATAAGACCACGGATTTCGACTGTATTTAATAAAAAAGTTTTTTGAAATCCTGCAGAAGAAGTATCTGCAATAGATAAAAAAGATGCATTAAACATGCGAGAAAGATAATAGCATGTCAGAAAAGTTAATGCAAGAGAAAAATTTTGATTGAAAAATTTTGATTTTGTAGGTGCGGATACAAATCGTGAATGTAAGATATCTCAGAATCAGCATCATGCCTTATGTTCTTTTAATCAATACTTAATGCTTTTTTAAGACAAGTGTTTGCTTGGCTATAATATAATAAGCATAAGGAACATGAAAAATTATTTCTATGAGGGAAGATAAATTTGAAAGAAAAGTACTTGACAGCGAAGCAAAGAAAAAATAGCCTGTTGAGCAGAGCAGAGCAGAGCAGAGCAGAGCAGAGCAGAGCAGAGCAGAGCAGAGCAGAGCAATTTATTTGCCTAATTAGCGATACTCTTAGGCGTAGGTGCGTCAAATCTGCTTGTAAAGTACAACAAGAAATCAATTCATTTAGAAAAGTGTATGATAGATATAAAACGCCAGTCCGGAGGGGAAGTTTGTTCCCTTTCCGGAGTGGCGTTTTTGCGTTTATTTAAAGCTATGGAGGTGCATTGTGTGTGAATTAACGATTTTGATGCCATGTCTTAATGAAGCATCTACGGTTGGAAGCTGCGTGAATAAGGCAATGCAATTTTTGCGTGATAAAAGAATAGATGGTGAGGTTTTGGTTGTTGATAATGGAAGCTTAGACCAAAGCGCAGATATCGCAAAAGCAAGTGGTGCAAGGGTAGTTTTCAAAAATGAAAAAGGCTACGGAAATGCACTAAGGCATGGCATAAGAAATGCTTATGGTAAATACATTATCATGGGGGATTGTGATGAAAGCTATGATTTCCTTGAACTGATGCCTTTTGTTGAACAGCTTAGAGATGGTAGAGATCTGGTTATGGGAAACCGTTTTGCCGGAAGGATGGAACCCGGGGCAATGCCTTTCCATAGGAAATATATAGGCAATCCGATATTATCCGGGATTGCCAGACTACTTTTTCATAGCCGTGTTAAGGATTTTCATTGTGGACTGCGCGGATTTAGTAAAGAGAGTGTTTTGCAGCTCAATCTTCAGACGACCGGTATGGAATTTGCAACTGAAATGGTCGCTATGGCAGAACTTATGGGGCAAGATATCGGACAAGTTCCGATCAGCTATCGCAGAGATGGAAGAGAAGGCGGTTCACACCTAAGATGTATACGCGACGGAATGAGACATATTTGTTACATGGTGGGGAAATGGTCGCAGGTTAGGAAATCAGCAGTTTCTTCTGTAAGTACTGATAATTAATCACATAGATATAAAGGGAGTTTGTATGAAAAAAAGATTTTTGTTGAGGATTTTAGTTGCAATGATAATAACTATGACAGTATGCGCTTTATGGCTTGCCATGTTTTCATGCATTCCGCGTGAGCTGCTTAAGGATAATGCTGAAAAAAGTGCAGACTACTTTTGTTCTCATGATGCTTTTCCTGTTATTTTTGATGATTACATATATTCAATTCAGGATAATTATGCAGATACGTATACACTTGCAGTTGCATACGGAATAGATGAAAAGCACCCATTCTTATCAGCAATGAAAGCCATGTATACACAGGGGAAGTACGAAACTATTGCAGATGCCTTTAAAGCACAGGTATATGATGAACGCACTTTGGATAAAGAATATGGAAGGTATTGGCATGGAATGGTTCCCTATGTCCGCTTCATGATGATATTTACGGACATTTGCCATATGAGGCTTATTGCAGGCTTTGCAACCATTTTTTTATTTATTTTAGACATGATACTTCTTTATAAAAAGAAAGAAAAGGCAGTAGCTGTTTGTTTGGGTATAGCACTTATGGGCATACACCCGTGGATGCTGTTTTATAGCCTTGAGTATGTTCCAACATTCTTTGTTACGGCTTTTGCGCTGTTATTTATCCTGCTAAACAAAAAAGCAGTTAGTTATAAGGATATGATGATTTTTTTTACAGTAGTTGGTGTGATCACATGTTTTGCAGATTTTTTGACAACTGAAACATTAACCTTCACAATTCCGATGCTTGTCCTTTTGATTCTGGCAGAAAAGGCTGATGAGATTTTGTCACTTAAGGAAAGAATAATATATATATTTGCCGGAGGAATTTCGTGGGTTTTAGGCTATATAGGAATGTTTGCAGGTAAATTTGCGCTTCTGTATGCAGTTTGTGGAAGAGAGGTATTTGAAGGAGCAATAGAAGAGGCTTTATTCCGAATGGGCGGAGATGTATACCTTGGTGATTCAAATCTGTATCCGGTTGCGACAACATGGGAAAAATATAAAGGCGCCATCTGGCATAACCTGGCGGCTCTTTTCCCAATAAAGACAAGTGTAATGACAGAGTTTCGTGCTACATTTCCGGTGATAGTGACAATACTTTTGTGCTTTAGCCTAATATATCTGTTCCACGCAAAGATAAATGTGAATCGCATGGTTGCGATGATTATATTAGCAATAATACCGTATGTAAGATTCTTAGCACTTTCAAATCATTCGTATTTGCATTACTTTTTTGCTTACCGTGCGCAGATGATCACATTACTTGTTTTGTTAATAGTCACATGGGAAAATGCTTTTCTTCCGCTGTTTTCCAGATTAAAGGGGGTGCGATAAATGAAGTGAAACTGGCGGTATTTAGGAGAAGTGCTTTACACAGGGCATCGCAACATTGCCTGTGAAAAACAAATAAAATGAAGGGTTTTTATGAATGAAAGGAGACATGATGAGGAAGGAATTATTACGAAGAATTAAAGGACTGACCGTGTTACTTTTGACGATGATATTGCTGTGGACTACTTTCGGGATGGATGTACTGGCTGCTGAAACAGGATATGTTCTGGTGGTTGAGTATTGCTCTGATATTACTGATCTTAATCGTAGAAATAAGTATGCAATTTATTCAGGTGATGCAGCAAAATTTGATAATATAAACTTGCCTCAATATCTATCTTATTATGATGTTATAAAAAATAGCGTGGAAGCTGCAGGTTTTACAAAAGTAAAGGAACCTTATAAAGGGGCAGAAGCTGAAACACTTACAGTTTCGGAAGGAAATTTATCAGGAAATGTTTATGTTATTCAGAATTCAGGTGGCGTAAAATATTATGAAAATGGGATAGCTTATTCTTCGAGCGGTAGCGACAGCGGATATCACAAGATATTTTCTAATGTGAAAAAAATAGAATTGACTCCGATTGGTACATTATCTACGACTAGTCCTGCGTACCGGGTAGATATTACAACAACTATTCCTGTTACTGCAATCACAGTTAAGTCAGAGGGTGATGTTTCTGAAATAAAAATCGGAAGTGAACTTCAGCTTTCAGCGGTAAAGACTCCGGAAGATGCAGAGGATCCTGAAATCGAATGGTCATCAGGAGACGAGAGTATTGCTAAGGTAGACAATACCGGTAAGGTTACAGGTATATCTGCCGGTACAGTAACAATTACAGCTAAGGTAAAAGACAGCTCGCCTGAAATAACAGATACATTCCAACTTACTGTATTGGCAGATCCGGCAGAGGATGTAGGTTTCCACTCAGGACTTAAGATTAAACAGACAAATGGAAAGATAAAGGTATCCTGGGATAAGTGCCAGAGTGCTGCAAAGTTTGAAGTATATGCAACCTATTGTGGATCTGATTTCCCTAAAAAGGCAACCAAGACAACTACAAACAATTCAATCACTATTAAAAAACTTAAAGGTAAAAAACTTGATCTTACCAAGAACTTTAAATTATATGTAGTTGCATATGATAGTAGTGGTAACAATATTGGAAAAACAGTGGTTTCACATTTTGCAGGGAAAAATAATAAGATCTATAAGAACCCTAAGGAAGTTAAGCTTGCTACCAAGGCGCTTACACTTAATAAAGGTCAATCCTCCAAGATATCAGCATCTGTAAAGATGGAGGCAGGAAAGAAGAAAGCCCTTGGAGATAATCATGCTGCAAAACTCCGCTATCAATCTACAAACCAAAATATCGCAACAGTTGACAGCAAAGGTAATGTTACAGCAGTTGGTTCCGGTGAATGTAAGATTTACGTTTTTGCTAGAAACGGACTTGCTAAGGCAGTTTCTATAACTGTTAACAAATAATCCATATGCATAAAAACTCCCTGGAGTGGACCTTCATTCACTCCAGGGAGTTTTATACATTAAGAGAAAATGCGCAGTGCGTATTTTAGTCCTACTATTTCTGATTATGTATAAGCAATAAAAATATTTATAGTGCAAAAAGACATTATGGTGTATTATTTTAAATTATGAATAATTTGATAATCTTTTTCATTAACTCAACTCTACTTGGCGTAGGCCTTGCGATGGATGCATTTTCGGTTTCTGTTGCAAATGCACTTTCTGAGCCGGCGATGAAGCTTTCACGAAAGAGACTTATTGCAGGGACTTTTGCCTTCTTTCAGTTTATGATGCCGTTTATTGGCTGGATGTGCGTTGTAGGCGCTGCATCAGCATTTGCCCAGTTCCAGAAATTCATTCCGTGGATTGCTCTTATCCTTTTATTATTTATTGGTGGAAAAATGCTTAAGGAGGGCATTTTTGAGCAGAATAAGGTTGCAGCAGATGAACTTGAAAATGAAATTGAATCCGGAAAAATCTCAACAAAAATGCTTATGGTTCAGGGAATTGCCACATCTATAGATGCACTTTCCGTTGGATTTACAATATCCGATCACACATTTAAGATGGCTTTTTCTGCCTGCCTTATAATCGCTGTTGTGACCTACTTTATATGCAGACTGGGTCTTAAGATAGGGGCAAAATTCGGACTAAAACTTGCAGGAAGAGCGACAATAATTGGTGGTATAATACTAATCGGAATAGGTATCGAAATATTTGTACGCGGTATCTTCGGAATCTGATAACACTTTTGATTTTTCTAACAATATGAGAGGCCCCAAATGATCAATGTAAAAAAGATAGAACAGCTTACGCAGAATAAATTTGTCAACCTTTTTCATTTTTCAGGTGAAAATAAAAAGGGACATAAATCCAATTATTTTGTTGCATCAAGGGCAAAGAGCGAGGATGAGCTAAAGGCCGTAACAAGGAAGGATACTCCGGACGGTGTTTCAATCTATGCTTTATACGGAGAAAAGAAAGATAAAGTTGTGCTTATCAGACAGTACAGATATCCTATTGATGATTTTATCTATGAGTTCCCGGCAGGACTTTGCGAAAAGGGAGAGGACTTTAAGGAAGCTGCAATAAGAGAACTTCACGAGGAAACAGGTCTTGTATTTACACCTCTTGACGTTGACCCCATGTTTGAAAAACCAAGATATACCACAGTTGGAATGACGGATGAATCTGTTGCCAAGGTTTATGGCTATGCAGAGGGAAATATTAGCGACAAATATCAGGAATCAAGTGAAGAAATCGAAGTAGTGATCGCAGACAAGGATGAGATCAGAAGGATATTAAAAGAAGAAAAAGTTGCTGTTACCGCGGCTTATCAGCTCATGCATTTTCTTTCAGATGATGAGCCTTTTGGCTTTTTGAAGATCTGATCTTTTTATAAATTTCTGACATAAGGGAGGAACCATCATGACGAAGTCATGATTTGGAATGGTTCCGACCGATAGGGCAGGATTGCGGAGCAATCGTGCCAATACATAATATTCGAGGAGAGAATGCTTAAATGTCCATCAGGGAAAACCTTATAAACGTTGAAGAGAGAATTACCAAAGCCTGCGAAAGAGCAGGCAGAGATAGAAGCGAAGTTACACTTATTGCTGTGAGCAAAACCAAGCCGGTATCTGATCTTGAGGAGGCAATGCGCTGCGGCATTACTATATTTGGCGAAAACAAGGTTCAGGAGATCCGCGATAAATCCGAGGCGATAAAAGAACCTGTAAGCTTTCATATGATAGGACATCTCCAGACAAACAAAGTTAAATATCTTCCGGGAAAAGTTGTCATGATACATTCTGTAGACAAGATAAGTCTTGCGGAGGAGATTGAAAAACAGTTTGCCAAAACAGATTCTGTAATAGATGTTCTGTGCGAAGTAAACATGGCAGGAGAGGATACTAAATTTGGCCTTGCGCCTGATGAAGTATTTTCCTTTGTAAGAGAGATAGCAAAGCTTCCCCACTTAAGGGTAAGAGGTCTTATGACCATAGCACCCTTTACAGAAGATCCGGAGAGCAACAGGCAATATTTCAGAGCTCTTAGGGAGATGAAGGATAAGCTTGCTCTTGAAAACATTCCGGGAACTAAGATAGATACACTTTCTATGGGAATGACCGGAGACTACGAGGTAGCAATTGAAGAAGGTGCAACCTTTGTCAGAGTCGGAACAGGCATTTTCGGCGCAAGATAACTCTTCTTCTCATCAGTTTATTTTCTTTTCATAATCGTTTTCTTGCTAATTTTAGAGATAATATTTAGAATAGAAGTAGGGGCTGAGTTAGCCTTAATTTTTCTTGAAGGGATTTATCTGATGCAGAGAACCATGATGCTCAATAAAAACTTCACATTGGATCAGATCAATCACTTGATAGATACGGGGCATATCTTTGTTACGCCCCTTGGTCTAAATAGTACGGCATATATTGTTATTAACCACAAACCTTTTATGGTGGTTGTGACCGATGTGTCGATGTTTGCCATCCAGCTTTCCGGTTCCTGGTACGCTTGGGACGAGCTTGAAAAGATGGGCGGCGTCTATGCATCAGAATTCGATGCACTAAAAGCAGTTGCAAACGGGGTATAAACATATAAAGGATGAAAATGGCAACGATACTTCAAAAGGCGTTACTGTTAAGTAAATAATAAGAAAAGAAGGAGCTGTAAATTTTTTTACAGCTCCATTTTTTACGTTCTGTTGTGTTTCATATGATATAGATCTGTGTCTGCTCTGGCTATTAGTGATGGGATAGGAACGGGAGCAGAGTAGTCAAATTCGGCAATTCCTACGCATACCGATAAGTTGTAGGGAGCGCCGGCTTTTTCGTTTAGCATTTTTACATTTGCTCTTATTTTTTCGGAGAGCCAGTTTATCTCGCCCTTGTATTCAGCTTCTGCGATAACTATGAACTCATCACCACCAAA
>Ga0247608_10004295_pt1 | contig 16057 bp, 17 predicted proteins | sample 176DNAGHGlowgp2_FD_193490 | JGI IMG/M metagenome (GOLD analysis project Ga0247608, IMG submission 193490) | Sheep rumen microbial communities from Palmerston North, Manawatu-Wanganui, New Zealand - 1766 DNA GHGlow gp2 | ecosystem: Host-associated > Mammals > Digestive system > Stomach > Rumen ... | reverse complement strand
CTATTGCATCGCCTATGTCGGTGTTATCAAGGGCATGGTTCGAGGCGGTCTTCCAACGCTCAAAGGCTTCCTCTGCCAACTGCCTCATGGTCTTGCTCTGCCAAAGGACAGGCTTCCAATAGCGCATCCGCGCCTGCATGTACTGCCACATCTTGTAATATGCCCTGTTGATAATGTCTCGAATCCTATCAAGGGATTGGTTCAACTGACTGACAACCAACTGGAGGTCGGATGTAGTACAAGGCACCAAACCAATGGCGTATGTTCCAATCAACGTGACACCACCATAAAGGTTCTCACACTCTTCTGCCACATCACTGATGGCTCTGTAACTGGTGGTCAGGATAATCGTGTCGGCTGTCTCGAAATTGAACTTGCTGATGATTTTCTCATTGTAATCCTCCAACAAGTCCTTGCACTTTGTAATCCTGTCTTTGATAGTATTATAGGTTTTATAGACATTGAAACCTGTGTATAAGGCATTATACACCAAGTCTATATAGTCAAAAGCACGGCTGTATTTGTCTAACTCCACATTAATGTCCTTATACTCCTTGTTTGTCAACGTGGATGTCTTGTGCAGGGTCTTGTTGGCACTCTCAAGGACGCTACGGGTAATCAACAAGCTGCCTTGACGCTTATGGTCATATATCAACGCCTCGACTGTAGGTACATCGAAGTTGAATTGAGCCAGGGATGGAAGGGGGAAAAAAACAAAGAACATCAGCAACAGAAAACTGTGCCTCCTCCTGATTCCCTCATGGTTCATCAATAAGATATTATCGGTGTTATCTATATTACTCATATTTCTCATATATTTCTATTCCCTTTATTACTCATATTTCTTTTTTGGGGGTCGCCTGTTCCGTACTATCTGCACCATAGTTGTCATCCTCTGCCTCCAGCTCATAGTAACGGCTGCCAGCATTGTGCATCCACCTGCGACGGCTACGCTCGATGATGGCATGTCGCCGACCCTGCTCAGTATTGACAACGGGCATCAAGTCCCTCAACCAAGCAAGGACGTTATGCTTGTAATGCAGGTACTTCTCCAGATGAACAAGACCTGAATAAATGTGAGCTAAACGTCCGACAATCTCCTGTGCAATTTCCAAACGATCACTCGCCCAAAGCAGATGATACACATCGTTCGACTCGGCTACGACTGGATCCTGGTCGGTGCAGTCCAAAGTGACATCACAATGGGGATATTGCTGCGCCCAATAAGACAAACGCTCGGTCATCTGCTGGGAACGGCTCTCTTTATCATCTTCGCTTTTCTTTTCATACTTGATGGTCTCCAACACGGTCGTATCACTGAACTTACCAACAAGTTTCCACCGCACACCAACGATGGCACGGTGAATCTTGATACCCAAGAAATACTTGGGGCCTCGCTCTATGGAAACATCAGCAGTAAAAACAATGTCACCACCCATGTCGCCCATACCAGCAGTACGGACGAAAGTGTTGCCCTCCCAATGACCTTCGTCCTTCCAATTCAAATTGAAATAACCCAACTGCTCATACATCACATGGGGCAGACGACGGTAGTCATCTGTGGGAACTGATTCGCTCTCTACAGCATCATTCAAAGCTTCCTTCAATTTTCGAATCTCCTCTTCCTTGTTGGACATGTTTGTACGTAAGGTCGTAATCTTGGTGTTGTTCGTGGCATACTCGCTCTGGTACTTCTCCACCTCGGAGGTGGAGGTGGCGGAAGCAATGAGTTCACGCAACTGGCTCTGGCGAGTGGTCAAAGCATTCAAATCCGAAATCATCCTGCTTAAGGCAGACTCGGCATCGGTAAGCTTCTGCTGTAAATCCGACGTTTCAAGCCCCGTGTCTGTAATGGTGGTTGCCATCACACAGCTTCGGGTATGAGCATCGACGGTACTACCACAATCATGGCACTTGTAACTGAACGAACCTGAAGCCATGTCGGTTGAGTCATTGCACTGAGCACTGATTGTTACCATCGTGGCTCCTGACAGACGCAACTCGTCTGGAGCTGTATAATAATGTTTCGTGCCATAAACTATTTCATATCCATAACCATGAGCGGCATCATCATGGGGACTGTCAAAACGACTAACATCAGTGACGGCTTCGTCCCCGAAACCATCCAGGTCGTATAGGTCACGCTTGACATTGAATTCGGACATGAAGGCGTTCCAATCCATCGTATAGCTGTCATACACCTTAGTATATATAGGGGTACTGATGAAACCGCTACGGGTAACGACAACGTGACAGGACAACAGGACATACGTGACGCTTCCTTCTTCTGTCCATTTGAACGGATCTGAGACGTATGGACTGAACTCTATGGCATATACCATATCGCGCTGGGCACGGTTGCTTTCATCGACGCGATGCTGAGACCATCCTGTCCTGTTACACACAACTTCCTTGGCTCGTGCCAGCTTTGCGGCCTTTTCTTCCTCACTCAGCAGGTTCCATTCGCTCAACTCACAAGCCAAGCCGTCCACATTACCGAGATTAATGTCTGGGTGATATTCAAATTCGGTCTCTGTACCATTCCATTCACGCCTCACAAGACTCACCTCCTGAGTGTAATAGGTGCCATCGGCAGCAGTGGCATAATCGCTTATCCATTTGGTGACATTATATTCTGCCAAACCGCCATACAAAAGTCCTTGCATGGACGGCACCCCTATCAAACTCCGTAGCTTGTCACCCGTATGGTTCACATATTCATCATACAAGTCCTTATAGGTGTCAACTATATTTGTTACCTTTTCAAAACTACCCTCAAAGGTGTCGGAAAAAATGCTGCCCCTCGACAAGTCCTCAAGAACACCATTCACGCCAGCCGTGGCAAGACCAACTCCCTTGTTCAAAAGCTGGTCAAGGTCACTCTCGATATTCTCTTTCGTGAAAGCACCTTCCACCTTCGACACCAAATCCTCAAAAAGGGCTTTCCAATCTACACCACCCAAATGCTGCAAGTCGAACAAAGAACGTAACCTATCTGCAACCTTCAAGAAACTGATGTCCTTGAAGGACAAGGTGCTGTTGGTCACGATGCTCTCAAAACGCTCGCACAAAGATTTCACATCCTCCAAGGTCTCTAAAAGATAACTACCCCAATATAGAGCGGTCGATGGGTCTTTTACCATCATCTGGGTCACCGATACAACCTTAGGGATAATCCTGTTCTTGACCAACTTATAAGCACGCTTATAATAGAAATTCTCATCGGGATTCTTCCAAGGGGTCAAGTCGGTTAAAGCCTTCCTGTCAAGATACTTCGATGCAAAAATACCCGAACTCGCCACAGCTGCTGTCTCGTAGGACTTGGCTATCTTCTGCAAGCTCTCATTCACAGAAGACTCCTGGACATACTCTGCTGCAAACGAGGTGGTCATGGCAGCTGTCGTAGGTGCGTCAATATTGATACTGCCAGACTGTGCCCTGGCGGTGGTAACCGCCAAGGCCAGCACTAACACCATGAACAAAAAAGCATCTTTTTTCATGACAAAACAGCTATAGTGATTATTAACGCTTTTTCTCACTCAAATGCAACACGTGACCTGCCTGATTCACCATTTGGGCAAAGGTTAATGACTTCTCCACACCTGACATATTCCAGTCTCTCACGTATGCCTGGATAGCGACAGGATAGGTGCAATGCAACTCACGCAGGTAAATCAACAGGGCTTCTTTTTCGGCTCGCTCGGTGGTATAGGTCATATAGCATTCCCTCGGCTCTTCCACACCAAATACGTCACTCGACAAGCCACGACGGATGAACACCTCTCGGAAAAAGGCTCTGCCTTCCTTGTTGTCCAAGCGGTTGATGGTGAATATCTTCTTGCACTCCACATCGGACAAACCCAAAATCTTCTGAATCTCATCAAAACGCTCCCTGAACTTGCTCTGGTCAAGCAGCATTACAACATCGCTATTGTTGATGATGGCTTCCTTCACAATCGGAGAACCAACGATGTCCTGGATTTCCTGGGTTACGACACCGACACTTGCCCAGAACTTTCGTGCTGTCTTATAGAGGTACTTGATGTATTCAGCCATCATTTCCGAGGCAATGGCTTTCCATGCCTCTTCTATCATCAGCACCTTGCGGTTAGTCTTGATACGCATCTTCTGAATGAACACATCCATGATGATGAGAGTCACTAAAGGGAACAACAAAGGGTCATCTTTGATGGAGTCTATCTCAAAGACAATGAATGTCTCATCAAACAAGGTAGAATCCAAATCCTCATTCAAGGTTTTGTCATGGTTGCCACCCCTATAGAAATCCTTCATCATATACCTGTAGGTACTGATGTCTATATCTACAATCTTGTTCTCAGCACAGATGTCAGGAATACGCTGGACGCTATACTCATAGAAACTGTTGAAGGATAGCTCATTCACCACCAACGACTTCCTACGACGCTCCATAGAAGCTATCTTGGCATCTATTATCTTGTCAACGGCCTCTAAGTCCAATTCGCCATCAGCAACGTCGGACTGATAAAGACTACGGGACTTCTCATCAATCAGGAACTCATGATGCAAGGACTCCCGTTGCTCGGCAGAGAAGCCATTGAAGCCAACAAAATAAGCTTCATAGTATTCCGTGATGACTTGCTCAATCAACCTGCCCTCTGTCTTTGTCGGCTTACCCTTGCTTCCCTTCCAAATCAACATGACTACATTTTTCAGAAAGCCAATCTTCTCCACATTGAATTCCTTACGCTTGATTCTGAAAGGATTCATGGTAATAGGATGCTCTTCTGTATAACTGATGTACTTGCCATTGAAATAATTGCAAAGACCTATGTAGCTATGACCTGTATCAACTATCACAACATCTGTATTCTGCTCGTGCATCTGGCGCATGACACTGTTCATATGAAAACTCTTGCCACTGCCACTTGGACCCAGACAGAAAAAATTACTGTTGTCAGTCAATTTCTCCGCACCCTCTTTTCCACTGATGTCTATGGCTACTGGTACGCCCTGCCTATCGGTATAATAAACTTTCAAAGGGGTGTCCTCACTATGGGGTATGCGTTCTTTGTACATCAGACAAGCTGCTGCATCGGCAAGCGTCAGGAACCTGTCGTAGTCTTCATTCAAAGAATAACAGTTGCCTGGGAAGCTGTTCACAAACAACTCCAACTGATTATAGTCCTTCTGACTGATATGTACACCAAAACGACTGAAGGTGTTTTCCAAATGGTTCGTACAACGCTGGAAGTCCACATCATGCGGAACGGTCACAATGATATTAAAATGACAATACACCAATATCTTGTTCTCCCTTGCCATCACATCCTCCACCTTCTTGATATCATCAACGGCTATCTGGTTGCTCGGACTCGGAAGGGAAGCGTGGCGGTTCTTCTTCTTCGTCAACTTCGATTTCTCATGCTTTTGACTCGGAATCATAATCACCTGGTTATAAACAATATTGGTCGCATCGGGAATGGTGTCAATCATCGACATCAAATCAACAGGCATACTGACATTGTTCACCTCTATATTCGCAAACGGACGAATATAGGTGGGCAATATGATGTTATCAACATCAACCAAACTATAAGTCTTGAACTTGCGACGGCCAAGGTCGATATAGTCTTCTCCTACTTTGAAATTGCTCATCGACACGTTCTTGTCAATGAAATTCTGACAAAAAAACCTGTCAACAAAATCTCTGGCTTCCTCGACTCCGAGAAAGCGACATTTCACATTCCTGTCCTTCAACTGGTCATGCACCTTCTGAATCTTCACCAAGAAATCCTGCCACTTCTTTTTATCGTAGGACAAAAGGCGGTTTTTCCTGTTCTCCTGGGTAATAGTCAGATAGGTAAAATTGTCTGTATAGGCTCTCCCCTTGAAATAATTGAAATAGCTTTCACTAAAATACTCTCGACGTGTATTGCTTTCGTCTTGGAATGTATTCTTGCAGAACACATCCTGCTTATGAATCGCATAACCCTCTCCCAAGGTGGTGAGGATTGCGGTAATCAAACTGCTGAAATCATAATAGCTGTCTATATCTGCTGAAAATTTTTGCACTGGATTGCACAATTCCATAACGGCGGAAAACTCGCCGTTTTTCGTGTACAAGATGCCTTTTCCATCAACATCTTCCACTGAATAGTAAATGTCCTTGAAAACCTTGCTACGCTTGGAACCTGTGCCAAAAGCAACAACGCTGATGGACATGCCAACCAAAATGGCAACAAATACCAGTATCACATATATCGTCATAATCACTCACGTCTAAAAAACAAAATCATGGGGCAGACCGCAGCCCGGTTCTGACAGACTCCCCCATGACGAAATAAAGTTGGTATCGGTTCATCAAAGATAATGGGAATGAGAATACACGAAAACTCCCTTGTCTTCCTTCTTGGAATGCAAACCCTTGCGTTGCTTCAGGATAATCAAGGCAGCACCAACACACAAGGAAAGCACTGCGAACACCAATCCCACAAGAAAACCAAAGAGCAAATAGAACATCATAAAGCCCAAGAGGGTTGATCCTGCGGTAATCGCTGCCCAAGTGATATAGCGACCCTGAAGTCCAGCGAACTCAAGAGGACGTTGCAAACCCTTGAAAATAGGGAATTCTGGGTATTTCACTTCTTCCATAATCTGTATTTAATTATGGAGTAACAACACCTGCATCTGGAGTACCACTATAACCAAAGAACATAGGCAGAGCCTGTGCAGCAGCAATCATGAAGATACATGCGCCGACTGTCATCATGATCTTCTTCACATCCTGTTCGTCGTTGTTCATAGCGATGTAAACGCTAATGGAGCCAACGATTGCGAAGATGGTGGCTAAGGCATAGCAAAGGCTGACAACCAACGGAATGTACTGTCCAATTTGACCCGTGACATTTTGGAGTGCAGAGCGTCCAGCTGAAATATCAACATTGACATCATCCGCACGTGATACTACTGTCTTCGCAAATGCTGCCAACATGATCACCAGGCGAGCCTTGCTTGTGGTAAACATACGAGAGAAAAATGATTTGATTTTATTCATCGATTTTCTTTAATGTTTTAAAAATGAAACAATTGGGTTGATAATCACATATAGCATGCTAATTTTTTTCGTTTAATAAGCAAAAGTCAAATTTTGATAGCCAAAGAACGCTGGCATCAACAACGAGGCTGCCAACATGAAAAGGATGCCTCCCATCAACATCATAATGTTCTTCATCACCTCTCCCTCCTGATACTGCATCTTGATATAAATCTGCAAAGCAGAAATTACAACAACAATGGCTGCTACTGCGTATGCAATATCAATTACATACATGGTAATCGTTCCCATTTCATGAGTAGCTTCCGATAAGGCTGATGCACCCTTAGAGTAGTCAACACTGCCACACAACGCAAAAAGACGATGAGACACAGCTGAACAAACCACAGTCAGCAACGAACGCTTCCACAGATGATGATTACAAGGATTCAAACTCATGGCGATACATTATTTTCTTTTCATTCAAATCCATTTCATCACTCAATAGCTTATCCAACTCGCTACCTTCCAAGTCATCAAAGGACTTTACAGTGGTTTCCTCCAAGCCATCATTCACCGAATCAGCCTTATCATCAGCTTCTGTTCTCTCTTTTGGCTTTCCTATAACAGAAACAACACTATAAGGCGTTTCTTCAGGTTCATAGCCGAAAGGATCAAAATCGTCTTCATCAGAAGAACCTCCTTCGGAGATAACTTCCATAGCGGAAGAAACTGGGACGACTGTAGGAACTTCTTCAATTTGCTCTTCTGGATGAGCAGATTCTTCAACCCTCTCTGGTTCTTCAACATCACTATCTACTTCACCATTCTTCTCTATAGGGTCATCATTTTCAATCGGAGTTTCTTCTTCGTTCGACTCCTCCTGTTCACTACTGTATGCACCCCTGCTGTTTGTACCTTCTTCCACTATTTGTACCTGACCATCCTGTAGTGGAGACAATTCTTCCACGTCCTCCTCATTTTGCAAATCCCCTTCCTCATCGACTGTTTCTTGTTCCTCTTCTTCGAGAGAATCAACAACACCATCAACATCAACAATTTCCATCGACTGAGTGGTTGGTTCCTTCTTGTTCCAATCTATAGTAATGATAGTGACATAATATAAAACGTATGCCACCGACAATATAATCATATAAATTCCAAAAGCATTCATATCACATGCTGTTACTGTTTGTTGTTACTGTGCTGTTGCTGTTTACACCATAAAATCTGAGGGTAATCACAGCTAAATCTGCAAAACACCCTCTTTTAAAGGTACTTGCCGAGTGGCTTGCGCCCTCAGCTTGACGCTGAACAGCCAGCGCGATAAAATTTTTCGCAAAGATGGAATTTATATTTTTAATACACAAATTTTTGAGGCACTTGCTTAATAATTTAAGGATATTTAAAAATCAAGTTTAAAGAATTTTGAATTTTTAGACTACATATCACTATTTCGCATCATTTCACTATATAATTTGGTAAAAATCAATCTTAAAATATTAAGCATTTAATAAAAATAATAAATAGCATACCAGGTAATAAAGGAATAATGATTGGTTCCAAGTCCGCAATATATTTTTGATAAAAAAATTCCACAAAAAAAAGCCAGGCAAAGGAACTCCCCACGCCTGGCTTCTTCTTGAATCTGCAATCTCCAATTACTTGTGTTTAATTCTTCTTCTCCATGAAAACAGCCCTCATCGTTCTCGCGGATTTTATATATGACAAAAATAAGGAATGCGATTTACCACCATAATTGAACGTACAGGTGTAACTGACACCCCCTTCATCATTTTCTTGATCCATCGAAGTGAAGGAGAGTTTAGATACCAAGAAGGACTTGTAAGCGTCAAATTCAGACTGGCTGCTATTGGTAACGGTGTACATTACTTGATAAAGAGCGTAGGGGTCAGACAAGAAATCAAACGTATAACCCAAAATCTGGCGTTCAGAAGCATCCCTGTATTGCAGACCTATTTCGTTGGTAGCAGTACGGTATAAAAAGAAATTGCTATATCCTTCCATATATTTTTTCACCATAGACGGTGTGGCATCCCAATTCAGACACGGAAGAATTAAGCCTGTAGATGAAACATCCTCACTGGAACTGGAAGAACCTCCTTCGGAAGAAGACGAGCCACCACTACTGGACGAACTGGAAGACGTTGGGTCTTCATCGTCAGTCTTATCACAGGAAACAAACGATACGGCAACGAACAGACAAATCATCGATGCCAATGCGAAATAAAACTTTTTCATCTTGTTTTTGGTTTTTAATGATTAAAGGGAATAAAAATTAACATATCGATTAACTAACTATAATTCACGACACGAACGTCAAGACCATAGAGACGGGCAAAGTCTATCATGCTCTTTGTGCCACGGCTCCTACCATCCCAAAAAGCAACAAGCGCATCTGAACAAGTTGCCATCTGCTCATTACGGATGATTCCCGCTGCTCGACCATGTGCCTTCCAGTCTGCCTCATGCAATTCACACGAAAAACTAAACTCTGCAGCAAAACGCTCACCCAGACTGTCTGCACCACGCGCATGTCCGCTGACAACAACAATTTGACGAGTCTTTATTTTGTCACCAAGAAAGGACAGAACAGAAGTCCTGAGCAAATCATAGTCCGCAAAGTCCCTACCACCAGCTAACACAACTCGATAGTCAGGCTTAACTATCTCATTTCCTTTTGGGGCCATTTGTATGTTCTTTATATCTGTTTCCATTTCTATTTGAAATATATTTAGTTCTCACCGTCCCAGATGGACATGTCACATCCCAAACAGCTTGCAAGATTTCGACAACCAATATACAATACCAGATGATTGTCTTCTGGCTTTATCGAGATATATTAATATTTCTATCTGTGCTATTATTCATACTTTTGAAATATCTAATTTAAGTGGATATACTAACAATCAAACATTCATTTCGGATAGTTTCTCACACAAGGCTTCACACAAAACCCTGCTCATGTTCACTTCTACTGCATTGCCAAGGAACTTCTTCTGCTCAGCTTGGCTACCTATCAGAACATAGTCTTCAGGAAAGCCCTGAATTCGCTTCAGTTCTTGGATGTTAAGCATTCGCATCTTTACATCTATGATGCCATACATCGCCATGAATTCCTTAATCTTAATTGTCATCGGACTGTCATCCTCACCAATGGCAATACCCCACTCTCCTTGACAGGTACTGATAATATACGGCGGCATCTTATCCATCCGGGCAATCAAAGTGAAGCAGGGATTATCTATGCTTCCACCATCGCTTTTATACGAATACGGATTCATAAGGTATTGGTTGGCACTGACAATATTCTGCTTGGGATTATTGACAATCGTGGTACTTGGACTCCCAACTGATGAAGGAATGCCATTGCCGTATTGGTTATCAATAAACCTGTTGTTTATAATCTGAACTCTATCCAGTGGTACATCTGGCATAGGAGCGTCCAAGTCTATGTTTTCTTCATTAAGAGGAACTACAGACACAAATGCATTCCTATCCTTTTGTGTCTCGGTTGGGGCAGGGCGGTCTATAGAACTGTTATAGCCATTACCAAAGAATACGGAGAGAAAAGCATGATGGTCAACACAAGTAAGCGTTCCAGCTGGCTTGTCAAGCGTCTGGTTCTTGCTCATGGGATCACCACTAAATTGCTTGCTGAGGAAATTGAACTTGACATAACCCAGGCGGTTCTGACAGGCAACGGTTGGACATGGCCTGTCTGTAGGCACAGGATTATAGTTACCATTCTGATTCATGGAGTTATACTTCAGAATCATGTCGTCATAGTGTTTCTTTCCTCCTGCAACAAACTTCACCAATCCTGCATATATACGCTCCAAAGTTTTCTCACAAAGTGGCTTCTTCTTCAAAAAAATACTCGTTCCCTCATCTTCCAAGTCAAGAACCTCACGAACGGGCTTCCATTTCTTGTACTGATGAAACAATCCACCTTCATCACCATTCTTTGCGTAAGTCTGAATGGGAAACACAATTGGCAATCCACGCTTGGCAAACTGACCGAAAAAACGCCTGCGGCTGGTATAGGCTCCAAAATCGGCAGCATTCAATAAACGCCAGTCGTAATCATAGCCGTAGCTCATAACCTTTTTGATCCAAAGAAGATAGCAACGTCCCTGATCCTTACTAACAGGTTTACCATGCTCATCCAAATCACCCCAACACATGAATTCCTTCACGTTCTCAATTTGAAGGTAGTCGGGAAATAACACTTCTATATAACGGAACAAATGCTCTGCCAAGGTACGACTGTCTGCATCCCTGGGCTGACCGCCCTTGGCATTGCTGAAATTGGTACACTCCAGCGATGCCCAAAGAACAGTTTGAGCACCTTGGTATCTCTTCTTCATCTTTTCAAGATGGTGCACCAACGGACTCAATTCCAACGTCCTGATGTCCTCAGTGAAGTGAAGGGTGTCAGGATGGTTGGCTGCATGGGAGGCAATAGCGTTTGCATCGTGGTTCACACAAGCAACCACCTTGGCACACTTTTTACCACTTAAACGAGCTTGTTCCACTCCCGTCGTAGTGCCTCCTGCTCCACAAAAGAGATCTATATATAGGGCTTTAATTTCTTCCATTTTATTTAAATCACAAAGTTCACAATAATGCGCTTTATAAATCACCAAAGGGGAAAAAAGGATTCACATCAATGACATTCAAAGTGCCATCACTCAAACAGGTTCTTGGGATTTCCCTTAATATCACCATCCAACTTACCGTGCTTCTTCTCATAATTGGAAATGGCAAGGGCAAAAGCTGCATTAACCACCTCTTTAATCTGAAGATGCTCACGAGCTGCTATGATGCGAATCTTTCGCAAGGCGTTTCTGTCGGCAATAGTGCAGAACCGCTCCTCCAGCACAATCTCATCACTTTGTTTTGTTTCTACAGAGCTATTTCTTTGCTCCAAGTCATTCTTCGCCACCTTGTCGGTGGTTTTTGGCGCACCCGTCAGTCCACTAAACAGGGCTGACATGCTATCGTTTCCTATACTCATGGCTTTCTCCTTATTTATATTACTACTAAATCCTATTCTTCATCGGCATCCACAGCCACACCATAGTCATCCAACGAACGAAGGTTTTTCTTCATCATGCTTCTTTTCGTGCGGCGCAAGTCTTGAAGAAGGTATTGCAAGCACTCCCTCACACCAATACCATAATGCTGGACTGCCAAAGCAGCTATGTCTCGCAGGAACTCTTGAGGATAATCCTTGTACTTTGCAAACAGAATCATTTCAAAATACGATTGCTTGTCATTCTGCCTGGCATCAATCATCTGTCGGAAAGGCAAATCAGAATAGGCGGACATGAGAATCGGAATGTTCTCACCTTCACGCAAATGATACGTGATGATGTCTTCAGCATTCATCATGTCAACAAGCCGACTCTTGTTCTTCTCATGCATCATTTCCCACCGACGGAGACTTTTTTCAATACCCAACTGGTACTCATGGAGTTCGTCATTTCTCTTCGTCACCTCATCTGCAACCTCGCCGACAGACGAAGCAGCTACAGCCTCCTGTTTGTCCGTACCACAAGACTGACATTTCTTTTGTTCTTCATCTTTTTTACTACTCCTACCATACCAAATGACAAAAATGAAGAAGCCAAATATAAGTAAAGCAACCAAATGCTGAAGAACCATTCCCATACTTCATTCCTCCTATAGTTTCTGAATGATTTCTTTTGCCAACTCCTGATAATCACGTGCCCCGTTGCTGTCAGGGGCATAATCAACGATGTTCTGGCTCTCAAGGGGTGCTTCAGCAATCCTGACATTCTTCCGTATCTTGGTCGTCAGCACCAAACCGCCCATTGCCTCACGAAGCCTGGTCTCAATCTCCTTGGACAGCTTGCAGTTTTCCCATCTGGTCAAAACAACACCACTGATATGCGCCCCTGGATTCAAGCGAGTATTCACCATGTTGATGAAATTATTAATCATGGTGAGTCCTTTGAATGGTAAGACCTCAGACATTAAAGGGATAATAATATCCGTACAAGCAGTGAAAGCGTTCAACGTCATCAACCCCAACGAAGGAGGACAGTCTATCAATATATAATCATAGACTTCATTTGCCAGTTCCCTTAGAGCATTCGCAAGGATTCTCTCACGAGCAATAGCCGTGGATAACTCCACATCGACAACGGCAAGGGACAAGGACGCTGGAAGCAAAGACAAACCATCGGATATATGCAGCACAGGCAAATAGTTAATCCTCCCAGTCAACAAATCATAAACGGTTTCGTCAGGTTCAATCTTTGTCAGGGAACTTGTCAGATTTGCCTGGGCATCCAAGTCTATCAACAAGACACTATGCCCCTGATTGGCAAGAATAGAGCCTAAACTCGCAACAGTTGTGGTTTTGCCAACACCTCCCTTATGGTTGGCTACTGCGATAATTTTTGTTTTCTTCATTGTTATATATTTTTGAATTTCCACTTTAATTATTAAGCAACAACACTAAATATTGAGCACTCAAACACACAATCTTTGCTGCCCAACTATAGTTAGGATTTGAAAATCATTGGATTTAGAGGATAATCCTATGAAAATCTAAGTACAAGAAGGGATATTTGTCACTTTTTCATTTCTTTCTGCAAAGTTATAAATAAATATCATATTCCCCAAATTATTGAGCAATATAATTTATATATAATGATATATTTTTCATATTACTCGTTAATTTGATTACAACAATAAGCAAGAATGATTGTGGAAAGATTACAAGAAAGCCCTTCAGAACATCGCCAAAAAGGGCTTTCTTTTTCTTTTGAATCTTGCTTTCCCTTTAATAGGTCAAAAGGATTCTGCATTCTTCACCCTCTATCTCATCATCCTCGAACCAATCCTCCATGTGAATGTCAACCTCCTGCCAGATGGCACGGCTATGCTCGTCCCAGTCTGCATCCCAACGGCAAATGCCAAGCAGCTCTGCCACCTCGTCGGTCAACTCCGTCCATGTAGGACTCTTACCCGTCTCACTCACACGGTTGTTATACGCATCTTCTATCACGTCCATCAAAGGGGTGCTCTTCGTACACAAGCCGTACAATACTTCCTTCGTTTTCATTTCTTACCTCCTTTCCTTATTATCTTGCCCTGCATCAGCTTGCTGCCCAACAGCAGAAGCACAGCATAGGCAATAAAGAAGAACACGCTGAACGGACTCAGGCAGAACAGCACCAGGCTTACGTTAATCAGCAGAGCGCCGACAAGCTGGGCGTTCGTCACTCGCTCGTCCATAACGGACGAACCTTTCTTGTTCTCGGACTGGAGCCAAGTTCTCAGGCTCTGAAGAACATTCACGCTAACATCGGAGCGGAATGCGGCTACATCGGTTGTTTTCATTTCTGATAGGTTTGACTATTAAGAACAGAGAAACGGCTGCTCCTTCCCGTGTCGTCAAACCTATCAGACGTTGTTCCGTTACCAGAGCCAATGTTGAATGTGGGAAAGGCAGCCGTCGTATCAAAATACTCGACATGCACGTATGTCTTTGTTTCGTCAGTGCTACACCTATATATAATAACGGTGCCAGCCGAGGATTCCATCCTCTGGGAACGTATGGGCATAAAAAAAGCCCTACGATGTTCGTGGAGCACTTAACCGTGGCTCGTTACGTAACGTGTTTGACACGTCAGATAGATTTGACATTGCAAATATAGGGAAATATAATGAAATAGCCAAAAGATTTATCATTCAATTTTGTTTGCTTTCATAAAAAAGAGGTATATTTGCAAAATCAATATGAAAAAAGATGACTAAACAACTTGTATTCAAAAAAGAAAAGGCAATCAATGCTATTCTTTATATTGCCAGAAATCTGGAGCGTAGCGACATCCATAAGATTTGTAAGATACTCTATTTTGCAGATCAGAAATCGCTTTCAGAATGTGGACGCAGCATTACTGGTGACACCTATATTGCCATGAACTTCGGACCCGTACCATCATATATCGAAGACATCTTCAAGGCTGTAAGGAAACAAAGTTACTTCTCACAATACGCAAAGGAGTTCGAGGACGTATTCTCATTCCAAAACGATTATATCCTGAAAGCCGAACGCGAGCCAGACATGCGACACCTTTCCAAGAGCGACGTTGAATGTCTCGACTATGCCATAGAAAAGTGCAAGAACCTCGATTTTGGACAGCTCACATTGCTATCGCATGGCTATGCTTGGAGCAGTACCGCCAAAGACCGCCCAATTTCCGTGGATGACATTCTAAAAGAGGCGGGAGACCGAGACGATTACATCGAATACGTTAATGAGATGATTGGATTGGAAAGGGCTACGATATGATGGAACTGCCAATAAGCCTCATTGAAAAAAACATACACCGTGGTACCATCATCCACTCTTATGGATTCAAGAATATAGACCACGGGAAATTTTTTGTAGTCGTGGGTATCAGTGATGATTGCTTAGTTGGTTTCTTCTTCATCAATTCAGACATTAACAAGAAGATTTTCGGTAAACAACGTCTGATGGATATGCAGTTTCCAATGAAGAAAGCCGACTATCCTTTTCTAAGGTACGATTCATTTTTGTGTGCAACAAATATCATGGCCATTGAAAAAAACACACTTGCAGAAGACATTGAAAATGGCATCGCAAGTTTTGTTGGTGAAATGCAGGCAGCACATCTTTCGGAACTGCTTTCTGCTGCACGTAAGTCTGATTTGTTCACAGAATACGAGAAAACGGTGTTCCTGAGTGAATAGAACAACTTTTTGCGACTACTTTCCTTTGATTTTCAAATCCTTACAAACTCAATTCACGATTCACGAATAGCAAATCTATTCATTTTCAATCACAAGATACTACTTGTTTTCATAACCAAAAGCCCCTCTGAACATCGTCCAGAAGGGCTTTCTTTTTTTTTGAATCTTGCTTTCCCTTTAATAGGTCAAAAGGATTCTGCATTCTTCACCCTCTATCTCATCATCCTCGAACCAATCCTCCATGTGAATGTCAACCTCCTGCCAGAT
>Ga0247608_10004294_pt1 | contig 16059 bp, 9 predicted proteins | sample 176DNAGHGlowgp2_FD_193490 | JGI IMG/M metagenome (GOLD analysis project Ga0247608, IMG submission 193490) | Sheep rumen microbial communities from Palmerston North, Manawatu-Wanganui, New Zealand - 1766 DNA GHGlow gp2 | ecosystem: Host-associated > Mammals > Digestive system > Stomach > Rumen ... | reverse complement strand
GCCTATTACCGTGATGAAAATGAGGTACAATTCGTTCCGAAGATAAAATGGGAACAATTGATTATTGAATAGGTTTGTAGGGCTGTCACACCGTGGCAGCCGCATTGGGTTTTCCCGTCATGCGGCTGCCGTGGTACGACAGCCCTACAAAAACCAATCATATTATTTTCTCGTGTAGGTCACATATTCAATACCTGTGTCCTCTTTGGCAGTATAGAAGTGGAAGACTATGGTCTTTCCGTCATCGCTCAATACGAATCCCTCGGGAGGTAAATCGTCCATGTAAGTCCCGTCACCGTTTTTAGGGGTAATGGCTCCTGTTTTCTTGCCGTCGAAAGCATACTCGAAATCCATCGCAACGTCTTCAAACACTACTTCAGGTTTTTCATTCTTTTTCTGAGAAGTGAGCTTTTCGATAAAAAACCCTTCGTTTTCACTTGTGAACTGCATGACGGTATGCCAAGTGTAGTTCACGCCATCCTTGGTGCCTTTGCCTGTGCCTTCCCAAATGGTTCCAGCAAGGCCGTTGGTCTTACTCTCTACACCATCTAATTTAAACACGAAAGGTATGATGTAACTTACCCTAACGGGTTTTCCTTTTTGCTTGCCAGGCGTCCATTTCGGCATGGATTTCACGACGCGGACAGCCTCTTCATCGCAACCGCCGCCGATGCTGCGCAGCACCTTCACTTCATCAACGCTGCCGTCTTTTTCAACCACAAAGTTGACGAATACACGGCCAGATATATTTTTGTCTTTTGCCTCCTGCGGATACTTGACATTTTCGCTGATGAACTTGAACATGGCTTGTTCGCCGCCAGGGAATTTAGGCATTTCCTCCACGATTTGATAGACACCATTTTTGTCGGGTTTCATATTGCCTTCTACTGGATCGTCAGGATAGGTTGCCGTAGAAGACTTGGTTGAATGTTCCCCCGATTCATCTTCTGCAATAACCGTTCTCACTATGGTTTTGTATTCATTATTCATTTGATCGAGTTTGAACGTCACGGGCAACTGGAACGATACTCGGGCAGGCTTGCCATCCTTCATTCCCGGTTTCCATCTCGGCATTCCGCGAACCACACGAGCGGCTTCTTCGTCAATGCTTTCGCAAACACCTTTTAGTACTTTGACATTGGAAACCCAACCATCCTTTTCCACAACAAAGGACACGAAAACTCGGCCTTCCTTGCCTTCGTCGATGGCATCTTGTGGGTATTTGATGTTGCTTGCGACAAATCCTGTCATAGCATCGATGCCGCCAGGAAACTCGGGCATTTGGTCGACGATTTGGAAAATGCTGTCTGCGTCTTTCAGTGTTACTTTGGCCTTAATGCTGTCTGCGTCTTTCAGTGTTACTTTGGCCTTTAAGTCTTTTGTGGTCGAAATGTTGTAAACAGTGGTCTCGCCATTGTTTTCTGGACGAATTACAGTTGTTGCCTGTTCTTCATCCTTTTGTTCGTTGACGGCCGCTTCTTGTGCCGTCACTTTCGTGTTGGCAATCAGCAGGACGGCCAACACCGGCAATGTGGCCAAGAGCCTCCACCAGAGACCCTTGGCCTTTTCATTCTTTGTAATCATCTTGATTCTTTTTTTAGTTAGGATTAAACTGAAGTTATTACCAATTCCGCTGAAATCGACAGCCGTGCACTGCTGCAAAATCAGCATCATATAATTTCGTTTGTCAACGCCGGTGGCCACCACGTCGCGGTCGGCCTGGTATTCGTGGATGCTTTGCAACTCCTTCTTGTACAGATAGATGAACGGATTGAACCATTGCAAAACCATCATCACCTCGACGAAAAGAATGTCCCACGAATGGCGATGGCCGATGTGGCTCAATTCGTGGCGGATAATGTCTGGTGCCACGTTTTCGTTGGGAAAAAAAGCATAGCGGAAAAAGGAGAACGAGCCTTGCTCCCTGCCCGTGAACACCGCCGTGTAGCCCTCGCGCTTCTCTTTGGGCGAGCGGATGACCAAGGCCGCCAACTTGCCCAACTTAATGAGCAAAAGCAGCGCGGCGACACCCACACCTATTAAATAAATGACGGCCAGCACCTGCCAAACCGAGATTTGCGGTCGCACCGCTGTATTGGCCACGATTTCGGCTTCGGGCAATGCCGTTTGTCCGCCGGGCGTGACAACGATCTCGCTGAGCATTGAGCCGCCGAGCAGGTTCTGCTTCAGGCTGACCACCTGCGGCGCTTCCGTGCCCACCCATAGGCCGAGCAAAGGCAAAACCAACGAAAACAGCATTGCTGTGAGCAAGAACAATCGATTGAACCTCAATCGGTTGCTATTGATAAACAGCAGCCTATAGGCCAACCAAAGCACCGCTATGGCCGCCCCGATGGGCAACAGATGACCGATGATGAGTTGCTGCGCGTTCATGGCTTATTTCTTTTCGGCGGTGATGGCCTCGTCGATGGCTTTCTTCATCTCCTCAAGCTCTTCGATGCTGAAGTTCTCCTTTTTGGCGAAGGCCGAAACGAGGTCGAGATACGAGTTGTTGAAATAGCGTTCCACCACGCTGCCGAGGAAGCGTTGCGAGTATTCATCGCGGCTGATGGTGGGCTGGTAACGGTGGGCGCGACAGAAGGTCTCGTGCGTCACGAAGCCCTTCCGCTCCAAGATTTTGATGATGGTGAGCACGGTGTTGTAGGCCGGCTTCGGCTCGGGGAAGGCCGTCATAATCTCGTTGGCGAAGCCCTGCCCGACGCTCCACAGCACCTGCATCACTTGTTCTTCTGCTTTTGTCAACTCTCTCATTGTTACTGAGTTGTCGTCAAGATTCAGTTTTTTTCTACCCATTTTTCTATCCTTTTTTGATGGTCCAACGCTGCAAATATACAGAATGTTTTGAATATACAACTACTTTTTTAGTTGTTTTATTGCATTTTTCGGCGAAAATTTATAATTATTTAAAATTCAATAAATTACATTTACCGTTTTACTGGCTTTTATGAGTTTCGTCTTTTCTTCATCAGATAAGTTGAAGTCGTTGTTGCGCAAGTTGATCATCTCCATGCCAGGTTTTTCAACGAGTTCCCAAGGGAAGCGTTCCATGAGGTTGTGCTCGCAGTCGAAGTCTTTCAGCGATTTCATTTTCGAGAGGTCAGGTATGTCCACCAAATGGTTAAAGCCGACTCCAAAGCGCTCAATTGAATCCATCTCGGCAACCCATTCGGGAATGAAGCGCAGTTCGTTATGGTGGATGTAGAAATATTTCAATCGCTTCAAGTTGCGTAAGTTGCCGGAGATTTTTTCAATCTTATTGAACGATAGGAATAGTTGCTGCAAACCATATAAATCACCTACAAAATCAGGGATTTCCGTGAGTTTGTTCTTGTAAAAGTCAAGATGTTTCAGGTTGTTGAAACCCGCCAAGACCTCCGGGATTTCCTCGAACTCGTTCTCGTAGAAAATGAGGCTTTTGACCTGATTCAGGCGGCTAAAGGATTTCGGGAGCGTATGCAGCTTGTTTTTGGCCAAATTGAGACTCTCGCACCGAAGTCGCCCGATGTTATTGGGTAGTTTTTCGATATTGTTGCCGCCAATGATGATTTGTTTCACCTTCGAGAGGTTACGGATGTCGGCCCGATTTAGTTTCAATTGGTTGAAATTCAACGTAATTTCTTCCAAACTGTCGAGTTGCATAATCCATCTTGGGATGTGACGGATTTGATTGCCTTCCATATTCAATGAGCGGAGATATTTGCACTTCTTGATGCTTTTCGGGATGCGGTCAAATTGGTTATTAGAAAGGTTCAGTTGTTCGATATGATTACCTTCAGGGAAATCGATTTCGCGAATACCGCAGCGGCTGAGCTCAACGATTCTGAGGCTGTCTGAAGAAAACAGCGACTTGTCAACTCGTTCTGTTTCGTTGCCAGAAAACGCCATCAACCACACCTTGTTATATCTTGAAATATCAGGAAAGGAATCCAAAAAGGTCGAGCTAAGAACAATCGTTTCGACAGAATCGGGGTGTCTCGTTTCAAGTTCCTCAAAAAAGGCTTTTGCTGCCGCGTGACCGTTTTTACGTATTTCTTGCAATTGTTCTTCGCTGTAATAACTAAGATAAGAAGGCATTGCAACAGGCCGAGTTGAGCACGAAAATAGTATGCAACACAATGGTACACAAGTTAATAAACGAATTAAAGTTTTCATAAGAAGGAGTTTTACCATACAAAGGTACAAATTGTTTTGAACATACAACTACTTTTTTAGTTGTTTTATTGTATTTTTCGACGGAGAATATTTAATTGTTTGATTTTCAACATTAATTATCATGGAATTTATCACGAATTTTTCATTAATGATTTATGGACATTCGTGGGATATTCATGGACATTCGTGTTTTTGAACTCAAAATAGTTTTTTTTCGATTTTTTTTCTTCTATTTTCCCAAAATGTTGTATTTTTGCAGCCTCAAAACAAAGAAGCCACTTTAGCTCAGTTGGTAGAGCAACGCATTCGTAATGCGTAGGTCGTTGGTTCGAGTCCGACATGTGGCTCAAAAAGAGAATGCCTTAGCAATGAGGCATTCTCTTTTTTATTGAACTATCCTACAAAGGTGGTATTTTGACTATATTTATCGAGCAAAATCATCCATTTTGTATAAATCCATCATTCAAAGGTGTAAATTTACCACCTTTTTTATAAAAAAACAGTTGCACATATCTTTTCTTTTTTGCAATTTTGCACCAAATTTCGGAATTAATCGATAATTGTGATAAATATGCAAGACCTGAAACAGCTCATTGATGCCTATGCCAAGTGGAACCAATTGCAACCATTAAGCGAAAACGACCGCGCTCGTTTGAGTCGCAAATTCACTATTGACTTCAACTACAACAGTAACCACATTGAAGGCAATACGCTGACCTATGGGCAAACTGAACTCCTGCTTCTTTTCGGCAAAGTGGTTTCCGAGGCGGAGATGAAAGACTTGGAGGAAATGAAAGCACACAATGTTGGTTTGAAGATGATGGAAGTTGAGGCAGGTGAAATACACAAGCCTCTTACTGAGACTTTCATCCGTCAATTGCACAAAGTGTTGATTCGCGAGGATTATACGGTATATAGAACATTACCGGGAGGGGCACAAACCAGTTATACTATCCACGCTGGCTGTTACAAGACACGTCCAAACTCTGTCATTACGCGCTACGGAGATCGGTTTGAATACGCTTCTCCCGAAGAAACACCTGCTTTGATGGGTGACCTTGTGGCATGGTACAACGAGGCTGAACAACGCGGAGGATATACTCCAGCTCAATTGGCGGCCATGTTCCATTATCGCTACATTCGAATCCACCCGTTTGAGGATGGTAACGGACGCATCGCACGATTGATGGTAAATTATATACTGGCCCGACACAACTATCCGATGATTGTTGTCCGCAGCCGCAAGAAAAACCAATACTTGGAAGCGCTTCACAAAAGCGATTTGAAAGTAGGGGTCACGCCATCCATCGGTGCACATGCTCCATTGAACAAGATAGACGCATTCCTCAAGTATTTTGAACGGTTGGCAGCAGATGAGATCACGCAAAATATCACGTTCTTGCGCGAACACGACGAGAATGTTTGGTGGTTTGACGGAGAAAAAGTAAGTTTCCGTAGTCCGAACACATTAACCATTTTGCGCACACTGATGGATGAGCCGAATACGACTCTTGCAGAACTATGCCAGATTGTCGGCATCAACCGCTCGGCAATCCAAAAACAATTAGATGTGCTTCAGAAAAGAGGCTATATTGTTCGCTCAGGCGGTGACGAGGGCAAATGGCACGTGGTAATCGTTTCTTCAATATAATGCATTTAAGAAAAAAAGCCTATCTTTGCAGGCTATTCTATATTGGATATGTCTGCACCAAACAAATTGATAGAGAAAATCGAGGGCTTCACGCGGAAGTATTACCTTAACCGCCTGATACAAGGCGTTTTGGTGGGCGCCGTGCTGTGGATTGTCTTCTACCTGCTCATCAACGGGTTGGAATATTTCTCCTGGTTCCCGCCCAAAGGCCGCTTTGTGCTTTTCCTGTTTTTGCTGGCAGGCAGCGCCTTCGTCTTGGTCTATCATTTCCTCATCCCATTAGTCAATCTGATCCGTTTCCGGAAAAAGATGTCGGTAGAACAGGCCTCGGTGATGATTGGCAAGTTCTTCCCCGAAATCAAGGACAAACTTCTGAATACCATTCAGTTGAGCAACCAGATGGCAGCCGAAGGCGACAACGCTTTGCTGGCCGCCACCATCGAGCAACGCAGTGCGCGCCTCTCCCCTATCCGCTTCAGCGACGCCGTCGACTTGCGCGGCAACTTGAAGTATTTGGGCATCTTTTTCGGCTTGCTCCTCCTATTAATACTATTGATGGTGTTTTTGCCCTCGTTTGCAGTGCAGCCCACCCAACGCATCGTCAACTACGAGCAGCAATTTGAGAAGCCCCTCCCCTATCAAGTCGAGATTTTGCAAGACAACATCGAGACCACCCAAGGCAAGGAGGTGAAGTTCAACATCCGCGTCACCGGCGACCGCATCCCCGACGCCTTCTATGTGAAAAGCGAACTCGGCCAGCAACTGATGACCAAAAGCTCAGCCAATGACTTCAGCTACACCTTCAAGAACCTCTTCAACGACTTGACATTTAACGTGATTGGTGGCGAATATACCAGTCGCCCACTCCACATCACAGTGCGCCCCAACCCTACCCTACTCTCCTACCGTTGCGAGTTGCGCTATCCAGCCTATATCCACCGCACCAACGAGACTTTGGAAGCCAAAACGAGGCTCATCGTCCCGCAGGGCACCCAACTCACTTTCAGTTTCACAACGCGCGACACAGAGCAAATGAACGTCAGCCGCGACTCACTCAACTCGACTTTGACAGCGAAGGACGATGTTTTTGAATACCAATTTGTTGCCGCGCAATCCACCAAGTTTGAAGTGCAGGTCGAAAACAGTTGGAACCGAACCATCGAGCCCCTCCCCTTCTCTGTCGATGTGCTGCCCGATGCCTATCCCGACATCCGCGTCGAGTCGTTCGACGAGCAGCTTTCGACGGATGTCTATTTCTCCGGTCTCGTCACCGACGACTACGGTTTCAGCAAGCTGACCTTCAATTGCAAGGTCAAGGAACCCATCGAGAAAAACATTGTCAAAACCGTGCCTTTGGACCTCAAGCAGACGCGCTCGTCGTTCTTCTACCAGTTCAACATGGACAGCCTCGGCATCATGCCAGGACAGAACATGGAGGTCTATTTCGAGGTTTGGGACAACGACGGTTTCCATGGGCCCAAGTCGAAACGCTCTGAGACTTTCACTTACTACAAGCCCTCTGAGGCTGCCTTGGACAGCGTCGCCAACCAGCAGTCGGAAGACATCATGGAACGCCTTCAGGAGAAGTCGCAAGAAGCCAACAAACTGCAAGACGAAATCGAGAAGATGCTGCAAGACCTCATTCAAAAGAAAGACTTGGACTGGTCCGACAAAGAGAAGATGAAGGAGCTGATGGAGAAGCAGCAACAGATTCAGGATGAATGGAATAAGCTACAGCAAGAGCAGGAAAAATTGGCCGATTTCATGAAGGAAAACGAAATTGCCAACGAGGATTTGCTGAAGAAGCAAGAGCAAATCAACAAACTGTTCGAAGAGGTCATCCCAGAGGAACTGCAAAAGATGATGGAGCAAATCGACAAGTTGCTTGAGGAGATGCCACGCGAGCAGATGCAGCAGACCATGCAGGACATCAAGAAGAACAACCAAAAGATGCAGGAGCTGCTCGACCGCAACCTTGCGCTTTTGGAACAGCTGAAGATGGAGAAAGACCTCAACGACCTGGCTAACAAATTGGACAAATTAGGCGAGGAATTGCAAAAGCAAGAGGCTGAAAACCAACAGAAAGAGGCAGGGGAGGAGACAGACCAGAAATCAGCCGAGGAAGCCAAGGAGGAATTCGACAAGATGATGGATGAACTCGACGAGCTCCTGGAGAAAAACCAAGAGTTGCAAGACCCGTTCGATATGCAGAAGGACGAGGAGATGCAAGAAAGCATCGACCAAGACCTGCAAGATGCCATGCAGCAAGAGCAAAACCAGCAGAACGGCCAACAGCAAAATTCGCAACAAAAGAAACAAGACGCAGGCCAAAAGATGCAGCAGATGGCCCAGAACATGATGATGCAAATGCAGATGCAAGGCATGCAACAGATGGCAGAAGACGCCCATTTGGTGCGCATCCTCCTCGAAAACGTTGTCCATGCATCGCATGAGCAAGAAGCCTTGATGAACGAAATAGGTAGCATCCGCTCCGACGACCCCTCGTTGGTCGAAAAGATCATCCATCAGAAGGAAGTGGCCGACAATTTCAATATGGTCCGCGACTCGTTGCGCAGCATGGCCAAACGCCAACCGATGATCCAGAACTTCATCTTCGAAGAACTGCATACCATCGAAAACCAGACCGAAAACGCCATGAAACAACTCAACGACCTGAAGCTTTCGCAGGCGTTCAGGCACCAGCAGACCGCCATGATGTCGATGAACAACTTGGCGCTGATGCTCGCCGAGTCGTTGGAGAACATGGAGAATAGCATGGAGTCGATGGGTATGCCGATGCAAAGTTGTCAGTCGAAGCCCGGAAAACAAGGCCAGCAGAGCATGAAAAACATGCAACAGATGCAGCAACAACTCAGTGAACAGCTGAAGCAGATGCAGCAGAAAATGGAGCAAGGGCAGCAAACGCCCAACTCCATGAGCGAGGAGTTCGCCCGCATGGCGGCCGAGCAGGAAATGCTTCGCCAAGGGATGCAGCAGATGCTCAACGACATGAAGGAAAACGGGCAAGTTGGCGACGATGGCCTCAATGAAATCATCAAGGACATGGAAAAGCTGGAGGAGGAGTTGGTGAACAAGAAAATCAACAAGAAGATGGTTGAACGAAGCCAAAGGATTGAATCCCGAATGCTGGAATCGCAGAAGGCCCAAGAGAAGCGTGAGCAAGAGGAAAAACGCAAATCGAATGAGTTCAAGGGGACGCAATTCGACCGTAGGATCGACGAGATTCTTTACAAAGAGTCGTTGAAGAAAAACCAAGAGTTCTTGCGGAGCAATCCCATAGAATTCGCACCCTATTATAGAGACAAGATCAACGAGTATTATTTGAGGAAACACACAGTAAGATGATCAGATTCAGCACATTGGACGTCGATATGCCACCCATTGACCCCCAGCGCGACAAGGCTTGGATTGAAGCCGTGGCGAAAGGTTATGGGAAGACGGTAGGGGAGTTGTATTACTATTTTTGCAGCGATGATAAACTGTTGGATATCAATAGAGAACGATTGGGACACGACTTTTATACCGACATTGTGACCTTCCCGCTGACCGATTGTGAGACAATTTTGTCGAGTGAGTTCTGCATCAGCGTGGACAGGATTAAGGAAAACGCGGTGACCTTTGGACGAAGTTATGAGAGTGAGTTGCATCGTGTCATCATCCATGGCGTGTTGCATCTCATCGGTTTCGACGACCTTACCGATGAGGAAGAAAAAGTGATGCGTGAAAAAGAGGAAGAAGCATTGAAATTATTATTTAAGTAAAAGACAATCAGAATGTTAAAATAAATGTTTCCCGTGAAACACTGAGAGAAAATGTATTTTGAACCGTATGATATTATCGTGGTAGGAGCCGGTCACGCAGGATGTGAAGCAGCAGCGGCAGCGGCTAATATGGGCAACAAAGTGCTGCTCATCACGATGGATTTGCGCTTGATGGCCTCCATGTCGTGCAACCCCGCCATGGGCGGCATCGCCAAGGGACAAATCGTGCGCGAAATCGATGCGATGGGAGGCTATACGGGCATTGTCAGCGATAGAACGATGATCCAGTTCCGAATGCTCAACAAGTCGAAAGGTCCCGCTATGTGGAGTCCGCGTTGCCAGAGCGATAAGATGATGTTCTCCGCCGAATGGCGTAGCATGTTGGAAAAGACATCCAAGCTCGATTTTTGGCAAGACACAGTGACAGGATTGATTGTGAAGGGCGACCAAGTGAAGGGCGTGAAAACCATGATGGGAGGGGAGATTGAAAGTAAGGCCGTCATCCTCACTAATGGCACTTTCCTCAATGGTTTGATTCATATCGGGGAACAAAACTTTCCAGGTGGACGCATGGGCGAGGTGGCGGTTCATGGCATCAGCGAACAACTAAAAGACGCAGGGTTTGAGGTTAAAAGATTGAAGACGGGAACCCCGGTACGCATCGACGGCAGAACCATCGATTTCAGCAAACTCATTGAACAAAGAGGCGACGAAGAGGTGGTAGGTTTTTCCTATATAGAGCCTTTCAGGATCCAAAAACAGCGGAGCTGCTGGATAGCTCGTACTTCACTTAAAGTCCACGAAACACTCCGAAAAGGCTTTAAGTATTCACCGATGTTCAACGGACGCATCCAAGGTGTGGGGCCAAGATATTGCCCGAGCATTGAGGACAAAATCGAGCGTTTTTCCGATAAGGATAGCCATCAACTTTTCGTGGAACCGGAAGGATGGAACACAGAAGAGTATTACCTCAACGGATTCAGTTCTTCATTGCCAGATTACATCCAGTACGAGGCTTTGCGTCAAATTGAAGGCTTTGAGAATGCCAAGATTTTCCGCCCCGGATATGCTATAGAATACGATTATTTCCCGCCGGAGCAACTTTATCACTCGTTGGAGACAAGGTTGTTGCACGGCCTCTATTCCGCCGGACAAATCAATGGAACGACGGGTTATGAGGAAGCTGCATGCCAAGGCATGATGGCAGGTATTAATGCAAGTTTGGCCGTGCACAACAAAGAGCCGCTTGTGTTGAACCGCTATGAGGCTTACATTGGTGTACTGATTGATGATCTTATAACCAAGGGTGTTGACGAACCCTATAGAATGTTCACGAGTAGGGCAGAGCACCGTATCCTACTGCGCCAAGACAATGCTGATGTACGATTGACCGAGAAATCGTACCAATTAGGCTTGGCCAAGGAGGACCGATATCGAAAGTTTATAGAAAAGCAACAAAAAGTTGATGAAATCAAGTCGTTTTTTAGCGACAATTATGTCTATCCCGACCAAATCAACGGGCTTTTGGAACGTAATGGAAGTACGCCCATCGACCAAAAGTTGAAGTTGTCGTATATCTTACTGCGACCTCAACTTAGCCTGAAAGATTTGATTGATACACTACCAACCTTAGAGATTTACAAGAGCGGGAATCGTTTTCTCAACGAATGTCTTGAAGAAGCCGAAATCCAGATCAAATATGACAGTTACATCCAAAAGGAAAATGAACTGGCGGAGAAATTGGCAAGGTTGGAAAATGTAAGACTACCCAAGGATTTCGATTTCCATACCATACAATCCTTGTCATACGAATCGAGAGAGAAACTCAACAGATACCATCCTGAAACGCTTGGGCAGGCCTCAAGAATCAGTGGGATTTCGCCGGCGGATATCAATGTATTAGCCATATTTTTAGGAAGATAGCAAAATGTTCCACATGAAACAATAAAGAAAATGAACAACAAATGTCCATGGTGCGGATCCAACAAAGCGCAAATCAATCTTTGGCTGAAAGATGAGTTTTTGACCAAAGAAGACTTCCATATTTGCGAATGCTTAAATTGTGGGTTGCTTTATACCATGCCTCGACCTTCAAAGGAGAAGATCGGTGCATATTATAAATCCGATGAATATTATAGTCATCAGGAGAATAAGAAAGGCTTTGTGCCACGATTATACGAAGCCATAAAGAAAATCAATCTGAAACATAAATTTCGTTTGGCCAGTAGGGATTTGCCCGTTGGAAAGCTTTTGGATATTGGCTGTGGGGTAGGCGATTTCCTGCACATTGCTGAACATAAGGGTTGGCAATGCACTGGGGTCGAGCCTTCAGAAGAGGCTCGTGAAATTGCACGTCAAAGAATTAAAGGTGACTTGCTTTATAGCGAGGATTTGGAACAGCTTCCTGATCAATCGTTTGATCTCATTACCATGTGGCATGTCTTGGAGCATGTTGATGATCTGAAGTGGCAAGTTGCACAGTTACAGCGTCTTATCAAACCCAATGGACGCATTGTCATTGCTGTTCCTAATTATCGATCCTATGATGGGCGGTTTTATAATGCGTATTGGGCTGCCTATGATGTGCCTCGTCATTTGAACCATTTTAATAAGACTGTCCTTACTAAAATATTTAAAACCAGTGGATTATCATTAGTTTCCATGGATAAGTTGGTCTGGGATGCATACTATATTTCATTTATGAGTGAACAGTACAAGCATCATTTTATGCCTTTGGTTAGGGGAGTGTTTCGTGGTCTTGTTTCAAATGCCAAGGCGCGTAGGTCGGGCGAATGGTCTAGTTTGGTATATGTTTTTCGACCAATTTGATTTAAGCCCCCTTTTGTTCGTTCTAAGCCGTTTTTGTTTTGGAATGATATTTGTATTGCTTGTCAACAAAAAATCGGCTCTGCGGCTACGTTTTGTAATCTATTAGAAATCAAGATGTTATTTGATATATGGAGGATAAATGGAAATTAAGGTCTAAATGGGGGAAGTGGTTGCTTGTCCTTTCTGCTTTGCTTTTTGGTTTTGTGGAGTTGACACGTTTATGCATTAACCATCCTAGGATTAATGCAATCCTTGTTCAGCAATCGGTTTCAAAAATTGAGAAGGATATTCAAACCCTTATCGATAATAATGCCGATTATCATCAATTCAATAAAGCTGAAGTCGGACTTTTCGTATATCATAATGACTCTTTGCTCTACTGGAATAGTAATCAAGTTGGGTCAAAGCTAATTCGGCGAAAGGTTGAATTGGGATCTGATACGATTTGCAACCTGTTGACGGGCGATTATTATGTCAAGTCTTTCAGGAAAGGTATTCTCGATTACTATGCCTTCAAATTGGTCAATACTACTTACCATCTTGAAAACCAATATTTTGAAAATAGATTTCAGCCACTCAACAAAATTCTTGCTTGTAAGGTTTCATTTGGTGATAAACAGGGCTTTGAAGTTTATTCTAAAAGTGGGAAAACGCTTAGTAGGTGTCAAATTGTGCCGAAAAAGAGGCAGTTTTCCATCTATTGGCAACTTTTCTATGGTCTTGTCTTGCTCATGGCCATTGCTGGTCTAGTCTTGTTGCTCTCAAAGCCCGAAGTGTCAAGCACCAGATCTTCCAAGTTTAAGGTTGAATATGGTATCGCGATCATCCTTATTTTAGCCTTGGTATGCACCTATTTGCATTATGAATTCTCAACGCGTCGCGAGAATAAGGAAATGATGGATTTGGCTGGTCGGCTTATGGAGAAGAGAGACGCTGCTTTTGAAGAATCCTTCGAGCGGTTTGCACAAGAAATCCAAAACGACAGCGCTTTACACGATATGGTGTTTGCGGAAAGCAATGTGCTCTCCGATGTGGTTCTCGGCTATTCGCAAGAGCTGTTATTCGATGCTGCGATGAAAGAATATACCACATCGCTTACGGTTTGTATGCCCGAAGAGGAGATCGCTGTTCAGCCCGACAATTATATCACGAATTGTGATGACTATTTCATAGAAATGCTCGCCCGCAATCCGCATAAACGCGTAAAAGACAACCTTCATTTCATTGATTATAACACACTTGACCCTTATTATTTAGGCATTGTTAAGATTAAATCGTCTGATACAACGCGCCAAAAGACGCTATATTTTGAGTTTTACAAGCCCATCGCTCCAGAGGGGTTTGGTTTTCCACAACTGCTTCAGGAAAAGAATAGCCAGAAACCTTACGCCTATTCCGTGGCCAACTACCGCGACGATATCTTGGTTTATAAATACGGGAAGTATATCTATCCCAACTTTTTCAAGGACCAACATGGGAAAAACAACGCATTCAACACAGATCAGGGCTATAAACACTACACGGCAAGGTATGGCGACAACAACGCCTTGGTCATCAGTGTCCAGTCCAAGGATTTTGCCGAAAAAACCGCTCCTTTTGCAGTGTTTTTCCTGGGCCTGTTGATTCCTTATCTGTTGGTTTATTTCTTGGTAAGGCCAAGGCCCTCCAAATATAGTAGGAACATCCGTCAGCGGCTGCAAACCGTGGTGTTTCTTACCTTGGCTTTGTCGTTTCTTGCTATCGGACCTGTTTCCGTTGTCTATATGCAATCTGTATACAACCAAAAGACGATGGCTGCGCAATATGAGACCACGCGGACGCTATCCATCGAACTGCGTAACGATCTCGACTTGGAACAAATGTTGGCTTCGGCTTCTCGCGATGCCTGGACCGAGGTTTTGCAACATTATGCCTTTACTTTCTTCACCGATTTGAACCTCTATCGACTTGACGGTTCGCTGTTGGCTACCACCAGGCAGGAAATATACGAACTTAACCTTCAGGCCCCTTTGATGAATGCAGAGGCCTACCAACAGATCCACAGAAACAAGGCTTTGTTTTATACGCACGAAGAACACCTTGGTGAAGGCAAATACCAGTCTGCCTATATCCCGCTGACCAATAACAACGGCAACACATTGGCCTATCTCAATACGCCTTATTTTTCAAGCGCCACAGACCTCCAGAAGGGAACCCGGAATTTCATTCTGATTTATATCAACATCATTTTGGTCTTCTTAGGCATCGCATTGTTTTTCATTCTTAGGGTCACAAAGCGCCTGACCCAACCCTTGGCCTTGATTCAGAACAAAATGGCCTTCATCGAGGTTGACCAGAAAAACGAACCCATTGAATGGGAAGGCGATGATGAAATCGGTGCATTGGTGAAACAATACAATCAGCTCATCCATAAACTAGAGAAGAGTGTTGCCGAGTTGAAACGCACCACGACCGAATCGGCATGGCGCGGTGTGGCCCGGCAGGTGGCGCACGAGATCAAGAACTCGCTCACTCCGATGCGTCTCAGCGTGCAGTTGCTGCAGCGCAACATCGACAACGGAAAAGCCACACCAGAGCAGATCCAACGAACCACGAACACGCTCATTGAACAGATTGATGCTTTATCGGACATCGCCTCATCGTTCTCAACGTATGCCAAGCTGCCAGAAAACCACCCTGCGCCGCTGGATTTGGCAGAGCTGGTCGGCAATGTGGTGAACCTCTACGACAATGTGGATAACATCGCTTTTTGCTACAACTACGATGCATCGCAAGACCACACCTTCAACGGTGACAAGACCAACCTGAACAGTGCGGTCGGCAACTTGGTGAAAAACGCCGTGCAAGCCATTGGCTCGAAACCTGAAGGAAAGATAGATGTGACGCTGAAATCGACCCCGACAGCCTTTATCGTAAGCGTGAAAGACAACGGGAAAGGCATCAAGGAAGAAGACAAGAGCCAGATCTTCCTGCCCAACTTCACCACCAAGACCGGTGGCTCGGGCGTAGGGCTCTCGCTGACCTACAACATCGTGCAGGCCGCTGGCGGAACCATCTCTTTCGAAAGCACGGAAGGGGAGGGGGCGACATTTACAATTGAACTGCCGAAAACAAAATAATTAATTGTAATTTTGCAGCAGAAAACCAAAGCAATGTCAGAAAACAAATTAGGTTCTTTAGCGAAACAAACCGCTATTTATGGCTTGAGCAGCATCATCGGCAGGTTTTTGAACTACCTGCTCGTGCCGCTTTACACCTACAAAATCGCAGCGGAATCGGGAGGCTACGGCATCGTCACCAACCTTTACGCCTATACCGCGTTGTTGTTGGTCATCCTCACGTTTGGCATGGAGACCACCTTCTTCCGCTTCTCCAACAAAGAAGGCGTGAACCCCGACAAAGCCTTCTCCACCTCAGCCTTTGCCGTCGGTTTCGTGGCTTTGGCGTTTGTGGCCTTGGTCAGCATTTTCCTGAAACCCATTTCTTCGGCACTCGACTATGCCACACATCCCGAATTTGTCGAAATCATGGCCATCATCGTGGCCTTGGATGCCTTCCAAGCCATCTTGTTTGCCCGTTTGCGCTACGAAAACAAAGCCATCAAGTTTGCCACGCTCAAGTTGC
>Ga0247608_10004292_pt1 | contig 16060 bp, 17 predicted proteins | sample 176DNAGHGlowgp2_FD_193490 | JGI IMG/M metagenome (GOLD analysis project Ga0247608, IMG submission 193490) | Sheep rumen microbial communities from Palmerston North, Manawatu-Wanganui, New Zealand - 1766 DNA GHGlow gp2 | ecosystem: Host-associated > Mammals > Digestive system > Stomach > Rumen ... | reverse complement strand
ATTATACCGAAAATAATATTATACCGAATTTTCGGGGGAACCCTTTATTTTTCAACGATTCCTCCGAAAATATTCGGTATAATATTTTTGCTTTTGGAGGTTATGATAAGAGGATTATTCTCAGATAAGGTTTAATATTCGGTATAATATTATGTAGCTTAAAACCATTGATTCTCGGATAATGATACATGAGAGGCATAGACTTCCCATAATCATTATCAAGGAGGATCTAAGACATGGAAGAACGAAAAATAGTCGTTGGCGAAATGATCAGACAAATGTTAGATGCCATGGAGGAGGTGGGGTGTAGTAAACAATCATTGTGGAGTAGGTATTATCCAAGATTCAAAATGGTTGAACGTTATTACAAGAAAAAAGGGTTGATCTACTACGATCCGGCTGTTTCTGATGAGTATGTTGAACTTTTTCGAAATCGCTATGAACAGGGGGAAATCACAAAAAGTCATTACAAAGATATCAAATATATCGTCACCCACATGACCTCTTACTTTTGTTATGGGAGATTCTTCTATTCCCCACCGACTAAAGGTCTCAGATATCTGATTTCTCCACAAAACGAAGCATTGATTGGAAAATTCATTGAGCATCATGGTTACAAAGAGAACACTCGAGATGATGTAGATTGGGTTCTTCGTCGTTTTTTTGGATATATGGAGCGAAAAGGACATGATTCTCTTATGACGGTCACGCCAGAAGATGCAAGAATTTTTGTTATCGAAATGGGTTCAGAAATGAAGCTGGCCAGTCTTAAAAACGTGTTGCTCTACTTGAGGTATTTTTATTTGTTTCTCGCTGAAGCAGGGTATCCATATCCAAACTGCTCCGGCGTTTTTTCATACAAGATAACGCGTGAAATGCCTATCCAGGGTTATGTTACAGACGATGAACTTGAAAAAATCTTACAGCAGATAAACAGAGAAACCGTCACAGGAAAACGAGATTACGCCATTATTCAGTTAGCTGCAACCACCGGAATGCGGGCGGTTGATATCATTCATCTTAAACTGAGTGATATCGACTGGAAAAAAGGAGAAATCAGCTTCTCACAAAGAAAAACAGGTCAAACAGTTTATCTTCCTATAACCCAGGAGGTGGGCGATGCATTAGTTGATTATATCCTTCATGCGCGTCCTAAAGTTGACTATTCGGAGGTTTTCCTCAGGGTGGCATTTCCTACCATTCCGTTATCAAATGCTGTCGCAATCGGGGATATTTTTATAAACTATCAAAAGAAAGCGGGCATCGTCCGTCATGCCTTTGATGGAAAAGGATTTCATGGTCTTCGAAGGAGACTGGCAAAAAAAATGATTGAAGCCGAGATTCCGATGACTACGATTGCTCAGGTCCTTGGTCATAAAAATATGTGTTCTTCAAGGCAGTATATCGCGCTTGATACGACAAACTTAAAAGAATGTGCTATGGGTTTTTCAGGCATTCCGTTTACCTACACGGATTGGAGGTGACTGACTCATGAGCATTGATTTTAAAAGTCGTTTTGCGGAAGATATCAACGGAATGATTGAATTGTTTGTCTCTTTAGGATATGCGGAAAACACCTACATTCCAAGGGCAAAAAGCTTTGATAGTTTTTGTACGGAGCATTTCCCTGAAAGTGATGTTCTTACTGAAACGATTGTCAGAAAATGGGCAGATCCAAAATCAACATCAACGCCATCCGTTGCGCATTCCCGGATTGCTTTTGCAAGATGTCTATCTGATTATCAGCAGGTTATCGGAAAAAATGCAGTTCAGATAAAAAATAATTTCACAACAAAGAAAAGCATGTTCATACCTTACATTTTTACAGATGACGAGCTGACAGCTTTGTTTAAAGCGATAGATTCTTATGACTCGAATGATCGGCTGTTATCTTTGATGCATAGTGTATACTTCCGACTGACATATACTTGTGGACTTCGCCCTCGAGAAGGTAGAAATCTAAAACGGGGAGACATCGATCTAAAGACAGGAGAATTTCGTGTGGAATCCTCCAAACACCATATCAGTAGATTGCTTATTATGTCGGATGATATGCGATCGTTAGCAGAATACTACACAAACTTGAGAGATATCAGTTATCCTGATAATTCGTTATTCTTCCCCGGGAAAAAGGGAAACGGCCTTAACGACGGAAGTCTGCTTCGCATTTTTAAAGAGTGCTTTAAGGAATCAAAGCCTGGAATTCCCGAACGCTTACTTCCATCCGTTCGTATTTATGATCTGAGGCACCAGTTTGCTACAACAACACTGAATCGTTGGTTAGATCAGGGACGGGATTTAAACACGATGTTACCATATCTTCAGACATTCATGGGGCACACATCACTTTCATCAACCATGTATTATATCCATCTCCTCCCGGAAAATCTTGTCAAATCGGCGAAGATAGACTGGGATCGAATGAATAAAGTGATTCCGGAGGTGGTTGAATGAAGGGAATAAAAGACGAACTATTGTTTACGCTTTTAAAAAACTACTTTTTAATCTATCTGCCAAATCAAAGAAACGCCAGTCCCCATACGATAACAACATACAAAACTGTATGGTCTAAGTTTCTTGAATTTGCAGCAAAGAAAAAGGGGATTAAATCTTCTGATATCACCATGGAGATGCTGGATTATGATATGGTATCAGAATACTTGGATTCTTTGAGTTCAAAAAAGGGAATGACCGTTTCAACCCGAAATAACAGACTTGCTGCAATCCGTGCCTTTTTTATGTATGCATCTGCATGCAGTCCGGAATATATGGCTCAAATGAACGAAATCTCTAGAATAAAACCACAGAAACAAGACATCTTTAGAGGCGTAGATTATATGACCGAAGAAGCTGTTCAGGCGCTATTAGATGCTCCAGATACTTCTGATAAGCTTGGACGGCGTGATCGGTGTATATTTGCAACAATGTATGATACCGGAGCAAGAATTCAGGAGATACTGAATCTTCGAATATGTGATCTTACCCTCGATAAGACTGCAAAAGTAATTCTTCATGGAAAAGGGAATAAAGTTAGGACCGTTCCACTTATGAAGAATACTGTTGAGTTGATAAAAGCATATATGAAAGAATTTCATCCCGATGAACCGATGGAATCAGACGAATATCTGTTTTACACAGCCCGTGAGGGCGGAAGAAAAAAGATGAATGATGATACAATCCGGTGCCGGATGATGAAATACGTTCCCATAGCAAAAGATAAGTGTCATCTTGTTCCTGATAATGTACATCCACATCTCCTGCGACACTCTCGAGCCATGCATCTTTATCAGAACGGAATGTCCTTAGATTTAATATCGCAGTGGTTGGGGCATAGCAGCTTGGAAACAACACTGATCTATGCTCACGCCGACACGGAACAGAAACGCAGGGCTATCGAGGCGGCGCAAGGAAAAGGATTGAATATTGATGTAAAACCGGAGAAATATACTATCACCGATGACGACCTAATAAAGCGGCTCTATGGTCTATAATATTATACCGAATTTTGAATCATGACCTAAGATTTGAGTACAGGACTTACATAAAAAATCAAAAATATTATACCGAATATTTTCGGAAGAATCGTTGAAAAATAAAGGGTTCCTCCGAAAATTCGGTATAATATTATTTTCGGTATAATCAGAATTATACCGAATTCGGTATAATCCTGACAAGCAACGTGACAATTCACGTTTTTGGGACCCCTCCAGAATTACAAAATAACTCAGATAGTGATCTTAGATTGATGTATCATTCAATGATTCATCCTTCAATTGCAATGAATATACCTCCAACAGAAACAACTTATCTGCTAAACAAAGAAGATTATAGCTACCCTCATAATAAGTATAATGCAATTCATTAACCAAGTTTTCCCTATATGATCCATGATTACACTTTGGAAAAACAATTCCGCTACTAATCAATGCCTTTAATTCTTCTTTTCTCTCCGATGAGATTTTTTCGGAATTATCAATTTTGTAATCAATGAATCCACACAAAACGGATAACCCAACCGAAATCGCAAGATTCTCATTAAGTGTTAAATACCCATCTTCAGCACCATCATAAAAGTCACAGTCTAACACCTGAGCCCTAACAACAGCATAAATATATGCAGCCGATACCTTGTGCCGATCTAACCGTTCAACACTTTTTTTCATATAAAGTCGTTTGCAGTGTTGGTTAAAACGTTCGTATTCCGTCCAAATCAATTCCTTTGCTCCAACCTTAACGCGAATTCCTGCAAACTGGGATTTATATTTTTCAATTTCTTTATTTATTACTTCATCCCAAATAACATCATAGGATGCCCTGTCAAGATCCATTCTTGAAAGCCTATTTTCCATCTACATCAACCCATGAATTTCTTAATCTAATATTAGGAAGAACATCGTGAATAGGTGTATCATTGTTTCCAGAATTCTTTTGCACAATACCATACGAAATACTCTTCTTAAAGCTATTGGAAAGAAGAACATAACTTACTATTGCGACAACAATCAAAAAAGCTATGATCATCAAATAAATCATACCAACATCCATCTTCTTCATCTCCTCCCATCCAATTAGATTTTATTACCATTGCAACCGTTCTGATGAAACGTCAAATTGGTCATTCTAATTTTCACAATGTAAAAAATAAAAACCACAAGATCAATTGCAGATGTGACAATCATGAATATAACAACAACCCATTTTAAGGCATCTCCCATACCAGACACACTTGTAGCAAGATATGCCAAACAAAAAAAACAACACAAAACAATAATTGCACATGCAAATATCCCAAACATATTAGCCCAAAAAACGAATCGATTCTGTTTGAGTTGAACGCTCTCTATGAAATCTGGCAATCGACTAAATGCATAAACACATGCCGAAATGAAAAACGGCATTAAATTCTGTGTGCCTAGCATTGGCACAACGATGATCATAGCCATTAAAGTAAAGATTAGTCTATAAGTTTTTTGGGAGAAATCTTTATCCACCATATACTCTATTTTTTTCAAACCATAGCACCTCCATTGTACCATCATGTAAATATACTGTCTATTATTTTTTTCAATACACACTCAGGCCATTGTCTTTGGGTATCTCAACACGCCTTGCCGGTTTTGGATGGTACGCTTTGCGCTTCATCCTGTCAACAAGGTCTGCAAGGTTATTCTCCAACTCTTTGCCATAGTCTTCTTTGGTAACCCCATCGATTCCTACAGCCTTCGTCCCATCCATCTCTTTATGGCACTCTTTTAACATCTCTATGTTTATTAAATGCCCAATGGAGGTAAAGACCATGTTTGGGTTTTCTTTAGATAGTTGAGTTATTCTCTCCAGTTTTGTTTCCATTAGTCCTCTACCATCTGTGTGTAGCTAATGTTTCCCCTTTAAGTTTGTTCCGTATGGCTGGGAAAGGAGGATTCTTTCCCGTTCTCGACTTCCCTCCGATGCTTATACCTTTCGGACTTCGCATCTTCATAGGTACTATTCGGCCATCCTACTGCCTGTAAACCGTTTGCTTCGCTCCCTTTCTGGTTGCTTTGGCATACCACTTATACATTATTGCCCGTACACACTTTGGGCTGATATGGAGCTTACAGGCTCTCTCCATTCGACGCTAAATAATTGTATAACATGAACGGTTCTTTCCGACACCGCCGGAGCGTGTGCATTCTCACCATAACGATTGCACCCGTGTTGGCTTCTGCTCGTGTAACAGCATTGCCCTCCGAATTTGGTATTTCGGTGCTCAATAGCCCTCCCTATTATCTAACTGTCTACGCTTAAACCTAACGTTACCGTTTCGGCTCCAAGACTCGCTACCGGTGGGTGGTTAGCCCTTGCCGGATGGGATTTCCACCCATTATCTAAAGCGTCCTACATGGACGCACTACACGGTACCATATTTTCCTAGTGAACGAAGGTCGTTCCGATGAAGCCAGCGCAACCGGTTACTAAATAGGTGGTTATTGTGGTGTTCCTTTCTGTGCTTTATTTATTTCTGTGGTGGGTTGACCACAGTACGGGGTGTTATTCTAATCCCAGTTCTCCTGATAAGTCACCAGATGAATGTGCTGAATGAATTTGATATCGGATTTTAAATCCTCTTCCAGGTTTCACCAACAAACCTTGACTCAGCCATTTGCATTCATTGGGACGTAAAGACTCTACTTCAAATTCATAGTATCCTGACACAGCCGAAGTTGCGATGTATTCTCTTAGCTCATCCTCATAGTCCTTCTCATCTTTGCCCGGATACTGGAGTCTTCCATCAATCAAAACTGGCGTCTTTATTCTATAACTCGAAGGATCGTATGCTGATTCATCTATATGAACGATCCCATCTTCGGGAAGAATAAAAAGCTCATCAATAATACCTACACCTTCATTTTCATCTTCATCCCTACAGATATGTCCCTGAATGCCATCCAATTCATCGCATATCAAATCTTTTTCAGGATTGATAATCTCACCATTGAGAACATGGACAACAACCCTGATATTCTGATCATCTGTACTTGATATGTTTTGGATAGCCAACGGAATAAAAGACATTCCAGAAAACGTCTCTATATACATAGACCTCATATCTAATTGAGCCAAGTAATAAAACAGTTCTATAAGCTTATCATATTTTAACTTTTCTTCATCAGATCCTATATAGTTTTCACTTCCACCGAACAATTGTATTCTTGTCTTAAGCCCTCCACAGTTAAAAAAATCATCATCCACATCGACTTGAAGCCATCTACGGATATTCTCCCGTTCTGTGTCAATATCAATTTTTACGGGATTCTCTGATCTCAAATTTGACTGAGCCATCATATGTACCGTTTCTATATGTAGGTCTTCTGATGGAACATGTTCTTTTTCATTATGATTTTTTGTTATTTTTATTGCTTTGATTTCTTCAACAAGCTTTTTTGAATTCTCTATCAATTCCTGATTATGAAGAGTATAGCCTTCCTGCTCCTCTATCTTCAATGGAACCAGCACGCTTGTGACCTTTTTTTGTTTAAGGTCATATGTACCAAGAATATGTGTAGCCAGCCCTGCTTTTGATCTGGGTGGAGCGTTGCGCAAATCACGGATGTTCTTGAAGATAATTCTTGATATTCTGTTCTTTTCGCTTTCGCGATTCTTGTCTTTCAATGAGTATGTTGTCCTCCGATTATGGTCAAAATCGAACGGGAAGTCACTGCCATAATCGGTATTTGCCAAGCATATAACTCTATCCCACGTAAGAGTCTTGACTGCGTAACCAAGTTCCAGCATAACATTTGGATTTGGAGCTCTTTTGATTTTCTCGCCATCTTCCGTATAGCATAGGCTAACATCCGCGATGAATAAATCGCACTCATCTATCTTTGAAAACAATGTAGCAACAATATCCGGCGATCCAGTTGTTCCTAGAGTTGCCTCGTCGCGCTCTGCTTCTATCGTCTCTGAATCCAATGCAAGATCAATGGCTTCATCAATGCAGGCTCTGATAAAAAACTTAGTTTTATTTCCGGACAGATCAGACTGCCATGAATAGAAGATTTTAAACATAATCTATACTGTCGTCCTCGGAACTGTAATGCACTCATCCAGCAGCTTATGTAGATATGAAATCTGTGTCAGAATATCTGCAGCATCCTTTTCATTAACATCCCAGTGTATTCTCAGTTCGTGTGCAGTAACATTTCTCACCATATGTATCACACCGCAGAGCATCTCCTTCAGACCATTCTGCTGATTCTGTTCGCTACTTGTCCTCAGTGAATTGAAAGCGATGTATGGATTCTTAACTGAAAAGGCGGACTGTAGTAGTTCTGCACCATCACTTGTCAATCCAGACATTGTCCTTACTCGGTCACACAGGCTCTTCGCTGCTTCCTGTACAGCATGGAAATAATCTTGTGCCAATAGTTCATCCCTGCAGCACTTCAGCACTTCGGGATGCGCACCGTAACCGGTCAGTTTATCCCTCAATTCTTTTGTCCGTCGCTGAACCTCACCCATACTCTGAGCTTGAGATACAGAATAGAACTTGCCATCATCCTTGATTTCAATTCCCACAAGCATCAGGACTTTATTGATTTCCAGCCTCATCCAGTTGTATCGATCTGGATTCTGGAGCCCTTGTGCAGGTTCCATGCAATATTGAATAAATTGATAGACTGCATTAGTAGAACTGCTGGCATTCACTACAGCACCAAAAGCATTGTATAGACGTTTCCATTTCGTCAGGGTCGGATCCGGATCATCCACACGGCACTGAGCAAGGTGATGACCAAGTTCATATCCTGTGAATCCTTTTTCTGTATCGCCCATAATGCGCGCTATCTGTTCAATTTGATTCGGTGTCAGTGTTGGTAGCGCCATCCATTATTTCCTTTCTGATAAAGCTGATCCCCGCCTGCTTCATGGCTCTCCATTCTCCGGCGAGAGATCCATAGGTCAAGGCTTCATAGCAGAACAACCAATACCTATCCATATCCGTATCCTTCAATTTCCTGGCTACCCTGTTCAACGGCTTTACCTGTGAAGCATCTCTTTTCCAATGGTTCTGCTTCATAAAGTAAAGCCATGTCATGGTAAGTAACAAGCAGTCATTGCTTTTGATCACATAGTTCTGTGCAGAGATATAATCTTCGTCAAACACATCCAAGGTGAAGCTATACTTGATTGAGAAATATACCGCATAGCACAAACTCTCATAATTATTAACCTTTGCTGCATCCCGATAGATGGTATCTGAAAAAGTCTTTATGTCATCCGCTTCAACACTATACGGAGTAAACACAAATTCTTCCATCAAATGGAGAAGATATGGGTAGAGCACCGCCATATGCATGAACCTCTTTGCTGCAAGCTTCTTTCCATTATCAGATAGTTTTGAGCCTTTCAGTTTCTTTATGGCGTAGTTGATAATAGCGAAATCGCCAGTCTCTCTTGCCAGCTTTAATGCAGTATCAATAAACGTGTTGACCTGCGGATATTCAACCATTCCCGACGGACCAAGTCGTGGCAAATCGCTCAGCTGATGTTTCCAGTTTTTCTCTATGCCTATAGGTAGTTCAATAATTTTTGTCTTCTTGTGATTCAGTGGCAAGTCGAATTCACGAAGTGCTTCTTCAAGATCCCGGACAAACCGTTGTGCCTCATCATGGCTGTCGACGTAGCAATCGTAATCGTCAATGTTCCTAGCATAACGATACCCACTATCATAGAGTTTTTTATCAACAACAGTTAGAATGATTTCTGACAGAAGATTGGATGCATGAGGGCCGATAAGAAGTCCATGTGTTTCTCCGTTCCGCATATCAGAACAAGTCTGATCTATTCGTTTATACCATGTTTCATCCCGAATCGTTCTCTTTGCTTCTTCTTTTCCAACCAGCGCCCACGGTATGGAATGTGTATAAATGCTAGGAAAGCATGTGGAAATATCAGCTTGTACCAAGAACCTGCTCGTCCCCTTATCATGAATCAACAGGTCTGACTCTGGGTTGCCGTCAACACGCCAGTTCTTGTAATTCATCTCAAAGATGCGCTTCTCTCCATGTTCCTTACGGACATGTATACGGCTGATTCGATAGGACTGATTATCTGTCTGAGCGTGGAAATGTGCCTGTATCTTATCCCAATCATCGCGAAGCTCTGCACATAACCTTTGATACTTGAAAGGATTTGGAATACCCATAAGACGCGGGAGACTGATATTACGCATCACACGGAAGTTTATGTACTCGTTCCATCCTGGCTCAAATGGTAAGGACAGAGAGTTGCAATAATCAAAGAACGGAACAGCGGTAAACACGGGAGGAATCTTCTCGGCAAAAAAGCCATAAGCAAGCAGGCCTTCATAAAGCTCATCAGCTGATATTTCATCCATGAATTCTGTGTACTTCTTATCCACTGATGTCTCCGCCTCCTCTCGATGTTCATTGCCTTTCTCTTCACTCAGCGCTCCCGGATTTGAACCGGGATAGAACAGAGCCTTTGTGCTGATATGGGCACCGTTGGAGATGCCCTTACTATCTTCTCAGCCTTCATTCAACCCTAGGAATTTCTACAAGCAATACATCTGCCATTTCTGATTCCCGGTGAACTTGCTCATGTCGATGTCTTTTCTAAACTCCGGGCGGGTTGGCGCTCGCTAATTGTCAAGGTAGTTGTCAGTAAAACTTACATTTTTTGAACCACTTCTGTTTCGGCCCCCACATGAAACGAATTATTTGTAAAGCCAAAGCTTCCACCTTTATTCTTTCTGGTTTTGATTTCCTTCGGAAGGGAAGAGTATTCTTTATCAATTTGCCTCAAATACGAATACATTTTTTCTTTGTCCAAGTAAACAATGCTTCTGAACATTTATCACCTCGTGTCAGGTATAGAATCTATCCATCAGTTCACCTATAAATACACACCGAATTATTTGATACTTCTTATCAAAAATCATTTTCAAGTTAATTATGGTAAAGCCCTTGATTATGTACTCCTTCAGCCGCTCCGTCGCCCAGCGGCGGAAATTGGTGGCAATCTTAGAGTGTACTCGATATCCGAGAGAAATGATCATATCAAGATTATAATGGACCAAATTTCTCTCAACCTGTCTGTCACCCTCAAATTGAACTGTTCGGGATTTCCGAACAGTTGCCTCTTTTACCAATTCCCTCTCTTTAAAAATCTTAACTTCCTCTACTTTTTAACCCTCAAAGCCGTTTTCTTGGCCGCTTGGGGGTTCTTTTTGTCCCTCAGGTTCCTTGGCCGGTTGCAGAAAAGCTATGATCTCATCAACACGGTTGTACTGTTTTCCCGGAATATGCGCTGCAACATCTTTGTAACATTCGTAACGTTTTCTTAAAGGTACACGGTACCATATTTCCTGAACAACGTGGAACTGATCAACGCAGCGCTCACAGTCTGGGGTAAACTCATTGACGCACTCAGTGATCCACTTGGCACCATCCCCGGTCACGACTTTAATGCTTGCAAGTTGCTCCGCTGAGAGCTGTCGATAAAATGCTTCGAGTACGGTTTTTCCGTGGCCTTGCGCAGCCCAGACGACCGTGTTCGTATCGTGGTTGACGATGACAGTGATGTACTTGTGCCCCTTCTTGTAGCTGGTCTCATCGATGCCTATGTTTATGAGATTATCAAGCCTGCGGGAGCGCTCCGGTTCTATGTCATTCAATGTCCGGTGCACACACCTTCCGACGGTCTCCCAGTCAATCCTCATATACTCAGAGACGACGCTTCGTGGGAGATAAATGGCAAGCCAGCCGACGGTAAGATCGAAGTCCTTGGTAAACCCGCTGTTAGGATATGCCCAGGGGACATCAGCCACAACAATACCATGTTCAGGGCACTGGATCCGATGCGTATCACAGGACACTTCAACAAGAGTACCTCCCCAATCCAAGGCTCTCCAGATACGCGGTAGTGGATTCTTCTTGTCATAGCGGGGACAACGTTTGTGGCAGAAAGGGCAGTCATCTTTATGCCAATGGTTGGGACGGGCATGAATCTGAATATGGTTCACTCCGTCCGCATCCGTATAAAAATCTGCGCCTTCTACAACAGCGTTCTTGACATTGAGTAACTTTTTGCATAATGTATTAGCAGAAACCATCTGTGGGTACTCCTTTTCGAGTTTGGTTTGGTCGCTAATACTCTAAAGGACGCAGGTGGTTTTTTCAATTGTAAATTACATCAGAGGCTGGGCATAGTACCCACCATCATGCCAGAAGCCTCGTATTTATTATCAATTGCATTAAGATAGGAGCCGTTAACGATAAATTGCTCTTTTTGCTCCAGTTTTGAGATATGATAAGGAATTCATCAACCATCAAATCAAGATTATCATCTGATAAATTTGTAAGCGTTGATCCAACCTCTGTAAGTCCTTCACTTATGAAATGCTTTACAAGTTTATTCCTGATATCCTTTATAAACGATATATCAATCTTGCTTGCTTTTAATGCATCTGCAAATATAATAGTAAGTAATTCATCTTCATAGATACAATCTGCTAACGCCTTTTTTAGCAATGAATTCAGTACTATTGAGCCATTGATATTGGGGTTATAAGCCGGGTCAAAAAAAGTCTCAATAATCTTTGCTGATACCATGTACTTCTTATCAGCAATAACAAACATTGGAATGGCACCTAAATCCTCAAGCAAGAAATCCGTCATTTCGAAGAAATACTTTCTTTTTCGTTCCAATATGTGTTTTGATTTAAGTTCTTGAGCCTTAGAAAAAGAAAATAATTCATTAATCTTAGCAATAGCAATTTGACACTGGTCATCTTTAAAAAGCCAACCACCATAAACAAAAAAAGGTTGTTGTGGGTCAACCCAATTTGCTCCCGTATTACCGCTCTCATCAAGAAATAGTTTCATTTTCCTTTACCTCATGGTTATCAAATAAATCAGAGCAATATATCATCCAATGAATATTCAGGCGAACAAGAGCCGGGTATCTGTATTCCATCAAAATACAACTGTCAATCATAAAACAATAACCTCTAAACATCCGAAAACACAAATGCTTACAGATAATACTTCTTTCCCATACAGTATCTATACAGTTGTGCATTAGTTTTCTATAATCACTAATAAAACATTCGTAAACGTCAAATCAATCGTCTTGCAACGATTTTGTAACATTCGTAATACCTTCTTAATGGTACACGGTCCCATGTTTATGCGCTGCAACATCTTTGTAACATTCGTAACGTTTTCTTAAAGGTACACGGTACCATATTTTTCACGCCCCCAGTATCACTTACCAATAAACACACTTCCGGTACTTTCTATAGATAATCTCTTCCTACCAGTCTTTATTCGTTTTTCTATTTATGCAAGATAATTCTCCGTTACCGTTCTATATCTATTCAATCAACCTGCTATCTAAATCATCCTGTTATCTTCTATCGTTGTTATGTCTTTCACACTCGTCAATAAACTAAAACAAGAATCTTATAGCATTCGAACACAGGACTTATTCCTTACTTTGTGCCTCTAAACAAGTATACTCCTCAAGAGATTGGCAAACATTCAAATAACCCCCCACAAATGATATTTCTCCTCTTTTTATCACCTAATGATAACGTCCAGCAATGGTTATATCATGCATACTTCTGTAAGAATCCCAATATCACTCAACTCATACTTATACCGTTCCATCAAACCATCTTCAACTCCATGATAATCGTTTTCCATGTTCAGGGAACTGTACTTTGGCGCTCCAAGATTATGCTCTTTGATAAGTTCAATCTTGAGTATCGACTCACGATATCTCTCCAACAAATCATGCACGGCTCTTCTATTCTCATCTGTGTCCGTATATGAACCAATCACAGGGATTCGGATTACAACAGGTTTTCTCTTTCCCTCCGAGTTTTTCCATGATAGGAGCGTGTCAAGATTTGAAAGATAGAGCTCAAGATTCCCCTTTTCCACTTCCTTACAGCGGTTAGCGTTAAGGATCTTCATATCTACATAGAAGAAATCAATATGATTGATGGCAAGATTAAGAAGTTGTGTAGGGACGAACAAACTGGTTTCGACTGCTATATGAACCAGTTTTTCGTGGAGGGTTGCAACTACCGGTCCCAAAGCATCAATCTGCAACAATGCTTCTCCACCACTGAACGTAACACCGCCGGGAAGACGCTCTATCATAGCCACATCTGTTATGTTCCAGAGCGTGGGATCAGTGATTTTCCCCCCGTAGAATGCGAGGTCCTTTAGACACTCTTTAGTAAGTTCTTCAGGAGAATATAGTTTTCCGTAGGTTCCCGACAAGCCATCTTTGATATAATCCTGTATCTTAGGAATCAAATTTTCTGGATTACTGCACCACGGGCAACGCAAAGAGCACCCCTTAAAGAATACTGTGGTGCGAATACCAGGACCATCATGAAGACTAAAACGCTGGATGTTGGTAAGAAGGATTTGGCTCATGCGGTCACCTCGACCCCCGTCAACAGTTCATCTATTTGAACTATCTTGTATGCGGATTTGAACTCAAATCTGTATTTCTTTGGTTCTTTAATCAACTCATCCACAATTATAAAACGATATTCATCCTGATTTTTGAAGTTATTATCTTTGCAAAGAAGGTGGCGATAGCGTTTGTCATAGGTTGTGGTAAACACCTGCCCTCCACTTTGAGGTAACACTTTTTCATCTCCTGTAGATAAGAAGGATGCCATCCCGATTTCATTAATATCAAAATTGAAATAATGGACGTGATCACTGATAATATCATGTCCTTCAGCCCTGGCAACTTCTTTTATAAAGACATCCGGATTAAATATTACCAATCCATGAGTAGCTTTAGGAAAGTCTTTTTTTATCTTCTCGATTTTCTCTGATGAGAGCTGTATATTCTTCTTACCCGATTCATCCGAGATGAACTCATTCCCATAATATGAAAGACAAAAAACGGGCATGGAGTTTACATCTTGAATGGAAACAGTGAAAGTGCAATTCTTCCCCTCAAAAACTACACGACCATTATCAGGATCCTCCATACGAAAATTTACGGCATGAATCTTCCATTTACCGTCAAGCATATCACCCTGTCCTTTATTATGTTGTTCTACCTCCATCTTTACGTATGTTTCAGAAGGAGAGAACCGAAGAGAACCATTAACTATCTGCTTAAGATGTTTCTCTTCACCATATTTAATAAAAACACCCATATGTTAATTCCTTAATCTCTTTCGCTCCCTATTGAAGTCAATTAAAGTAGGCCGTGAACGTAGTGAGCAATCCAAAGTTTCCTTCACCACCCGTATATTTACGTGCTTTCTTACGCATTAGTCTGCCTGCTACTTCCGTCATTATGAAACTGAATTTAACTCATTGGATGTATCTCATCCCAGTTAGACTGAAGGTGGAGTTGTTATAGTGATAATATGCCTTTGTCAATGGATATGACCATTTTTCTAATTGTATCGTCGGTATTATGGTAGATGTGCACAGTTTTGTGATCATGCACGAATTAACCATAAATCCGTTTGACCACTTTAAGCTTCCCCAGCAGAAACGCCCCAAAGCACGTAATTAGGACAATTCCAATCCAACTGATCAACGCGATAATTATCGGTTCTGTCGCCACTTTTTTTATGACACTACTAATCGGATAAACACTATTCTCTAAGAAATGTAAGCAATAGATCAGTAAGCTGTTAATTCCAATCCATGACAATATCTTCTTAACCCAAACACTCTTCTTGCTAAGGAAATTGCATACTCCAAAGATAATCAGGCATCCAGCTATAGCACCAATCACATCTACAATTCCAAGTTTATAATAATTTCCGTAAAGATGAATACATCCATACACTGCCGAAAGGAACCATGTAATTAATACTATCACTATCCATGGTGAACGGATGAAATTTATAATATCTGATAGCAGATTATTCTCTTTTATGTAGTACCCAAGCCATACCCACATTACTGTAGCCAAGCCATTCTGAATGCTTAATGGAATCCACCCAAAGATCATTGTGGTCCCGATGGCTATAGTAGATATCATTAGAGCTATGATTCCAGCCATCTTATTCTTGCTCACAACTTTTACAACAATACTGCTCCAGAAAAGTGCTAGCAGGTACCACATCATACCAATTTCTGATCCTGTACCAAATGTACCAATCATACTCCCATGCCCGCTACCGCTTCCATATGCAGATATCCATAACCATTTCAACATTTCCTGCCATGCAGATGAATTGGTATGATCTTTGAAAAAAGTTGCTGCTACACATAGTACAGTCGCAATAAGGCAACTGATAATATACGGACTCAACAATCTCTTGGCTCGTTTTGCTACAAATTGTTTATAATCGGCCTTGTCGGAGATCAAAAATCCGGCAATTATAAAGAACAATGGCATGTGAAACGTCTGTATGAACTGAAGCGGCGTATTCAGGCCGTTTTTCTCAAACTGGTGTCCAAGGATTACCATCATAATACAGACGCCCTTACAGATATCGAAGGATACTATCCTGTCGTCTGTCGTCTGTCGTCTGTCGTCTGTCGTCTGTCGTCTGTCG
>Ga0247608_10004291_pt1 | contig 16061 bp, 19 predicted proteins | sample 176DNAGHGlowgp2_FD_193490 | JGI IMG/M metagenome (GOLD analysis project Ga0247608, IMG submission 193490) | Sheep rumen microbial communities from Palmerston North, Manawatu-Wanganui, New Zealand - 1766 DNA GHGlow gp2 | ecosystem: Host-associated > Mammals > Digestive system > Stomach > Rumen ... | reverse complement strand
CGGCCAGAACTGCAACCCGCTCGATAATCTCAAGGTCGTTTTCCTTGGAAGCGTCATACTTCTTGCGGATGGTCTTGTCGGTGTTGGAACGGGCCGTTCCGCTCTCCCAACCGCGGTGCGTCAGGTGGCCGCCTGCCAGCGGAGAATACGGGATACACGACACGCCATACTGCTCGCAGACGGGAATCAGTTCGCGCTCATCTTCCCTATACATCAGGTTGTAGTGGTTCTGCATGGTGGAGAAAAGGGTCCAGCCGTTCCGCTCGGCGCAGATCTGCATGTTATGGAACTGATAGCCATACATGGCCGATGCGCCGATAGCACGCACCTTTCCGGCTTTCACCAGCGAGTCAAGGGCTTCCATCGTTTCCTCGATGGGAGTGCCGTAATCAAAGCGGTGAATCTGGTAAAGGTCCAGATAGTCGGTTCCCAGGCGCCGGAGCGTTCCGTCAATCTCACGGAGAATGGCCTTGCGGGAAAGCTGGCCTTCATTGAAAAACACCTTAGAAGCAATGACAACTTGATCACGGGGGACGCCGATATTCTTCAGCGCACGTCCAAGATACTCTTCGCTGGTCCCGAAGGAATAGATGTTGGCCGTGTCGAAGAAGTTGACGCCGAGGTCGATGGCGTGTGCCACCATAGCCTGCGTGTCTTCAGGACCCAGGGTCCACTGATGAAAATCTTCCGAGGCTTTTCCGTAAGACATACAGCCTACACAGATGCGGGAAACCTCAATCCCGGTTTTTCCGAGGGTGGTGTATTTCATATCAATTCTGCCTTTTTACAAAGTCTTCAATCTGCTTTCCGGCGGTTTTGACCTTTGAGCCCTGGATGGAGAGGCCCTTCTTTACCGTTGCAGAAGGGATTGCGGCTTTGAGGTCACGAAGGCCGCTGCCAAAGCCGCTCCCCTCGTGTGTGGTGAACGGAATCACGGTCTTACCGGTCCAGTCGTGGGCCTCCAGGAAGGTGGCGACGCACATGGGGTAAGTGCCCCACCAGCAGGGCCAGCCAAGATAGATGGTATCATACTTGGAAATGTCGATATCGGCCTTGAGTGCGGGACGGGCCTTGGCATTCAGTTCGTCCTTGGCTTCCTGGGTGCATTTGTAGTAGTCGGCAGCGTACTGCCTGACGGTTTCCAATTGGAAGATATCGGCCCCGGTGAGTTTCTGAATCTGCTTTGCGACAACGGCAGTGTTGCCCACTTTCAGGTCCACGATGCCGTCGGAGGTATAATTCTGCCCGGTACGGGAATAATAAACCACAAGGGTCTGGGCCGATGCAGACAGCGCCGCAAGGGCAAGGATTGCTGTAAGGATGAGTTTTCTCATAGATAATTTGCTTTATGAGATTCTTCGCTGACGCTCAGAATGACAGTTATTTGGCTTGTTCAAGGATAAGTTTCACTTCACGGTCACAGTGGGAGGCGGCGGCGCCGTGAATGGCTACGCCGGCGGTGAGGTTGGCATCGGGAACGGTCATTTTGATCTGGCGGATACTGCCGCCCAGGCCGCTGCCTTCATGGGAGCAGAACGGGACGATCTTCTTTCCGGCAAAGCTGTAACTCTCCAGAAAAGTGAACACAGCCATCGGCGGAAGGCCCCACCAATTGGGATAGCCCAGGATAACGGTGTCGAACTGGTCCATGTTCTCCACCGTGGCGGTAAGTTCCGGACGGGCCTTTGCGCGGAGTTCCTCCTTTGCCTCGTCGATGCAGACCATATAGTCCGGAGAATACTTCTTCACGGTATCTATCTGGAAAACATCGGCATCAGGAAGCAGTGCCTTGATCTTCTCTACGATAACTTCATTATTGCCTTTTGCAAGGTTTCGGATGCTGCCGTCAACATAATTCTGCCCGCGGCGTGAATAGAATGCGATAAGAGTCTTTCCCATAGTTGTTATCAATTAACTGCTGCAAAGTTCGGTGTTTTTACCGAACATCCCGTTATCGATTTTACTCAGGAAATTATCGAATTCTCCAAATATCAAGATAATACATCTGGTTGCAAACTCGCCGTTGCACTCGGAATGGAAGATAGCGTTTACATGAATTGGTGTGAAGAATTCATTCTTCAATATATTATTTGCAATTTAAAGAATAAACTGTATATTTGCAGTAGCGATTCTACGGATTCGCTGATCTCTGGGCTAACGATTTCTTCGTTAGCCCTCAGTATTATATATCAATTTAACCTTTTTTCCATCGAAAACCCAGATGCCCAAAACTGGAACTCCATTCTGAATCTGGCCATGAACCTGCTGGATTACATAGCCATCTGTCAGATTACAATGGCGTATAATGACTCTATCAGACTGTGCCAAGCCATTATGAAGCATGTTACGTAATGCATTTTTGGGCTGATTGGACGTATATGATTCATATTCAACAAACTCCCCGTCAACAAGCAGGTCTGGACACTTTCTGTAATATCTGGTCCCAATCAATTCTCCAAACACTTTACGATATAGCGGATCCTTATAATGAACCGCATGAAGTATCTTTACTTCATGTCCACTTTCTGCCAGGCAATCTGCGACGGCAAGTATGTCATCGTAATCCGTACCGGTTTCGTCAAAACCCAGCATTCGCCAAATGGTTCCGCCGCTCGGAAACTGTTTGTAAAGCACAAACAGGTCACAATCATCAATCATGGTGACGAGGAATTGATCAAGATATTTGTGAAGGGAGCTGCTTCCTGGACGCGGAAGACTTACCATACTCCTGATTTCATTACCGGCCGATTCGACGACCGCTCTACTGAGCACAAATATAGCCAAAGATTTCGAGCCGAACAAGACAAAGCAACGCCGCCACCATCGGCGGGAATTACTTCACTAAGCCAGCCTTGCTGGGCGCAACGCCGAACTCTTTTTTGAACATGCGGGTGAAGTGCTGGGGGTATTCGAAGCCCAGGGCGTCGGAAACAGCGGAGACGGATTGGCCTTCCAGCAGCATGCGGCGGGCTTTTTCCATCAGGTAGCGGCGGATGTAGCGCGAGGCGGATTCGCCGGTGCGGGCGCGGACAAGGTCGCCGAAATAGTTGGGAGAAAGGCAGAGTTCTCCGGCGCAGTACCGGACGCCGGGGACACCGCCGTTCACCTGCCGGCCTTCGGCATAGTAGCGTTCCAGCGCCGAGTCTATCTTTCGGCCGAAATCATCTTTCTGGACCACCTGGAACTGGCGCTCGTAATAGCGTGCGGCAAGCTCCAGCAGCAGGGAGATATACGACAGGACGATGCGCCGAAGATGAGGGTCCCCGGGAAACTCCACCAGCTCTTTGCGGATAGCGGCGATGCAGCGCTCCAGGCGGAGCCATTCTTCCGGCGTAGGAAGGAGGGCTTCGTTGCTGTAATAGGAGAAGAAATGGTAATCCTTGATGATGCGCTCCAGGGTGGTTCCCGGAAGAAAATCCGGGTGGAAAAGCAGAACCCATCCTTTGATGTGAATGATTTCCCCATTGTCGGTGACGCCCCCTTTCTGCCCCGGCGCAACGCACGTGAGAGACCCTGCCTGCACCTTGTGGGCTCCCTGCCCGTACTGGATGGTATATGGACTTTCTTCCATCAGGAAAAGGCCGTAAACGCCATATTCACAGAGACAATGGCGGCACTGATCCAGCTCGTCATAGTGGATGACGCTCACCAGCGGATGCAACTCCGGAGCGCCCACATACCGGGCGTAATCATTGACAGACTCAACATGAAGGACCTTTTCCATACTGCTAAGATACTAAACTTTCCGTAAAATTGGTAAGAAAATCCGTAAAGAAGATATCCGCTTTCAGAGCCAAACTACCCATCTTTGCACTGAACAAATCATTAGATTATGAAAGCGACAAAAATAGCACTCGGAACCTGGGCCTGGGGCGCAGGAATGTTCGGCGGAGACACCGTCTTTGGCAGCACTACCGATGAAAACAACCTCAAGCCCGTCTTTGACGCCGCCATGGGCGCCGGGCTCAACCTCTGGGACACGGCAACGGCCTACGGCATGGGTGAATCTGAGCGCATCCTTGGACATCTGGCATCGGCCTACAAAAGGGAAAATGTCCTGATTTCCACCAAGTTCACCCCTCAGCTAGCCGAGATGTATGACAACGACGTGGTCAAGATGGCCGATGCCTCCCTGGAGCGCATGGGGCTGGATTACATCGACATGTACTGGATCCACAACCCCATGGACGTGGAGCGCTGGACCCCCGGGCTCATTCCGCTCCTGAAAGATGGCAAGGTGCGCAAAGTGGGCGTTTCCAACCACAACATCAAGGAAATCCGCCGGGCGAATGAAATCCTGGGCCAGGCCGGATTCAAGGTAAGCGCCGTGCAAAACCACTTCAGCCTGCTGTACCGCTCCTCCGAAAAAGGCGGCGTGCTGGACTATTGCAAGCGCAGCGGCATCCAGTTTTGGGCCTACATGGTGCTGGAGCAGGGCGCCCTCTCCGGCAAATACAATGTCCAGAATCCTCTTCCCGCCGACAGCGACCGCGGCCAGAAGTACAACCCCGTCCTCGGCCAGCTCACGGCCCTCACCGATGCCATGAAGGAAATCGGCATGAAATACAGCCTCTCCTGCTCGCAGGTAGGCATTGCATGGGCCCTGACAAAGGGTACGATGCCCATCATCGGCGCCACCAAGGAACGCCACGTTCTGGAAGCCGCACAGGTCATGGATACCGTCCTTACCCCCGAAGAAATCACCCGCCTGGAAGCCCTGGCCGATGCCGCCGGCATCGACACCCGCGGCGACTGGGAACATACCATGGAGTAAACTATGAAAAGGCTTTTTGCAATTTTCACTCTAATGAGTATCAGTATTTTAGGCCGTGCGCAGATAGATGTGCACTGCCACATGATTCCCGAATCTTACCTGGAGGCCGTGAAAGCCCACGGCCTGGACCCGAAGGACATTTTTTCTGATAAAGCAAAACTCCTTTTCAAATGAAACTGCATAAAGCAATCGTCGTTTTAGCCTTAATGATTATGGCCATTCCCTTAAACGCCCAACTCTCCATCAATATCCGCTACACCGGACCCAAAGGTGCTGCGAAGAAATACGTAAAAGAAATGGAGCAGAGCGGCATCGCCGCCCGCATCCGCGCCGTGGAAGGTTGTATCCGCTACGACTATTTTTTCCCGGCCGATGACCCCGACGGTCTCCTCCTCATAGACGAATGGGCCGACCAAGCCGCTCTGGACCGCTACCACGCATCGCCCATGATGAAGGAAGCGGCAGCCCTGCGTGAGAAATACAAACTCGGCGGTCGCCAGATACGCATGTTCAATCCACTGGTCCGGAATCCCCAGAATGATAATAAACAACAAACTATGAATAATGCACTTACCCCCCGTCGGCAGGGACTTGCCGTCATGGCGGCGTTGGAAGCCAAAGGCGACCAGACAGGCCTGGAAAAGGCCGCCGTCGAAGCGCTGGATAATGGCCTGACCGTAAGCGAAGCCAAAGAAGCGCTTTCACAATTGTATGCCTATACCGGTTTCCCGCGTTCCCTCAATGCCTTGGGCACCTTGCAGAAGGTTCTGTCCGCCCGCCAGGCTGCAGGAATCAAGGACAATCCCGGCCAAGATGCCGATCCGCTTCCTGCCGATTATGATGCCCTGAAACAGGGTACAGCCGTACAGACCCAGCTGACAGGAAAGCCGTTCGACTATGGTTTTGTCCCTGCCACAGACTACTACCTCAAAGCCCACCTCTTTGGCGATATCTTCGCCCGCAACAACCTCAGTTTTGCCGACCGCGAGATTGTTACTGTCAGCGCCATCTCTGCCCTGCCGGGCTGCGAGCCGCAGCTGATTGCCCATGTCTCAGGCGCCCGCAACATGGGGGTGTCGGATGCCGAACTCCGCGCCCTCCCCTCCCTTTTGGAAGAAAAGGTCGGCCTGGCCGAGGCAGAACGCCTCCGCGGTGCCCTGAAGGCTGTTTTGGGAGATGCCCACACCCCCGTGCAGACGGTGGATTTCTCCGTCTGGCCCATGGGACAGCCCAATACCGCTTATGCACAGTACTTCACCGGCAACAGTTATCTGGCTCCGATGGATGGCGGCCTAGCCAACGTCACCTTCGAGCCCGGTTGCCGCAACAACTGGCACATTCACCACAAGCAGGTCCAGGTTCTCATCTGCGTGGCCGGTCGAGGCTGGTACCAGGAATGGGGCAAACCGGCCGTACCGCTTGTTCCCGGCACCATCATTGAGATACCGGAAGGCGCCAAACACTGGCACGGCGCCGCTGCCGACAGCTGGATGCAGCACCTCACCTACCACAAGGATGTCCAGGCAGATGCTTCCAACGAGTGGCTGGAACCCGTATCAGACGAACAGTACCACAGGGTCAAATAACTACAGGGAAAGGGTGACACGGATGTCGCCCTCCCCTGCTTTCAGGAAAGATTTGAGCGCATCCATCGACCCGTATTCCATTCTGCCGATACGGGTGTAACTCCAGGAGTTGCTGCCATAGAACAGCACAAGTTGGTTGCCGCTGTAGAGAATGACATCGCCCGCTTGCGTGGTAATCTGGCTGTCGCTGGCGGGAAGTGACCGGCCCAGGGCTCCCACTTTCTCAAATCCGCCGTAATCGCGGGCGGTATAGGTGATGGGGGCTGCCTGCAAGGCTTCTACAAGGGCTTTTGTGCTAGCATTGTTTTCAATGGCAATCGGGAGCGTTTTCCCGTCAATGGTAATCTGAATTTTGTCCGGCATCTGTGATTCTTTTTGGGGGTCTTCCGGCTGCTGTTGCTCTGCACCGGGCTCAGGAACCCTGGTGCAGGACAACAGGACAAGGAACAGTACTTTAAGGAACGTTTTCATCCTACTGCAGGTTCTCCTTGAAAAAGTCCTCGATCTTGTCGAATGGAATCACTCCTGCAGCATCATCATAGAGGTCCACATGGGAGGCTCCGGGGATGATCAGGAGCTCTTTGTTACCTTCTTTGGCGCTTTCTCCGACGACATGCTTTCCGGTCATGCGCTCGAAGGCATACTCGCTGAAATAGCGGCTGTGAGCCTTTTCGCCGTGAATGAGAAGCACAGGATTCTCGATTTCATGCGCCCAGGCCAGCAGGGGCTGGTTCAGAAAACTCTGGCAGCCGATAACGTTCCAGCCGTCGTTGGAGTTGCCACTGCGTTTGTGATAGCCGCGGGATGTCTTGTAATAGGCATGATAGTCCTTGACAAACCACGGAGCGTCCTCGGGAAGCGGATCTACAACACCACCGGCACGCTCGTAAGTGCCTGAAGCATAATCTTTCGTTCGCTGCGCAGCCAGGGCGCGGCGTTTTTCCTGACGCTGTGCGGGCGTATCCTCGCTGGCGAAATATCCCTCCACATTCACCTTGCTCATATCGTACATGGTAGAGGCCACGGTAGCCCTAATGCGCGGATCCAGCGCAGCCGCATTGACGGCCATGCCACCAAAACCGCAGATGCCGATGATGCCGATGCGCTTCGGGTCCACCAGTTCGCAGTTGGAAAGGAAATCGACGGCCGCCAGGAAATCCTCCGTATTGATGTCCGGGGAGGCCATCCTGCGAGGTTCGCCACCGGATTCACCGGTGAAGGAAGGGTCGAAGGCAATGGCCACAAAGCCTCTTTCGGCCATATGCTGGGCATACAGGCCGCTGCTCTGCTCCTTCACGGCTCCGAAAGGACCGCTCACCGCAATGGCGGGAAGTCGGCCGGCTGCATCCTTGGGAACATACATATCGGCCGCCAGTTCAATGCCATAGCGGTTATGAAAAGTAACTTTACTGTGGTTGACAAGTTCGGATTGGGGGAAGGTCTTGTCCCACTCCCGGGTAAGATTCAGTGTGCTCATATTCTGGTTTGTGTTTGATTTGCAAGCAAGCAGGATCAAAGCCGCTACGGAAACTGTGACGAATTGTTTGACCATCATCTCTTTGTTTTTTGCAAAGGTAAGCCGTCTGCCCGGAAGAATCTTACCTATTTTTGCCGATGATTTACCAATATCGCAGAATAATCCCTATATTTGCGAAAAACCATACCTTTTCAAGCGCAATGAAGAACATTCTCCACATCTCCGACCCCAATGTCTATGCCCGCTCCGTCGGGGCTCCGGTGTTGCATCCCCTGGTCAGCGTCATCCACTATGATGAGGTTTCGCCGGTCCGTACCAGCCTGAATCGATACGGCGTTTACGGACTCTTCATCCAGCGGAACTTCCCCAAGCACCTCACCTATGGAATGAAAATGTTCGATGCGGCCGAAGGCTCCATTTTTGCCGTAGAGCCGGGCCAGATCGGCGGAAAAGAAGATGAGGGGGAGGACCTCTACATCAGCGGCTGGGTACTGTTGTTCTCACCGGAACTCATCCGAGGAACCGACCTTGAGGCCAAGATGAAAGACTACCCCTACTTCTCCTACTTCGCCACGGAGACCTTGAAAATGGAGCCTTCGGAATGGGGCCGGATCATTCAACTGCTCACGCAGTTAAGGCACGAGCTTCAGGAGCATAACGATTCCCCGGCGCTTCGCAGCGTCATCCTGGGATACATCCGCCTTGTTCTGGAATACTGCCAGCGCATCTATCTGCGCCAACTGTCAAAGGAAGACAATGTCTCATCCGACATCCTCAAACGCTTCCACAATCTGCTGCGGGAGTATTATCTGGATGGCCGGCAGATGGAACTCGGCATCCCCTCCGTCCAATACTGCGCCAGTCAACTGGCCTATTCCCCCCGGTACCTTGGGGATGTGATCCACAAAGCAACCGGGGGTACGGCCATCGGCTATATCCATGCCTTCGTGATTGAACAAGGGAAAAGCCTTCTGATGAACGGGCACAATGTAGGCGAAACCGCTCTGTTGCTGGGCTTCGAATTTCCGCACCACTTCACCCGTCTCTTCAAGAAAGTGACCGGCATAACGCCGACGGAATTTCTGGCGTAATCCCCTTACTGCTCGTCAATGATGCGTCCCAGGTTGTCGATGCGCTTTTCAAAACGATTCACGCCGATTACGGCCAGGATATAGGCCAGCCCGTCGGCAATAATGCCGAGGCCGATGATCGTGGACAGGACACCGGCCGTCACATCCAGATTCTTGAGGCCCAAGAAGCCAAGGACTGCACCGCCGATACCAAGAAGCAGGAGTCCCCACCACATGAGGAAGCCGACCCGCTTGTAGTCAAAACTCTGGACGGCGATGACGATGCCTTCAATCATTACCCAGATGGCGAACACCACCGGCAGCGACACGGCTGTCCCCAGGACGTTGAAAAGGAAGAAGCAGCCGAAGAAAATGTCCAGCAGGGCGCTCAGGGCGCGGGTTCCGCTGTTGGGCAGGAATGCCTGGGTCCGGAAAGTAAAGACCAGTTTGGCGACACCGGAAAGCAGTGTGATGCAGCCAAGCACCCATGCGGCGGAAATCAGCGTGATGTCCGGTTTGGCAATACAGACAACGCCAAGAATGATCAGGAGGAGGCCCGTAATGCAGAGCCAGATTTTGGTACTTGTTTTCATGTTTGAATAGTTTAGTTATACATATATACTTCTTTTCTCCGAACCGGAATCTTTCACTTGCCCTCCAACGCTTCGATACACCAGGAGAAGGCCGATGCCAGGCGCTTTTCGCCATCCTGGAAATGGCCTCCCGGGTTCCAGACCAGCGTGCAGTTTCCTCTCCCAAGTTGAGCCTGCAGCAGTTCATACTCCCCTCTTACGCTGTCGCCGACACGTGCAATCGACCGGTTTTTCACATGCTCCTCCTGGTCTCCCAGGCTCAAGTACACCTTCCCGGCCTTCACCGGATGGGCTTTGGCATAGTCCAGCCAGTCTTTGATCCAAAGGGAAGGAGAAGCTGCTGCGACAGCAGAGAAACGGTCTGTCTGCATGGATGACCAAAGGGCGAAAAGACCCCCTAAAGAGTAGCCGCCCAGAATGACGGGCAGCTTGCCATAATCGGCCTCCAGCACAGGCAGAAGCGACGCTGTCACATAACTAAGCGTATCGCCTGTCTTGGTCCCCACTTCCGGTTTCCGGTTGATGGCATCATCGTGCCAAGGCGTAAGGTCCAGATCCCAGTCGAAAACCTGAAATGCCGCCAGAACGAAAGGAATTCCGCAGGTCTCGGTAATCAGTTCTGCCGTACGGTCGAAGATGCCGCGCTCATGATTCCCAAGTGTTTGAATCAGAATATATTTTGGGTTAATAGCGTCTGACAGAAAGCACTCACGGCCGTTTATGATGGAAGTTTTATGGTTCATAGCATACAAAGATAGCATTATTTTCCGAAAGCAAGGGGATTTCCTTCCAGCCATCCGGACGGCTTGAGTCTCTCCGAGAAACATGGAATTTACCGCTGCGCCTTATTCTCCCCGAAGGGATTCAAGTCCACATACTGCCCGCTGGCGCGGTCATAATGGCGAAGGACAGGATTGGTTTCATAGATTTCTCTGCAGACATCGTCCGGCACATCGAAACGGCGTCACCGCCCAGACGGATCATTCATCATATCCGGGTCGGTCAGACGCCAGGGGCTTCATCCGGCTGCTGGCCGTCGTGTGCCTTCCACATGCACTCGGTAATCTGCATGTCGGAGAAAACCGCCGTGAAAGACGACTCTTCCGGAGAACAGGCGTAGATGCCGAAGGAGATTTCATCGGCACCCGCATACATGTGACAGATGCGCATCTGGCTGAAGTGGACACCGTCCGTCGAGCATTCGATGCAGTAGTCATCGGCCCGGCGGGAGAAACGGTACCACATGGTCTTGACATCGGCGGGGATGGCCGTAGTGGCCCAATCGGACCAGCCCTTGTTGGTAGACACGCTGCCCAGGTGCTGGAACTCCCCGTTCTCAAACTCTACGGAGCCCTTGAGCCAGTTCTCGCTGTCCAGGTACATGACGATGCCGCACTGGTCGAAGCGCTGGTGGCTCTGCGTGAAGTCGGTCTTCACTACAAAACTGAAGTACTGCTCACGGGTTTTCATCTGCAGCACCGGCGCGTTGTCGTTCCGGAAATGATAGTAGGTCCGCTGCCAGAGGTCGGTATGGGGAGCGGTGGTGATGGCGATGGTGTCGCCCTTGATTTCACAGGCGGCCGGCTCCCGGGTCCATTGAAGTTGGTCCAACTGAATCTTTCCGCCGTCAGCAAGCGCATCGGCTACGCTGTCAATAAATTCAGTGTCAGTTGCTTTTTGAGCAGGGCTTCCGCAAGAAACCGCGCAAATGCATAATCCCATGCAAAGGTTTTTAACAAAGTTTGTCATAATAAGGTTACAATGATTAACATATTCTGTCAATGGCTGGGTCTCAGGATCATAAAGACCACGGCGCCCACGCAGACGGCAATCCCGATGGCCATTTTCAGCGTCAGGGGCTCTCCAAAAAGCAGGGTCCCTATCAGAATGGCCGTCAGCGGCTCAAAGACTCCGAGGATGGAAGTTTTGGTGGGGCCGATATAACGCGACGAAAGCGCGAGCGTCAGCATGGAAATCATGGTGGGCACAATGGCAAGGCCGATGAGATTGCCCCAGTCGGCCACGGTGTCGATCCCTTCCACGAAACTTCCTCCCTGAAGGGCCCGCAGAGAGACGAACAGGGCGGTTCCGGTCAGGAGGGCATACAAGGTGAGCGTATGCTCGGAAACGTTTCTGATGCGCTTGCTCCGGTTCACGATGACCAGGTAGAAAGCATAACTGAGGGCCGATGCCGTGGCGAGGATAATGCCCGGAATCTTGATTTCGGCCCCGGATGAAGGACTGGACAGCAGCAGGATGCCACCGAAAGTGGCGATGATGGACAGCCATGTCTGCCAACTTGGATAGAAACGCAGGAAGACCATGATAAGGGCCACGAACACCGGGTAGAGATACACCAGCGTGGTGGCAAGCCCTGAAGGGATGAACTCGTAGGAGAAAAAGAGAAACAGGCTGCTGCAGGAAAACAGCAGGCCCAGGACGACAAGCAGGCCGAGTTCTCTTCCCCTGACCTTGAAAGGCTCTTTCTTCAGGAGCATCCATCCCGCAAGGATGGCGGCCGAAAAGCCATAACGGAACAGGAGCATCACCAGAACCGGAACGCCGCTGTCGAGAAGCGGCTTGGCAAAAAGCGGGTTGGTTCCATACGAAACGCCCGCTACAAAACCGGCGATCAGCCCTGCAATCCTTCGGCTGTTACTGTCTATCGTGCGTACCAAAACTATTCTTTGCTATAAATCGGGGCGCAAAGATACGGCTTTTCCGGCAGACCGGGAAAAGATTTTTCAGGAATTCCGGCCGATGTCGCAAAGGGAGGCTTTGGCACGGTCCAGGGCTTCCAGGACACGGTCGCACCAGGCGTCGAATGCCGGGTCCGGCACCTGCAGCCGGGGGTTAGAGAGGATGTTGTCGATGGTATCGGCCACCCCTTCCTCAAAACGGACGGCAGCCTGGAAGCCGGGAACCGCCCGCTTGAGTTTGCTGTTGTCAAAAAGCACGGTCACGGCTTTGTCGCCGAGCAGGCCACCCCGGAAATCGTACGGTCCCACATCGGCAAGGAACTCGGAAGAAACGTGGACCGCCTTGAGTTCCACGCCCAGTTTGTCGGCAATGACCTGGTAGATCTGGTTCCAACTGAGGGTTTCGTCGGAAGTGATCTGGAAGGCATTTCCAAGCGCATGCGGGTTTCCCATCAGACCGATAAAGCCTTTGGCAAAGTCGGAATTATGCGTCAGGGTCCACTGGGAGGTGCCGTCCCCGTGGATGATGACGCGCTTACCGTCCAGCATGCGCCGGAGCACCTGCCAGGAGCCCTTTTCTCCATGTACGCCCAGCGGAACGGAACGATCGCCATACGTGTGGCTGGGGCGGATGATGGTCACCGGAAAGCCTTCCTGCCGGTATTTTTCCATCAGGAAATCCTCGCAGGCAATTTTTTTGCGGGAATATTCCCAATAAGGATTGGCCAGTGGAGTGCCCTCCGTAATGAAAGGACTCGCCGCCGGTTTCTGATAGGCCGATGCGGAACTGATGTACATATATTGCCGCGTTTTGCCCCGGAACAGCCTCCAGTCCCTTTCCACCTGGGCGGGAACAAAGCCGATGAAATCGCAGACGCAGTCCCAGGAACGGTCTTGCAGGAGGCGGGCCACGGCCGTCTCGTCTTCTACGTCGGCCTTGATTACATGGACGCCCTCCGGAACGGCCTCAGGCCTGGAACCACGGTTGAGAAGGGTCAGGTCCCACTTTCCTTCTGCCGCGAGGGCAGCGGTGATGGCGGTGCTGATGGTGCCGGTGCCGCCGATGAACAATGCTTTGGGTTTCATGGGAGTCTAGTTGAATTATATTGCAAATATATGGAAAAAATGTATATCTTCGCGGATGAAAGAATGCTGGTACGAACTTTATGACGTAACCCGGGAGAACCAACTGTATGTAAGAACGCAACTTGACGATCATGAATTCAGAAAGAGAAGTTTGGATAGACTGGCTGCGCATCATCGCATGCCTGTTCGTGATGATGACACATTGCTGTGAATGTTTTTATTTCGGCGACGGCGGCACCCTTATCCTCACCCGGGCCGATGCCATCTGGGTGACGCTGCTGAATACCTTCACCCGGGCCTGTGTTCCGCTTTTCATCGTGGCTTCCAGTTATCTGCAGTTCCCCATCCACTACCCGACCGGCGTGTTTTTCCGCAAAAGGCTGGTGCGCATCCTGATCCCTTTCGTGCTTTGGTCGCTGGTCTATGCGCTGGTCTGGGGAAATCCCGTGCAAAACCTCAAGGACCTCCTGCTCAACTTCAATTATTCGGCCGGACACCTGTGGTTTGTATATATGCTCCTCGGCATCTACCTCATCATGCCCCTGCTCTCCCCCTGGGCCGAGAAAGTGGGCAAGAAGGAGTTGCAACTATTTTTGGGAATCTGGCTTTTCAGCACCGTCATTCCCTACATCCGCTACTGGGCCGGCGGTCCGGCCGAGGTGATCTACGGACCCTCCGGCATTCCCAACCTGGCCCGGTATCCCCTGTGGGGAGAAGCCAGTTGGAACGCCTACGGCACGTTCTACTACATCAGCGGCTTCATCGGCTTCCTGCTGCTGGGCTTGTATTTCCGTAAATTCGTAAAGGAGTTGAGTTGGAAAAAGACCCTGGCCATCGCCCTGCCGCTGTTTGCCGCGGGCTTTGCCATCGGAGCCGGCGGCTTCTACCGTCAGGTCCTCGCCAGTGGCGGCGGGGAGTTCCCCGTCTCCGGTCCGGTGGGATACGCGGCCATCTGGGAAACCACCTGGTTCAACGACACGCTGGGCCTGGCCCTGATGACCATCGCCTGGATTCTGATCATCCGCAAAATGGGAAACAGCGGCGCGTTCTACCAAAAGATCATCCTGCCCGTTTCCCAGGCCAGTTACGGCATGTACCTTTGCCACATGCTGGTGCTGAGCACGGTTTCCGTCTGGATTTTCGCCTGGCTCAAACGGGGGACCGAGGGGGTCCTGGGCTTCTGGACTACGCCCGTGGAAGTACTGCTCATCGCGCTGGTCACCTTCAGCGTCACAGCCGTGGCCTGCGTCCTTGTCCGGCGCATCCCCAGGCTTGGGAAGTTCATCGTGGGCTAAGCGGTTTCGCTTGCGTAAATGCGCTCGAACAAGGTTCTTAACAGCGCCTCATCCCGGATGACCCGGCGAAGTTCCTCCAGTTTGGCACTGTTGGGAGACTCCGGAATCCAGAGTTTGAGGTAACCGCCGTAATCATACTTCTCATGAAGGTGCTCCAGCGTACGCCGCCAGTGCCCCTCCTTCTCCAGTTCCGGATAATGGGACAGGCCGAACTGCACCGTGCGCCGGATAATCTGCTCCGGCTCGATGAGGCGGTCGGCCTCAGCGACGATGCGCCCGTAGATGCTGCGCGGCTCATGGTCGGAAGAGGCGCGGTGATCTTCGGCCGCCTGGGCGATGGTTTCAATCTCATCGGCCGAAAACCACTGCCGAAGTTCCTTCATTTCGCGGATGATGCGGCCGCTTTCCAGGTGGTGGGTTTTCCGGTCCACGGCAAGGCCCAAATCGTGGCAGGCGGCCGCCGCATAGACCATATCCCTGTTTACGGGATAGTGTGTCGCCAGGTCCAGGGCACGGGCGATGACGCTGCGGGCGTGGTCTTCCTGATGCGCCTTGTCAAAACGCTTATACCGAGGCACAATTTCGGACCGGACAAAACACGCCAAGGCCGGATCTACTGCAGTTTCTGTCTGTTTCATTACAAGATGATTTCCATGCTGGTGAACTGGGGCTGCATTCCCATGGCCTCATAGAATTTAAGGGCGGGATGATTGCACTCCCACACATGCAGCGTAATGTTGTGGCAGCCCTGCTCGCGGGCAAACTTTCTGACATGCCCGAACAGTTTGGTGCCGATTCCCTGCCCGCGCGCCTTCTCGTCCACGCATATATCGTCGATATAGAGCGAGGTGAGCGGCTGCAGACTGCCGCTGTTCTGGAACGTGAGGGCGCAGAAGGCATAGCCCAGCACCTCCGAATCCCGTTCGTAAACGAATACCGGAGTTTCCGGATTGGCAAAAATGGCTTCCAGGGCGGCATCCGTGTACTTTTTGCCCTCGCCCCGGAAAAGGTCGGGGCGGCCGTTGTGATGAATTCGGAGCACTTGCTCCAGGAGCCGGTTCACGGCTGCCAAATCCCGGCTGCTTGCTTTTCTTATCAATTCCATAAACTGCGATTATACCGGATCGACATCAATGACCAGATGGCCGAAGTATTTCTTCTCCTTCTCAAAGGCGTTCACGCTGTCCAGGAGCCTCTTTTTGTTGGCCTGCAGGGCCTTGTCACGGGGCAGCATCACGCGGATCTGGCGGATATACCGGTCGGCCACTTTGTCCACGGCCGGCGTATAGGGGCCGATGTGCGGAAGCGCCAGCCGGGAGGAAAACTCCCGGGAAAGGAAATCCACCCTCTTTTCGCTGGCGTCCCGGAAAGTGAGGTAAATGAGGCGCGTGTAAGGAGGATAGCCGAACTGACGGCGTTCCTGGAGCATATCGGCGGTGTTGTCCGTCTTCTCACCCAGGCGGGCGAAAACCGGATGGGAG
>Ga0247608_10004290_pt1 | contig 16063 bp, 17 predicted proteins | sample 176DNAGHGlowgp2_FD_193490 | JGI IMG/M metagenome (GOLD analysis project Ga0247608, IMG submission 193490) | Sheep rumen microbial communities from Palmerston North, Manawatu-Wanganui, New Zealand - 1766 DNA GHGlow gp2 | ecosystem: Host-associated > Mammals > Digestive system > Stomach > Rumen ... | reverse complement strand
TGATTTCCCTTTCATAATCGCCGATGTGACAATATGTTCTTGCCATAATTAAACACCTCCTATGGTTTCTATTATACCATAGGAGGTGCTTTTTTGTCACTGTCCGTTTTTACTGGTTCGGTTCAAGAGCTTATAAAAAAGCACTGTAAGTCCTTCGGCGGAACGCTTAATGATAGTGAATGTATGCAATTGGCGAAAATAAGCAGAAATACTTATTATAAGTATAAACGCGAGATAAAAGCTTCAATGAAGGATAATCCGCAGCCTCACGGGCTTGATGAAAATTCTGACGAATAACGTCAATCAGTCTGTACGAGCTTACCGTGTTCACAGCTCTGGCCGTTGATACTTGTAGCAACGTGAAAAGTACCGTAAATACGGCTTTCTCTTTGTAGGTTGATACAAGTATCAACGTTGCTATTTGTATCAACGTGCTGAATGCAACTTAGAGAGGCTGTCCCTCACGGAGCTTGATTTGCTCACAACTGATATTGTGAATGATATGTTCACCGAAAAGGTAAACGACGAATATGACGACTTGCATGAGGTTGCCGTGCAGGTGGATTTTGATTTCTAAAATTTTCGTATATTATGACGTTCCTTGGCGTTCGGCAATATATACAAAAGGCAGTACATACATAATAATAACACACACATTATCAAAGTGTGTATACGACGTCCATATATAATGTTTTCAACACCTTTATAAAATGACGAATCAGGAGTGAATCTTTATAGCTATTACCTATTGCGTAATGTGAAATGAATATGATATAATCCTAAACAGAGAACGACGTAATAAACGTTGCTCTTAAATTTTATTTTATTGAAAGTGTGTTTCTTATGCATTCAAAAGATGTAAAAGCTATTCTTAGCAGAATTCCTCATGGAACCACTCTGACTATTAGTCAGATCCAAGCACTTGTCAAGGCTTCATTTCCTTTGTCGGCAGAGGATTGGGCAATACACACAAAGACAAGACCAACAAACTATAGAAGGTGGCTTCATAGAATTCAGGGTGTAATGTCGGAATACAAAAGAAAAGGGATTGTTAAGCATAACAAAAAAACGCACAGCTACACATTATAATTGAAAAAGCATTTGATCCGGCAAGTGTTTTTTCATGCCATCACGGATGAGATGGAACCGCATGGTAAACAGAATCAATGGCATGTCCTCCTGATGGGCGCAGTTGATGAGGAGATCTCCGGAGAACTTGTTATCCCGTCCGAGTTTGACGGAAAGCCTGTTACAGCCATCTATGATGAAGCATTTAATGGAGCTGCCATAACATCTGTTTCTATTCCGGATTGTGTAACCGCTATCGGTTCAGGCGCTTTCGCCGCCTGTGAACAACTTTCAGAGATAAACGGCGGCACAAACGTTGCTTACATTGGCACTAACTACTCGTCGCCATTCAATTTCGACGATTCACCATGGTTTGAAAACGCCAAGGCAAACGGAGAGGAGCTGATACTCGGAAAGGTGCTCGTCAATGTCGGAGGAATCGTGGGAAAGCTCACTGTACCTGACGGAATAGTGTCTGTTTTCCCGGCAGCTACCGGTTCAGCCATTGGCAGCAGCAACTATAAGGACGGCGATGAGCTTTTACACATATATATCAGTTCTGTTGAGCTTCCTGACGGCTTCGAGTTCATTGACAGAGATGTATTCGAAATTACCGGATACTGTAAACCCGCTGATATCGGTATCTTTATCCCTCGTTCTGTAACGTATATCGATTTAGGCGGTTTCAGAACGCACTCCGTTGAACCCTTCAATATCTGGTATGAAGGAAGTGAGGAGGAGTGGAACTCTGTCATAAAAACCGGGAAAAACTCTGATGATTATGTGATCAGTTTCAACAATGAAAAGATACCCGACTCAGCAAGCAATAACAGATACAAACCCTACGATCATAATATCCCATACAATGATGTACACAGTATAAAGTCAGACGAAAACTTCAAGTATGCCGTATTCAGCGACTATGTAATGCTTGTAGGTTCTGTTGATAATGAAATATCCGGCGAGCTTGTTATCCCGTCCGAATTTGAGGGAAAACCTGTTACTGCGATCTATGACAACGCATTCTTGCATACAAAAATAACATCTGTAACGATTCCTTATTCAGTAACAACTATCGGTGCAAGTGCCTTTTCTTGTTCAGATATCACAGAAGTAAAAGGCGGCAAAAACGTTTCAAGAGTCCTCAGTTCAGAGCACTTCAACGCAGGAGTATTACACGCTACTCTCTGGATCAAAGAAATCATTGAAAATAACGAGGCCGCAGTACTCGGTAATACAATGCTCCACGTGGGAAGCTGCGAGAAAGGCGGGGATTATGTATTTCCTGAAGGCATTACCGCTATAGATCAGTGTGCTTTCTACAACTACTCTTTTTCGCCCAGCTACCCTTCTCTGGCACCCGCTTCTGTCACCTTCCCCGAAGGACTGAAAGAGATACCTGTCGCTCTTCTTCCCGACTCAGTAAAGGACGTCTACATCCCCGTGTCAGTTGAAGCTATATACAGGAATGCCTTTAAATTCTCAGATAAGGAGGATGTGGGCACAAAGGATATCTGGTACGCCGGTACTGAGGCGCAGTGGAACGCCATCTACAACGAGCTCAAAATACCGGATGGTGTTACCGTTCACTTCGGGGCAGAGGGTATTCCCGCAAAGAAAGAGACGAAAACTACTCCCGGCGATGCCAACAACGACGGCAAGGTCAATGTTGCCGACGCTGTAGCTGTACTCCAGTTTATCGCAAATAAAGAGATGTATCCTCTTGATGCAAATGGTACAGCAAATGCAGACTGCGACGGTATAACCGGTATTACAGGTTCTGACGTTATCTATATTCAGAAGATTGACGCCGGTGTCATCTGAAGCGTGCATTATTTCTTTATAATAATGACGGTTACTGGCAAACTCTCAAACGGGCATTTAATATCTGATAATCAAACAGGCTCACCTTAAAGGCGAGCCTGTTTCTCTGATACTATATGTTGTTGGTTTACGCTTACGTTAAAACGCAGGACAAATACCTGTTTTTGAGGTATAATAAAAACATGGAAACGGGGACAACCCGAAATAAACAATATCTGTTATACCGAAAGGAAGTATTACCATGAAAAAGTCAGAGATCATAGTATTTACAATTTATAAGGTTATATATGTTATGAGCGTTGTCGCAGCTGTTTATAACTATATTATGGGCTTCGTCAATCCAACAGCTACTTATTGCAGCTTATCTTCAAATGATTGTATTTCCATCATAGCTATGACAGGTGTACTTGCTCTTATCTTGAAAAAGGAGCGAGAAGCCAAACAACAATAAGTCCGCAGACAGGAAGCTGTTTGTTATTCCATAATTATTATAGCTTCATCTGCGTGGCCCTTGTAACCATGGGCAAGGATAAGCTTGTATATGCAATAACTGCCGGGAAGTTTGTTCCGGATGCGGCGACAACAGATTTTACTCTTGTGTCATTTGCGTATTTCTGCATTTCGCTCTTGGTGACAGTGCCGCTCAGTGTCAGCACACCGGCAGAAGTATTCAGGCTGACGCAGGATGCCGTGCTTGCGGAGAGCTGGACTATGAATGCCAGGGGGCGGCTGATGCCGCCCCCTTTATTTCCCCGCGTATGTTGCTATTTCCGGACTTATATGTTATAATCGCTATGCAGACTATTTTACTCAGAGGTGAACTATATGAAAATCGGATTTATAGGTGCCGGCAAGGTAGGTGTCTCTCTCGGAAAGTATTTTTCGGAAAACGGCATGGAAATATCGGGATATTTCAGCCGTACAGAACGCTCTGCCCGTGAGGCTGCGGAATTTACGGGTTCAGAGCTCTTTATGTCTCCCGAACAGCTGATTATCGGCAGTGACGCTGTTTTTCTCACAGTCACCGACGGCGCTATAAAGGACACTTATCTCTCGCTGCCGAAAGAGCTTCTCAAAGGAAAACAGCTGTGCCACTGCAGCGGAGCTATGTCAGCTGAGGAGGCCTTCCCGAATATATCGGACTTCGGCGCAAAGGGCACTTCCATACACCCTCTTTTTCCTGTCAACAGCAAAAGCGAATCCTGCAAGGAACTGAAAAACTCCTTCTTCTGTATTGAGGGCGACTGCGCAGAGGAGTGGAAAGACATATTCTCTGCCATGGGCAACCCCACCCGCATTATCGACAGCAACATCAAGATACGCTACCACGCCGCCTGCTGTGTTGCAAGCAACCTTGTATGCGGTCTCATGGAGGAAAGCAGGGCTCTCCTTGAGCAGTGCGGATTCAGCGGAGATGAGGCCATTGCCGCCCTCAGCCCCCTTGTGATGAGCAATATACGGCGTATCCTCGCTGCAGGACCTGTCGGCGCACTGACAGGTCCTGTAGAGCGGAATGACGTTTCTACGGTAAAGAAGCATATTTCCTGCATTGAAAACGATATCGACGCAGATATTTACAAATCGGTTACAAAAAAGCTGACAGAAATGGCTCAAAAGCGCCACCCTGAGTCAGATTACACAGAAATGAAAGCTCTTCTTAGGTAATAGTTACCAACATAAAAGAGTTTGTTCATGATTTATTCGTATTCTTGTGTTATACTAATCTTGTATCTTATCCGCTGACCCGGAAAGGTAACATCTTTTAGGAGAAAAATGAATATGAAAAACACTGTTTCAACCCTTCTGAGGCAGAAGCAATCAGGTGACAAGATCACGATGCTTACTGCTTATGACTACACAACAGCGAAGATCATTGACGAGTGCGGTGTGAATGCCATACTCATCGGTGATTCACTTGGAATGGTCATGCTTGGCTATGAGAACACTCTCCCTGTTACTATGGAGGATATGATCCATCATACCGCCGCAGTTTCAAGAGGTGCAGAGAACGCTTTCATAGTTGCTGATATGCCTTTCATGTCCTATCAGGTAAGCGTACAGGAAGCTGTTATCAACGCAGGCAGGCTCATTAAAGAGGGCGGCGCCAATGCAGTAAAGCTTGAGGGCGGCGCTGAGGTTTACGAACAGATAAAGGCTATCGTCAATGCGTCTGTTCCCGTTGTTGCACATCTCGGTCTTACTCCGCAGTCTGTCAACGCCTTCGGCGGCTTCAAGGTACAGGGCAAGAGCCTTGACAAGGCTAAGAAGCTCATCGATGATGCTCTGAAGATACAGGAGGCAGGCGCCTGTGCAGTCGTGCTGGAGGGTATCCCCGCTAAGCTTGCGGACATCATCACAGGTAAACTCTTTATCCCTACTATCGGTATCGGCGCAGGCAGCGGCTGTGACGGACAGGTACTGGTATATCAGGATATGCTGGGCCTTACCACAGGTCACACGGCTAAATTCGTCAAGCGCTTTGCTGAGGTCGGAGCGCTCATGCGCAAAGGCATCGCAGACTATATCAGCGAGACCAGGGAGGGAACATTCCCTGCTGAGGAGCATAGCTACGCTATCGAAGATGATGTTATCGAACAGCTTATGAGGGAGGAAAAGTGAAATGAGAATTGTAAAAACTGTAGATGAAGTCCGTGCACAGGTAAAGGAATGGAGAGCTCAGGGGCTTACAGTTGGACTCGTTCCCACAATGGGATATCTCCATGAGGGACACGCAAGCCTTATAGACGCCTCTCACCGCGATAACGACAGGACTGTTGTGTCGGATTTCGTAAATCCGATGCAGTTCGGCCCTGCAGAGGACCTTGAAAGCTATCCCCGTGATATTGACCGCGACGCAAAGCTGGTGGAAGAATACGGCGGCGACCTTATCTTCAATCCCGAGCCTTCAGAGATGTATCATGAGGGATTTTCGTCCTTTGTGGACATGACTGTTCTCACTCAGGAGCTCTGCGGTCTCAGCCGTCCTGTGCACTTCAGAGGTGTATGCACCGTAGTATCGAAGCTTTTCAATATCGTAAAGCCTGACCGCGCATACTTCGGCAAAAAGGACGCTCAGCAGCTTGCCGTTATCCGCCACATGGCGGATGACCTCAACATGGACATTGAGATAATCGGCTGTCCTATCGTCCGCGAGGCTGACGGACTTGCAAAGAGTTCAAGAAACACTTACCTTAACGAAGCCGAAAGAAAGGCTGCCCTTGTACTCTCCAAGGCTGTATTTCTCGGAATGGATATGGTCAGAAATGGCGAGAGCGACTGCTCCGCTGTCATCGGAGAAATGAAAAAGCTCATAGAAGCTGAACCTCTTGCCAGAATCGATTATGTCAAGATAGTTGACTGCGCTACAATGCAGCAGATAACATCTCTTGACCGCCCTGCACTCTGTGCAATGGCTGTATATATCGGCAAGACCCGCCTTATCGACAACTTCTTCACCGAAGACGTATAAGGAGGAGCATGATGCAGGTATCCATGTTAAAAAGCAAGATACACCGCGCTGTTATCACTCAGGCTGAGCTCAACTATGTGGGCAGCGTCACCATCGATGAGGAACTTATGGACGCTGCAGGACTTTTTGAATATGAAAAGGTCCACATTGTCAACGTGAACAGCGGAAGCCGTATCGAGACCTATGTTATAGCAGGAGAACGCGGAAGCGGAGTCATCTGCCTTAACGGAGCTGCTGCACGTTCGGGACAAAAAGGCGACCGCGTCATCATAATGGCTTATGCGTCAATGACTCCTGAGGAGGTAAAGGTACATCGTCCGCGAGTGGTATTTGTCAGCGATGAAAACAAAACAGTACAGGTCTCCGACTATGAAAAGCACGGAGAGCTGAGGTAATATAAAAGATAACCGTCATTTATTCAGAGTATACATTTTTCAAAAGCAGATCAGAAAGCTCCGTCTGATAATGGTAAGCCTGTTTCTTTGATAGTATATGTTAGCGGTTGACGCTTACTTATTTACCACAATAGATAAGAAATTGATAAGAATATGATAATGATTTGATAAGGAAAAATATGCCGGATTATGATATAATAAAAACAACAGGATATTAAAATCTATTCTTACAAAACTGTAAGTACCAAGTAATGAAAATGTAATGTAAGCGGTATATAATAGTTTATATTAAGACAGTTCGGATACGGTTATACCGGACCGGAAGGCCCGATAACATACAGAGCGAAGCAGAAGATACAAGTAATAATAGCGATTCAGTTATCCGGAAATACTGATATGACAGCACGATACACAGGTACCGGTGTATCAGATGAAATAGCTATCCAAGCAGAACTCAATCAAATAATACAGAAAGTGTAGGGAAATTATTATGAGAAAATCAATCAAAGCAATCGTTTGCGCTGTTTCAGCGTTGGTCATATGTGCAGCACCTAACATTGCAAATTATGCAGGAATAACAACTTCAACAACAGCCATTACGGCGGAGGCAGGAGATGTTACAATAATAAAAGAAGGTCAATATAAATATGCAATTTATAAAGGTTTGAAATACCAGATTGGGACAAATTTTGTAAAATTAGCTGGAAGATATGGATATGTTACTGAGATAAATGTTCCTGCAACTATTCCCATAGATGGAAATGATGTTAAGGTTACTGAGGTTCTAAGTAACGCTTTTGTTGCTGTCAAAGATAAATCAAGGAATCCCCAAAATATCGATCTCAGTTTAAATTCGATCAAAAAAGTCGATCTTTCAAAGTGCAGATATCTGAAAAAGATCCCTAACTATTGTTTTCAGAATATGTGCTTGAAAGAGTTAGTTTTACCTACCCAGTCAGATAATGGAATTTCTATTGGGGATTATGCTTTTTGTAACACAAAAATCGGCACATTAACATTTTCTAAAAGTCTTGACACCATCTATTCTTATCAATTCGTTCAAAGTTTTACTCAGGTTCAGAATATTAACATGAGTGATAAGGCTTTTGAAGATGCTTTAGCACACGGTTATTTGAAAAAATTCAAATCTCTTGAGGAAGTAAATGGATATCAGTTGTTTAAAAAAGATGTTAAGGGTAAGCCGTATTTTGATGAACATTATAAACCTCTAATTGAGAAGTATTCAACAGAATGTGACTATAATAACATTACCTTTATGAATAAATATATAGACGCAATGGTGAAGTATGTTGTAAAGACTGAAACTTCTCGCAGCATGACTGATGAACAGAAGGTCAGAAAGCTTCATGATTGGGTGTGTAAAAAAGTAAACTATGCATATTTACCTGGTACTAGAAAACCAGATGAGACATGGGCAAACGCATCTGATTCAACTATCTTTATGAAGAATAAAGCAATTTGTGAGGGTTATGCACGAGGATTTGAGTTGCTGCTTCAGGAAGCCGGAATTGAATCATATGTTGTTCAGATTCCAAGTGTTCATGCGTGGAATATTGTAAAATTAAACGGCCAGTGGTACAATATAGATACCTGTCATGATGATGGCAGGAGCAATTTATCTCACTATCTGAAATCTGATACTGAAATTCAACGGTGTAAAGATGGTCATGCTGGGACAAAGGAAATTCAAAGGCCATATGGATACGAAGGAAACGAAGGTTATACAAGAATCAGATATGCTTCTATCCCTTCAACATGCCCCGAATGCCCGACTTCTTGGAAAAAATAATTTAACAGAACACCACGTAACGCTCTTATCCAAGAATAATACACTTACGTAACAAGAAGCTCCTTCTCCACAATGGGGAAGGAGCATTTTTACTGTCTGAACAGGTGGTATAAGATGTGTGATGCTTGGTTGCAAAGACTACCTGAATGGTTTGTGCTTGATCGTCATTGAGCATAGCTTTGCACCATCATAACGGAAACGGAACTTATATCAAGCTCCGTTCAACTATATTTTTAGTACGTAACCGTAAAACATAAAACGCCCCAATATAAAAGTATCAGGCTCGCCGAGGTATGACTGATGCTTTTATATTTGACGCTTACTCTGATACTTTTTATATTGGTGTGTGTTGTATTTGATGCATACGAAAAGACGCGGGATATTTTACTCTTACCTCACCACGAAGGTGAGCCTGTTTCTCTGATATTATATGTTGGCGGTTTAAGCTTACAGACAATTACTGCTGAACCAGATTACTTCCAGTATTTATAACAATCTGATGAGATATATTCAGGAAGCTGAATCTGCTTTTCCTTTGTGTCGATTGCCCGGAAGAAGATTTCGGGCTGCATGCCGCCGTTCGGAGAATAGAGCATCAGGAAATCATCGTTATCCTTGAATGCAGTGAGCCGGACGACCCAGTCGCCTTCCCGCACCTCTCCATCCTGCACGATGCAGCCGAGACAGGCTTCTGCTTCATCTGCCATCACAGATTTTCCGTTAGAAGAATACGGGATGTAGGTTCTGTTCTGAAAATCGAAAGCTTCGTAGCCGTCATCCGGATCAGCAGGATTCTTGAAAGAATAGGTAACAAATTGGATTGGCTCCTCCGGATAACTCAGGGAAAGAGAATTGCTGCAGCCACATAAGCCCGCAGTCAACAGTGCACAGACACAAAGCAATGATTTTTTTTTTCATACTGGTTTCCTCCTTTCGTTATGTACGGCAACAATCAGGTGTGTGTATGGAAAGACTCGGTGTGGCCGATTCCGGTAAACCATGAGCAATTCCAATGCGGACCGTATTTTACTTTACCGTTGCGTCCGGAACCGGACGGCCTTTAAATATCTGTATAATGTCCGAATACAGGGAATACTTAATCCAGAACAAGTATTCCTGCATCCACCTTCTGTATAGTGATGGCGTCACGGCCGGTAATTCCGGGATTGCCGTCGCAGTCAGCGTTCTTCCGCTGCTCATCTGTCAGCGGATATTTTTCCTTGTTTGCGATATACTGGAGAACTGCAACTGCATCGGCAACGTTCACCTTTCCGTCGTCGTTGGCATCGCCGTTTCCATTGCCTTTTGCGGTATAGTTCTCTGTCCAGTGTGCATAAAGCGTCGAATTAGCGGCAATGGTATATTTGCTTTCATCGGTGACCTTTGTTCCGCCTGTTGCTTCTGTGTACCAGCCTTCAAAGGTGTAGCCTGTTCTGGTAGGCTCGGGAAGTGAGTTGTAGAAGCCGTTGTAGGTGACAGACTTGGAGGATGTCCAGCAGGTACCGCCGTTGGCATCGAATTTTACGGTATACTTGTTCGCTGTCCAGATTGCATACAGGTCAGTCTTGGGCGAATAAGAATCGATGAAATAGTTTGCCACAGGCCAGTAGATCGCATAGATCGCTTCTGCCTGATCGGGATCTGTATTCCATCCCAGCATACTGTAACCTGTTTTTGTCCATGTACCGAAGCCCCTTGAACCGGTCTGCATTGTGCTGTATCGTGCTGTACCATCAGGCTTGTAACCGAACTTCTGGTTTTCAACATCATAGGTAAAGGTTTCAGCTCCGGTAACAGTATCACTGCTGCTCGTGTTGCGGTGGAATGTAACTGTGATGGTTTTCGCTGTCCAGTGTGCATACAGCGTTGAATCAGCGGCAGCGGTATATTTGCTGTCAGCGGTGACTTTTGTTCCGCCTGTTGCTGCTGTGTACCAGCCTGCAAAGGTGTAGCCTGTTCTGGCAGGAGTAGGAAGTGTGCCGTAAGTGCTGTTGTTAGTGAAAGACATGGATTCTGTCGGGCAGGTACCGCCGTTCGCATCGAATATTACGGTGTAGGAATCTGATGTCCAGTGTGCATAAAGCGTCGAATTAGCGGCAGTGGTATATTTGCTGTCAGCGGTGACTTTTGTTCCGCCTGTTGCTGCTGTGTACCAGCCTGCAAAGGTGTAGCCTGTTCTGGCAGGCACAGGAAGTGTGCCGTAGGCGCTGTTATAGGTGACAGATTGGATTTCAGTATCACATGAACCGCCGTTCGCATCGAATGTTACGGTGTAGGATTTTGCCGTCCAGTGTGCATAAAGCGTCGAATCAGCGTCAGCGGTATATTTGCTGTCAGCGGTGACTTTTGTTCCGCCTGTTGCCGCTGTGTACCAGCCTGCAAAGGTGCAGCCTGGTCTGACAGGCTCAGGAAGTTTGCCGTAGGGGCTGTTGTAGGTGAAAGACACAGATGCTGTCGGGCAGGTACCGCCGTTCGCATTGAATGTTACGGTGTAGGAATTTGCTTTCCAGATTGCATACAGGTCAATATCCGGCGAACAGGAATCGATGAAATTGTTTGTTACAGGCCAGTAGATTGAATAGCCTGCTTCTGTCTGATCGGGCTTTGTATTCCACCCCAGCATACTGTAACCTTTGTATGTCCATGTACCGAAGCCCTTTGAATCGGTCTGCATTGTGCTGTAGCGTGCAGTACCATCAGGCTTGTAACCAAACTTCTGGTTTTTAACATCATAGGTAAAGGTTTCAGCTCCGGTAACAGTATCGCTGCTGCTCGTGTTGCGGTGGAATGTAACTTTGACGGTTTTCGCTGTCCAGTGTGCATAAAGCGTCGAACAAGCGTCAGTGGTATATTTGCTGTCAGCGGTGACTTTTGTTCCGCCTGTTGCTGCTGTGTACCAGCCTGCAAAGGTGTAGCCTGTTCTGGTAGTCGTAGGAAGTGTACCGTAAGTGCTGTTGTAGGTGACAGCCCTGGATAATTTTGTCGGGCAAGTACCGTCGTTGGGGTCAAACAGAACAGTATAAACGGTGACAGCATCGGAAATGATCTGCTGATCTAAGCTGGTGATGATGCAGCGGTAGGTTCTGACCATGTTTGTAGCGTTAAGCTGAAGTGTCGGAGAAGTTTCATCCGGAATGTCTGACCATGTGCTGCCCGATTTTTCCTGCCACTGAAATGTGATATCTTTTGCAGCAAAGTCAATGGAAGAAGCATTTTCAAAACCTGCCACAACAGACAGACAGTCAAAGGTCGTCTCATTTCCGACGACAAGAGTCGGTTGACTGAACGCATATACCAAATGGTGACCACGATAGCCGGAAGAATATTCAGAGCCGGTCTCATTTATCGTTCTTACGAGCATTTCATATTCGTTGAGACCGACAGGCGGTGTAATATCACATACAATTGAATTGGCCTTGTCAATATTGGTTTTGGTGGTATAATTCTGCCACTGAACTGTTCCGCTTAATACTTCTTTTCCGTTTACCAGCCTGCCCATTGGAGGATGCCACCCATCATCCGCACTGATCGTAACTGTCTGTCCGCCGAAGAGAATTGTAGTTGTGGGATAGTAATTACTGCATCTTGTGGGAGCAGAGCCATAATTATAATATTTTGTGTTCAGCAGCCGGTCTATGAACTGAGTGAAAGTGAAGTCGGAACTAACGTTATCCAATAGATCCAATGAGCAGCTGCCGCTTACCATATAGAGTGAGTCATAAAAACGAATGAGCAGCTGAGAGGTTGTATACGAACCTTTGTATAAACCGTTACTGCACAGATATCCATTTTCACTCAGAAATTTCTTTGTTCCCTCTGTGACATAAATACGATTCCAAACAGATGTGATCGTATTATCTTCTTCATTTAACAAAGAGATACAGGTCGGGATTTTTTTCAGGTTATAAATAGAACTAAACTGATCATAGATCTTAAGTGCCCCGGACATAAAGCTATCTTTGATATTTTCAGGGTTTACGATAAACTGCGCATAGAATCGGTCCCAGTCTATTTTGCAGGTCGATCCTGTCAGTGTGTTGTAGACCAGTTTTCTATAACTCGTATCATCAGAATAATCAAACAGATTCGTCTTCGTAATAGCGCTGAGATAGACTGTATCCAGAGTGCTGCAGTTATCATATAAAATATTTGATTTCTTGAAGGGATCCACATCATCCAGTGATTTGTAATAGACATTAAAAGTACGAGCTGCGCTGAGTGTATTAGCTATGAATGAATCCATATATGATTGATATGTATAGTTTTTTCCCGGCACTGTGGCAGCAGGAAATTTTTCCTTATTCGGATCATTATTATTTGGATCATAATCAATAATAGTGCGAAAATGCGGATCGGTCTCTGTCTTTCCGTTCCCCATAGCATGAATTGCTGCGAAAGAGCGAAGATTAACAGATGTTTCAGAATGGATATTGAAATAGCTCTCACCGTAAGAATGGGAGGTTTCATGAAGCAGACACCAGCTGGTATAAAAATCCGTTGTGGTACACTGCATGATGGCTGTCATAAGTCCGTCTGTAAAATCTCCGTTGAGCTGGACTCTTGTGCCATCCCAGAAACCAGGCGAAAAACCGCCTTCATAAGCCATTCTCGGAAATACATTCAGTACGCCGTGAGATTTGCCTGAGATCGCTTTCAGGGTATTCAGGTATTTGCAGTACTGGATTCCAAAGTTGGAAAACATCGTATCTGTGACCATAGTCTTCGGATACTGCTTGGCGTCAAAGAGAATCGCAAAGTTTTCGCCGCTTGTTTCCTGACTGACAACGACCTGAAATCCACTGTAATCAACATCATCTTTTAAAGCGGAGTCATATTCGGCTGCATCTTTCGGATAGTCCTGTCTGAACGCATCCAGACTGGCATATCGCCTGATCTTTACACCTGTTGCAGTATCATCAGCAGCATTGGCTGACAGACCCGGGAGCAAGTCAGGCTGGCTGCCGGATAATGGCAACATACACGTGCATAGTACTGCAACGATCAGCAGTACACTGACAATGGTTATGTTTCGTTTCTTGATAAGCAACGATCTCATGATAAAACCTCCTATATTTTGTATATTTTAATTATATACCATAGAGAGAGGAATTGTCAAGAGAAGATTATTGCGGCATCTTTCGCGTGATACGGCATTATCTGACTGACCTTTTCCCGTAACCTGCCGACTCGATTATTTTCCTGTTTTCTGCATGAAAGTATTTACTCACTTTGATGAATTTGTTACTATCTCCGCAAGTTTACGGATAAGATCAAACTGATTCCGGCGATAGAAGAATACATAAGATACTACAATACAGGTCGATACTAGATCAGGCTGAACTGCATGACACCGATGGAATATCATGAAGAGTATGTGGTATAACCGGTCGAACAGCCACCGAAGCAAGCAATTATCTTCGTTTGCCGCTACGCTCCTCACTCTAAATGTGCTTGCCAATTACTGCAAACAACAAAGCAGCTTGATCAAAATATACAGACTGCCTTTAGTAACTAAATAGTATATTGTGTGTTTTTCACTGTCTACTTGACGGATGGTGTATCACACAGAGGCGAGCCTGATACTTTTATATTTGGGCGTGTTATTTATTTGACGCTTACGGTAAAACAGGCATGATTTATTAAATCGAAAGCAAGGAGAATTCGCCTATTTTCCTTGCTTTTTCGCTTGTTTTATGGTATAATATATGTATAGTTTCAGGAACGGAGGAAGCAGTATGTCTGAGCAGAATACAGTAAAAAATGATCTGTCAATGGCACAGGATATTTCTGCGCTCCGATCAAGAGTTGCCATACTTGAAGAAGAACTTGCATTTGCTCAGGATCAGCTTTCATGGCTGAAAAAGCAGATATTCGGGCGCAGAACTGAACAGGCCTCCGTTATCATGGATGCCTTGCAGCTCTCTGATCCCGGAAAAGCATAGAATTCAGCTTCAGAAACCTGAGACAGTCATGGTGCCTGAGCATAAGCGAAAGAAGCGTACACATGATGACTGGATGGCCACGCTTCCCATCGAAGAAAAAGAATACAAGGAGGAGCATCCGGTATGCGAGAACTGCGGTGCTGAGATGAAGGAGACAGGCAAGGGGAAGGCTTATGACGAGCTTGTCTAAACTCCGGCGAAGTATCACATCCGCAGGCATATCGTATATACCTACAAATGCCCTGAGTGCGGTGAAAAGCCTGAGAATGACTCGACTAATTCGGACGATATTGAGCGCTGCAATATCCGATATGCCGAAAATGCTATAATGCCGTTTTCTATAGGCAAAAAGAACTGGATGCACAGCAATACAGCGAACGGTGCGAAGTGCAGCGCAGCTCAGCGCTGTATTCAATCGTTGCAACGGCACATACTAACGGGCTGAACACAGAGAAGTATCTGACAGAGTTGTTCTCACAGCCGGACGGAACGATAATACTGCCATGGAAGGAGAAAACAAATGAAACTGAACCCTGAAGATGCAAGATTGTTTTATAAACTGTTTTTACCGCTGCTTGATTATGTGAACGAGAACTATCATGTTACGATAGATAAGGTACGATTTGATGGAGAGACCATTGATCCTCAGGATGCATTGGAGGTGTCAAGGTTCCTTTGGGAACGTACTGAGATCATCGATGATTATGTGACTGAAACAGCACTGCCAGAGGAGCATCGAGAGATAATTTTAAGCTAAAACGCTGTGTTACCGGAGAATTCATGATAGAACGGCATCTGAAGAAAGGTTCTGTTTTTATTTCGAACGGAAATAGTTCTGTCTATCTGGTGAATGGAATCATTGACAGTTGGCCGGAAATGTTCGCTGAAGTACCTACACCGATAATAGTAAAGGCAACGCTTCTCCCTTTCAGAAATGTGATCATTTCAGATGAATTGGGGTCCTCCTTTCCTATTCGTTTCGGTAGGAATGTGAAAATGGAGTTGAAAAATATCTATTTAACTGCAAAAGCACAGAGAGATTATTACTAATATATGATTACCAGCTGGGAGTTTTTCCAGCAGGCTTCTTCTGTGGGTATGTGGAATGTTTGACAGTTACTGATGGAGAGCGTTTTCACTGATATCTGTTGCTATTCTGGGGTTTATTGACAAGCTGACAGGCTCACCAAGGGAGTCTATCCTAAAATTTGTGTAAACCTCTGAAGTAGTGTATAATAGAAGAGACACTACTTTGGAGGTTTTAATTATGAGCAGCAGACGAAGAAATGAAACAGAGGAACAGCGAGCAAGAAGAGAGCTGATAAGCGATTTTCTGTCGGCAGCGAATATCCAGAGCATGGATGATATCCATGAACTGTTCAAGGAAGCACTTGCCGGATTTATGGAAGGGAGCCTTGAATCAGAGCTTGATTCTGAGCTTGGATATGAGCCATATGATGTTAAGAACAAGAATACTGATAATAGCCGAAATGGCCACAGCAAGAAGACTCTTCGCACCAGTGTGGGCAAGGTGGATATCGAAGTGCCTCGTGAC
>Ga0247608_10004289_pt1 | contig 16064 bp, 19 predicted proteins | sample 176DNAGHGlowgp2_FD_193490 | JGI IMG/M metagenome (GOLD analysis project Ga0247608, IMG submission 193490) | Sheep rumen microbial communities from Palmerston North, Manawatu-Wanganui, New Zealand - 1766 DNA GHGlow gp2 | ecosystem: Host-associated > Mammals > Digestive system > Stomach > Rumen ... | reverse complement strand
TAGGGCAACCTAATTCCAATAATTTATTAAAAGAAATGAGGTATAAAATATGAATAGAAAAATAACCGATCAAGGTTTTATTGATACCATGGAGATGATGCTGAGTTCTATGTCTGAAGAGAATCGGCAAAAGACTATAAGAACGGCTACAAGACTTTCTAATGTGCAACTGACAGCAGATTTTGTAAGAAAGTTCTATAGATACATTACACCTGAAGATTTTACATTGTCTTATAAGCTATCATATGATATGATTCAAGAGTTTCCAAATCTATTTGATGAAGAAATCTTAATTAGAAGCATTGAATACAATAGCGATGATGATACAGAAGATGAAGAAAATGCCAAGCCTAAAGATATTGAATATAAACTTACGAATTTGAATATCAGTGTTATATCTGAATATGAAACAGTTCATGATAAAATATTTAATCTATTGTATGGCGATGAGTTGATAGATTTTGCGATTAATATTATTAGAGAAGCAACTATTGATGAATTAGTTGAATATGGAACTCGTTTTATTAATATTGATGAGACCATTGACAAAATTATTATGACAAGGTTGCCTGATGAAGAACGCACTGCAGTAGTCTGTGCTGCAACAAGTCTTAGTGAAATGCCATCATCATATATTTATCAGTATGTTCCTAATGATATTAAAGAAGAACAGCTGTCTGATGGGGCTGTTGACCCTAAGAAGTTTGTTAAAACAATTTCTGAGTCTCCAGATCTTGGATGGGAACTTAAGATTATCAGAAAGGCTATCAATGGAGAAATCCAGCTGACTAAGTCTAAGGAAACCTTTGATTCTGAGTTGTCAGTGTTGTTTACAGGTTTGCCTGAAACTAATATTGTTGAATTTTTCAAACTGAGGGAATATATGCCCAATGCCTTTTCATATTCATTGCTCAACTGGCTGCTGAAAAATAAATCATTTACAGAAGCTCAACTGATTGAGATTTCTGATGTGTTTGTTAGTGCCGGTCTGATGCTGACTCTGAGAAAGTATGCACTTAATAATGAATTTAATGAATTGGCAGATAAATTAATAAAAAAGGATAAATAATGAAAAAAGATGGAATTTATGTAATTGATTTTGATGATGTTTTAGTATACCTTGCCAAAAGTGTTTATCATAATATTCGTGCGCATTGGCGAGTATTTAATAAATACTTTTGGAATCCTGGTTCAATAGGAATTAATGAAATCTATTCTCGTAAGATGTTTAATGTTAATGAATGGCTTATTGCTAATAAATTTATTAATTTAACATCAGCTCAGTATTCTAGCATTCAATTAGAAATAATGAAGCTTGTAAAAGAGTATTGTTTTAAATATGATATTTATAGTGATATTGAATTAACTGATTTTGCTAAAACAACAGTTTTAAATCCAATGTTTCTTGATAACCCTGTTGTTAAAAGAGTATATATCATTAGCAGAAGTATAACTGATGAGCAGGCAAAGAGCAAAGAAGAATTTATTAATAGGTATTTCTCTCATCCAAAATTTACATATATTCCAGTCGGTGAACATGAAAGTAAATATGAAGCTATTAAAAAGTTGAATATTTCTTTTGATGTATTTATTGATGATGAAATTCCTAATATACGAGATGTTGCAGAACATATTCATGATTTAACTGGAAAAGAATTCATTATTCCTAAATATGGCTATAATAAAATGCCTCAGGAATTGAAATTTCTTATTGAAAGCCGTGGTGGGAGCATTAGTTATATTAATGACCCCAATGTTCAAATTACTGAAGATGAATAAGAAAAATAAAGAAGAAGCCCAAAACTTCTTCTTTTTTTTATTATTTTTATTATATAAAATAGCAAGTGCCAACCAACAATAAATTATATGAATAAAATGAGAATATGGAGGTTTTATGAGTAGTTCAACAAATGAATTGTATAATTTTAGAGACTCTACTGACGAAAAACTCCAATATTTTCGTAAGTTGATACCAGATTTTAGTATATTTGATAAAATTGAAAAGTTCATGATTGAGAATAATAAGCCTGAAGGAGAGTTTGGGTTATTTTATTATAAGAGTTCGGCGAGCACTATCGATATAATAACGACACATTTTAAAAGGGCTGTCTTTAGAGCTGTTAATAGTGGTAATATAGAGAGCGCGGCATTATTAGATGCTGATTCGATTAATAAAGACCATACTTATTCATATGACATTTTTATTAACAACTGTCATTATATAATTCTTATTGATGATTCTAATACAATATCATTTAAATTTGCTAAACCTGCTGAAAATGTAATAGGAGTGTGTTTCTAATGAAAAAGTTAAGTTCAACTAATGCAATAACCATTGTATCAACCACTTCTATTAGAATTAATGGAACTGAATATCCTGCAATCTATATTCCAAAAAATGGTAATAGCACTAATACTGTCAATCTTAATGATATTGCCGGAAATGTTTTACAACAATTTCCAGAAGTTTATCAAACAGGTGTCGCAGGAGCTTATTGTACAACCAATGGATATACAATTTTTGTAAGTTCTTCTGCAACAAATGCAAATATAGTCTCTGGGTATAATATGTTTGAGACTGATACAACTGTATCTTTAAATAGCATAAATCCAGATATTTCAGAACTTAAGAAATCTGATATGCTAAATAACCCTCTGGCTGTTAGAAGGCTTTATGTTGAAAGTGGTGTAGTTAAACCTGAATATTCATATTCTATTGGCGATAATAATCATTATTCATATTATAATTGTGATTATATAAAAAATGGTGCAATTATAACAAATATAAATGGCGATACAAATAATGAAGGGTATGGATTTAAAGTTAATAATTTCACAACAATCTATACACCTTGTTTTGATTACAAACCGATGATTCTTATTAGACAATATAATACTAATGGCACTGCTCTTAGTACAGCAAATACTAGTGTTCAAGTTAAGTATTATAATAGCGCTACAACAACTGCAGCAGATATGAGTAAAGTATATACCGACACCAGTGATGCTAACACTATTATATATGCATACTATGGAAAATTAGGTGCAAGATCAACAACTGCTATTAGATATTATGGAATAGAATTTACAGACACTTCATTTACAGGAATATTGGAGGTTGTATGATTAAACGTAAGGACACAATGTTTTTCATAGATGAAGATTACAAAAATGATTGCGAGCATAAGATAAATTATTCAGATTTTATGGATAATAACAAAACTTCTACTAATCCAAATATATCATCCATAGCAGCAATTATTTCAACAACTTTAACTAATATTAATACACAATTTAAAGAAATATACTCAAATACGGCTATTTCTTATTATAAAAAACTATAAAAAATTACTAGTAAAAACGGATATTATAAAATATTAAAAGAAACAATTAATTATTAAATATTTAAATTTATATCTGTTTTTGTAGGAGGAAACTATATGAAAATTAGAGATAATGGCAAGCTTTTAAGCGAAAACGTTGATAAAGCTCTTGACTATGTATTAGAAGAGCTTGATCAAAATGCCGCTGGCCCAGAATTAGATTCTGCAAAAGAACTTGAAAATGTTGCTACAGATGAAAGAGATCCTAAAGAACTTGAACCTGCAACAGATAATAAAGATGTTTATTCTGATGATGAACATAAGCAAGAAGAAGATGTTGAAGGCGTTGTCGTTAAAGAAGAAGAATTAGAGAAAGCTCCAATAATTGATGACACTAAAGAAGTCATTGATGATGTCAAAGATGCTGATAAAGATGATGACGATGATGATGAAGAACTTGAAAAAGAAGACGATGAATTAGAAAAAGAAGATGATTCTGATGAAGAAGATGAAAAAGAAGATGATGACAAGGACGAAGAAAAGCTAGATGAATCTGATAACTTCTCCAGACTAATGAGTTTAATTTCTTCTATTAATGAATCTTTAAGTCAGAATGCAGCTGGTCCTGAACTTGATGCTGCTAAAGAACTTAACAATGAAGCAACTGAAGAAAGAGATGGCAAGGATGCTGCTCCTTCTGAAGATAACAAAGATGTATATCCAGCTGATGAACATAAAGAAGCTGAAGAAGTTGAAGGCGTTGTTGTTGAGGGCTTTACTGATAAACTCAATAGTGCCGCTTCTTCAATCTATGCTAACAAATATGGCACACGCGCATTAGCTAAAGAAGAAGAAAAGAAGAATGGTAACTTAAAGAAATATGTCGCTCCTGTAGTTTTGACAATTCTTGGTTTGCCTCTAATTGGTGGAATTTTAGCCGCAGTTAGATATAAGAAAAATAAAGAGATTATTTCTGCAAAAGAAGAGGAAATAAGGGCTGCTATTGAGAAAAATCCAAAAGCTAAAGCCATTGCATCTAAGATTGCAACTGAAGCTGAAAAGCCAACGCCAAGTGTTGAGACATTAAAGAACTTAAAGCTTCAATTAAAAGATGCATTAAAAGCTGATGGTATCCTTAGAGAGTCATTTATTGATTACATTTTTGACGAGCAGAATTTCTTAAATGAATCCGATCAACTTGCAGCTGGTCCTGAACTCGATGCCGCTAAAGAGCTTGATAATGAAGCTACTGAAGAAAGAGATCCTAAAGAAGTAGCTCCTTCAGAAGATAATAAATATGTTTATCCAGCTGATGAACATAAAGAGGCTGAAGAAGTTGAAGGCGTTGTAATTAAAGAAACAGAACGTGATGATGCTATATTAGTAGATGCTGCATGTGATTCTACTGATAGTGCAGTTAAAGATTATAATAGGGGTGGCAGTGTTATTAAGCCTGCTGCTAAAGACAACAAAAAAACCATGCGTGAATCAGAACAAAATGCAGCTGGTCCTGAACTCGATGCCGCTAAAGAGCTTGATAATGAAGCTACAGTTGAAAAAGAGCCAGATGCTAAACCTGAAGAAAAGAAAAATACTGATGTATATTGCGATGATTGTCACGATCAGCAAGAAGATACTGATGGTGTTGTCGTTGAATCAGAACAAAATGCAGCTGGTCCTGAACTCGATGCCGCTAAAGAGCTTGACAATGAAGCAACTGAGGAAAGAAATCCTAAAGAAATGACACCTGACGAAGACAATAAAGATGTTTATACTGATGATGAGCATAAACAAGTTGAAGATGTTGTTGGTGTTGTTATTGAAGCTGCTAGACGTTGCAAAGCTAAGAATAAACCAGGAACTAAGGCTAACATTTGTGAGGAAGCACTTGCTCTATTTGAAGAGGAAGGCATTGCTCCTAAAGTTGGCGATCCTGCAGATAAAGAGTATGATGCAGATGCAGATATTGAAAGTGCTGAAATGAATGGCGATGATACTAATCGTAAAGATTATGAAGACATCCAAGGTGAAAGATCTGACGCTGCAAAAGCTGAAGAGTCTGTTGTTGAGCCTTCTGATTTACATGAAAGCAAAGCATATACATCCTTGAGAGAGGCTTGCGCACTTGATGAAGATTACTTCACCACTGATTCTTATACTGTTCAGACAGCTACTGAGAAACAGGTTAAATTAGCAGAACAAGTTTCATTGTTAATTGCTAAAGAGAACTTTGATCCAATGTATGATGAATTATTAAAAGAAAGTCTCTACTGCAAGAGATTGCAAGAAGCTTTGATTAATAAGTATTCTAACATTGCTGATGAGAGAATTGATCTAATTATTAATAAATAATTTAAAAAGACTTAACCATTACGGTTAAGTCTTTTTATTTTTTATTGATTAGTGTTTGGTAAATAATCGTATTTAATTTCAGCGTGATCTTGAACTCCCCAAGTACTAGTTACATTCTTACGAATCTCTTGCTGACCAAAATTTAAAGAAGGTAAGTCTCTGCCACTGTCATCTATAATCTTTACTTCAGGCGCATTGCTATATGTTCTAATATAATTTTTAGATAATATAATTGCTTCCTCTGGAATTAAGCCTTGAATTAAGATACTTTCAATATCCTCTGCAGTTGCAGATTGAGTATTAAATAGATCTATATATTTAAACATAATATCACTATCAGGAAGGAAGAATTCACCAGTGCTTCCAACTTTTAATGCTTCTTTAAAGCAATTTTCATATAAACCAAGTAAGAAACCAATAGCTAAATTTGCTGTAATTTCACCAGAATCAGAACGGAATCTCATAAATTCTCTGAATATTTTTTGTTTTAAATCAGCAATTTTTAATAATATAACGGCTAACTCATCAACACTATATAAATTCATGATTGCTTGTTTATTAAAAATAACTGTAATATTTAAACCTTCAGTTCTAAGTTCAGGAACAGGGAAAATAGAATAAGTTGTATTTACATTCGCTTTTGTATCATTAGCAATTTTAACTGAAAACCCACTACCAAGGTATTTAGAAAGCTCTCTTTCTAATAGATAATTGGTAATTTTGTCTTTTTTATAAGACTCAATAACTGTTTTTATGTATTCCATTCATATCCTCCTAATGAAGTCATAATACCTAATAATTAATTGTTGTTTCTTCAGTTAACAATTTATTATGTAAAATATAGAAAAAGGAGGTTTCTATGCATTCTGGTTTGAACTGTTCTGATGTTATTAGATATATTCATAGAATCATGGGCGACAGCGTTCAGGAGATAGAACTTTCTGATAGAGAAATAATGCGTATAGTATTTCAAGAATCAATACCAACTTATTCCAAATTTTTCCCATATAGATTTAAAGAAACAATTCATGCATCTGATTCTATTGGTGGTGGTTATACAAATGTGTATAAAATTCCAGAAACAGATGGATTGGAAATTATCGGTGTTCACCGTGTTTGGCTGGACAATATGAACCAATTTGGTGGTTCATTATTACCATTGGTAAATAACCCTTTGGAAAGCCAATTTTTAAATGATACATTAAGCCAGACAATTACACCAACTGTTTTCTATTATGAGGCACCAAATCTATTAACAATTAAACCAAAGATTCATACTTTACAGAGTATCTTAGTTGAAGTTAAAGCAATTCATCCAAAACATCTAAGAACTATTCCAATGAATATGAGGGATCAATTCCTTCGCTTGTGTTAGGATGATGTTTTAATTTCTTTATATCCAATTCGTCATAGATTTGAAAATTATACTACAGTATATGGCTCAATTCAACCTTTCTTTGAATTGGTTGATAATGCTGCTTCAGATAAAGCAGAATTACTACAGCAATGGCAAGAGAACTTCTTGCGTTCTAGTGATGCAAAACGCTTATGGATTTCATAAAAAAATAAAGATAGCACGAAGCTATCTTTATTTTTTTTTGTAAAGTTTTTAGGAGGAACACACATTAGAATACAATAAAACTTTTAAAAATTATGTATCTAATTAATTGTTCTTAAAAATTGTAAAACTAATATTATAAAAATATATTATAAAATTGAAGACAAATAAGAAAAGTTTAGTCTTCATATGAAGGAGAAAAAGATGATATTTACAATGGCGCTCGCTGCAGCAGCTGCAGCATTATTCTCTACTGCATATGCAGGCGGAGGATCAGATAATGATGATAATGATAAAAGCGATTTTGAGGATTACGGAAATAATAACGATAATGAATAATCTTTGAGCGCTGATATCATATTGTCATATCCGTGCCAAAGATGGAACTAAAGAAAAGGCTAAGATGATGCTTAGCCTTCTCCTTTTTTTTTATTAGTATTTAACTAAAGTCTCAAGTGGTGATTCTAATTCTGGCAGATTCTCTCTATGACGCAATACAGAAGAAACTAACTGGTTATTAACATCTTCACCCATAATAGATGTGAAGGTACTATTAAGCTCAGGAAGCTTTGTAAATCTAACCATTTTATAATCATGCTCATTCAAACCATTATAAACTTTTCTAAATGGTTCTCGTGTATTCTTTTTATTACGATATACTTCAGCTAAGATAGTTTCTATTGAAACAGAACTTAGATTAAGATTAGTGACACCAGTAGCAACCATTGCATTTAAGAATAGCGGTAATGAATCACTATATTTAATTGTAACTGGGACTTTACCATTACCGATTAACTTATTAAAGAAAACTTTACCAAAGTCATCAACATCTTTTCTATGAAGAATATCATACACAAAGGCATCGCCTTTTCTTAGTGTGTATACTTCATATAGAATTTCTGGAAACTCTGGTTTTATTTTCATTGATTTTTTTGTTACATCTGTAAATTGAAATTGGAATATTAATGGAAGTTGAAGTTCATACCATTTTCCATCTACATTAAACCAAAAAAGCCCAATAGTTTCAATATGAGTTCCTAACTCACGTGCAGTAGCAATTTCTGGTTTTAGACGATTAAAATAATCTGCTGGAAGATATATATCGCATTTATTCCCTACAAATGTCACTTGTTGTCTCAACCCAAATGTTTCTTCTTTTAAAAATGGAAAATTCATATTAATCCTCCTTTGGATTATTAATAGGAACATTTCCAACTGAAAGTCCTTCTAATCCTTGGGTTATATTATTTTTCTTGAAACGAAATACAAATTTTTTAAACATAATATCTGCACGTTTAATTATGACAAATACAGCAACACCATAATCAATACGTGTTTGTTCTATATGATAATCAAGCCCAATATTATTATCAACAGAATTATATTTTTCTTTTAATCCATCCAAATATTCACGAATTTCTTTTTCGCTTAATGTTTGGCCGACATTCATTCTTAATAGATTAAGATCCTCTTTAAGTTCAGTTTGTTCTTTACAAAAACCGAAGATTTCTGAATGTAAAATATTCTTTAATTTTGGATAGTATATTGATTGTTCAATTCGTTTGTCTATATGAGGAGCAACATTAACAAACATTTCATTCAATTGAGCAATTTGCTTATTTTCTTCTGAAATTTGCATAATTTCTATGTTCCTCCTAATATTAATATAATAATTAATTGTTGAACTGTATATAATAAATAATAAAAAAGAGATATCCGAAGATATCTCTTTTTTATATAAACTGTTTAATTATCAGTCAACATTCTTCCAGTTGGAGTACTGAGCGAAGTAACCCTTACCGTCATTATTGGTGATAACGATGCAGCCAATAGCATCCAAGAAAGCATGCATTGTGTGTCTCTTTGTCATCATGATAGAAGGAACACGGCTGCGGTTAGGATCAGTATAACCCATCTCAGTTGAGAAGGTGTATGGGAAATACTTGTAGGTCATCTGAGTGTCAGCAGAAGGAGTGAAGACGATGAATAACTGACCAGCAGGAACATTGGTGGAAGCAATTACTTTATAAGCATTTGCGCCGACATATGTACCGATAGAGTAGTCAACATCAACACCATCCATGTTGCCGCCCTGGCCACCACGGAACTGCCAGTCAACATTAGCAAGAATCTGAATGTCAAGAGGGTTACCGACGATGGTGAAGACACCAGCCTGTAGATATGTTTGATTCTTAATCTTCTGAGCAAGGTGGTCGATCAAAGGTTTGATCTCTTCACGCCATGCCTTAGGAGAACCAGCGAAGCCAGCAGCAGGCTTGCAGTCAAACAAGAATGTGAATTCATCAACACCCTTATATGTGCCGTCCTGGAAAGCTTCGTTCTGTTGCTGACGAAGATGAGAAGTCTTAAGGAAGTCAAGAACTTCAAGGTCTAGCCTCTGAGCGAAGATGTTGGTCATAAGATCAACAGTTTCCTTGGTTCCATCGATCTGATATAGAGCCATCATGTCGTTGAGAGCTTCGATTGGCAATGGAGCATTGATGTGCTGGCCAGTAGGAATATCAATGTCTTGACGCTTGATATCGAAGCCAACAGACCAAGACTCTTCATTGTATTCAGAAGAGACAGCTGCATATGTGCTGATCATGACAGCGCCGCCGATAGCAGCGAAAGTAGCACGATCATTTTTGCCATCAAACTGAACTAAGAGTTGTCCACCGTTAAAGTTGTAAACACCGTTGCCATAGACACCTAATCTCTTACCGATTCTAACTTCCTCGACAAGAGCATAAGCTTTGACACCAGCATCAATAGTGCCAGCATCAAGACCATCAAGAATGTCCTGACCAACCATAGCTTTCATCCAATAAGGAGCACCAGCTACAGCATCCCAAACAAGGTACTTCTGATCTGCTTCAAAAGCATCATTAGCAACTTGGTCGCCAATAACGAAAGCAACAAAATTCAACTCATCAAGAGGCTGAACTTTAGCTGCAGAAGGAGTATCACGAATAACAACCTTAGGATCTTCAGAACCATTGGTAGCTGCATCAAAATCTGCCTCTGTGCTGTTCTCATATCTGAAGTCAACAACAGCAGCGCCACCAGCAGCGAGCTGGAGAGCATGAGCAGCAGTGAATTCTTTACGAAGAGCTTCAGGAATATCATTAGCGATGCTACTGTCATTCTTCAAGCCACGAGGAAGATCAACGCGGTTAGCGCCCTGACCGTCACCCTTGAACATGTAAGGAGCAGTGTATGTAACAACAAAACGAGGAGTTTTAGCAACTTCTGTCTTGATGGCATCTTTCAATGCGAACTTAGGCCAAAGTTTACGAATAACAGGCATAGATAGAGAAGCGATAGGCTGAATACCTGTCATAGAAGACTCGCGAAGAATGCCAGCATTTGTATTAGCCATGATCTGAGCCATAGAAGCAGCAGAATCGGCATTAGCACCCTCTGTTAATTGATCAACATAGGATTCAAATAGAGCAGCGTTTGTGGCGATTTCTTTATAGCCTTCACCTACAATAGAAACACCCTGGGAAGCGAAGAAATCATTAGCTTCCTGGAGAACTTCATTATAGGTTTTCTTATTAATATTTTCCATATTAAATTCCTCCTATATGAATTTTAAATATAATTTATTGTTTATTTTAAATTTTAAATTATTTCTTTTTTAATAGTTTTTGACTATTTGGCTTAATTAAAAAGCCATCGTTAATTAAAATGAATCATTTTCATCTTTGATTTTATTACCATCTAGGTCTATATCAGTTCTATTTAATTTTAATAAGTCTCTAATGCATTTAATATTTATAAGCAATTCAGTTCTAAATAAAATATAGCTATATAATACACGGTCATATTCATCACTATTAAATAAATATTTCATATAATTATTAAGCTTATCATAAAGGTATTCTATATTATCAATATAACGTTTTATTTTTTTATACATTTTAATATCTAATAAACTAAAATCTACAAATTTTAAATTTTTCTTAAAAGTATCAGTATATTCTAATAAATCATTAAATAGATCAAATAATTTTCTAAATTTTTCTTTTTCAGTTTGCGAAACAGGATCTGGCATTTGGCCACTTATATCTGCTGGAATTGCATTTGGATCATTCTGCAAATATTCTTGGCTATTAGGGTCAATCATTCCTGGTTCTGCTGCCATTTGATTTTGTGGAGCCATTTCTTGTGGCTGGGCATTAGGCATAACATCTGAGCCAGTGTCAGCTATCTGTTCTTGGCCTACAGGAGCGTAGTTTCCAGACATAGCTGAAGCCTCATTAAAAAGTGTTAATACTCTTTTAAAGTATGCTTCGTTATTCTTCATTCCACACACCTCTATTCTTTTATTTAATAATTAATTGTTTTTATCAAAAGTTAAAAAGTACTATAAATATATATTATATAACTGAAATCAATAAAGACAAGAAAAGTTATCACTTAATTTTATTAAAATTATTGAATAAAGAAAAAATTAAATTTAAAATTAGAACAATATAAAGGAGTTATATGAATAGATATGCTGTTATCGTAAGAAAAGATCTTCTTGATAATACTCGTGATAAATACGGCACTCTTATAAGAATGGATTATGATAAAGATACGCATATCTATAGTGTATCTTATAATTCTAAGTTCTTATATTGTGATGAGTCATATGGTAAAACATGGGAACTTAGAGCTGATAAGCCATTTACTATACAAATTAGAATAGCTTTTTCTCTTGTCTCTACACCTGCAATCGAAGAATTATTACCATATATAAATTTAAGATTTACAGACGAGCAATATAATAATATGGAAGAAGTTCATAATATTAACAGCAGTTCTTATCAAATTAAAGAATCTACTACTGGTTACAGATGCATTGGAACCAAGGCTATGGATCTCTATTTCTTTGATGCAGAAGATGATGAAGCTGCCAAAGTAGTGTTTATTGTAAATACTGATTTTGATGGAAAGTTTATAGGAGATGAAAATGAATTATAAAGAACTAAAAGAACTTTTGATTAAAGCGAATGAAGCTTATTATAAAAATGCAAACCCAATTTTAAGTGATTATGAGTTTGATATGAAAATGAAAGAACTTGAGGCAATGGAAGCATCACAAGGATTTGCAGATGATGACTCACCGACAAGAAAACCTGGAAGTGATCTATCAAATATTAATAATAGTAATTCTCATGGCCGCCCGATGCTGTCTTTGGAGAATACTTATAATTATGATGATGTTAGAAAATTTTATGATGACATCATGAAAGCAACTAATGGTAAGGCTACATTTATTGTAAATCCTAAATGGGATGGCAATAGTGGCGCTATTAGATATAAGAATGGCAAAAGTTATAAAGCACTTACAAGAGGTTCTGGCGAAATTGGTGAAGACATTACAATGCCAGTTAATTATTGCAATGAAAATATTTGGAATGTCAATAAGAGTTTTTCAGGTGAAGTTCGTGGTGAATTAATCATCACTAATAATGGCTTTGAAGAACTTAATGCTGATGGCAAATATCAGAATGCAAGAAATCTTGTTGCTGGTTCTCTGAAACTTCTTGAGTTAGATAAATTTATTCCAAGAGCAGATAAGATTAAGTTTTATGCTTATTGGCTTGAGGATAGTAAAAATGAAACTTATGAAGGCGATTTAAAAGAACTTGAAAGAAATAATTTTGATGTTGGCGTTTATTTCAAATGCTCATCTTATGAAGAGGTTATGGATGCTATCAAGAAGATTCAAGAATATAAATATGATGTCGCAATTGATGGTGCTGTAATCAAACTTAATGAGAAGAAATATTGGAATGAAATTGGTTCAACAGCTAAGTTTCCAAGATGGGCAAAGGCTTATAAATATAAACAAGAGTCCATTAAGAGTAAAGTTCTTGATATTACATTCTCTGTTGGTAGAACTGGCAAGATAACACCGGTTGCATGGTTTGAGCCAAAATTTATTGATGGCTCTGAAATTCAGAAAGCAACATTGAATAATAAGGAATTCTATGCAAGTATGGATGTTGCAATTGGTGATATTGTTGAAGTTCAGAAAGCTGCTGCAATCATTCCTCAGATTATTAATGTTGAAAGAACCAAAAACCGTAAAGTTGTTGAATTTCCAACAGTATGCCCATGTTGTGGATTTACCCTTAGAAAGCATAATGAAGATCAGGCAGATCTATTCTGTGATAACCCAACTTGTTCATCAAGAATTGTAGACCAAATCATCAATTACACTCATGCAATTGAGTGTGATGGTTTTGCTGAAATTATAGTCAATAGATTACATGAAAATGGCTATTTGAATTCTATTTCAGATTTGTATGAACTTAAAAATCATATTGATGGAATTGCAAAATTGGATAGACTTTCAAAGAATATGGCAGAGAAACTTTGTGCAAATGTTGAAGCAAGTAAATCTGTAGCGTTCTGGAAGGTTCTTTCTGGTTTAGGAATTCCTAATGTTGGTGGTAAGACTGCAAAGATTCTTGTAAAGAAGTTCAAGAGTATTGATAATCTTATGGCTGCATCTCTGGTTGATTTAACTAATGTTGAAGATATTGCAGAGATTACAGCGACAAGCATTATTACTTATTTTGAACAGAATAAAACTCTGATTGAAGCGCTGAAATCTCATGGTGTTAATATGGCTGACAATAGTGTTGCAACAACTGCTACAACCATTAGCAATTTGATTTTCTGTATTACTGGTGCATTATCTATGAAACGTGAACAGTATGTTGAACTAATTGAAGCAGCTGGTGGAAAAGTTAGCAGCTCAGTTAGTAAAAAGACAAACTATTTAGTTAATAATGATATCAATAGCACCAGTACAAAAAATCAAACTGCAAAAGAATTGAATATTCCAATCATCAATGAGGATGAACTAAGAAAGATGTTAGGGTTATGAGAGATATTAAATATTTATTAATTGATATAGTAAAAAAAGAAGAAGCATATCTCATTACAGCTAATAAAAATGATAAAAACTACTCTAAAGAACACATTAGATTTGGAAGCTTTCTTGGCTATGTCAGCACCAGATCAAAAGCACCTATTTATGGTTGTTATTATAGTAATTATGACCCATCTAAAGACCCACGTGTAATTAATTATATACAAAACTTAATAATCAGACACCCAGAGTTTTTAGATGGATTTACTGATGATGAGAAACTTTTATTAAATATAACCGTAATTTGAGGAAAATACTATGGCACAAAATCTTTCTCATCAATTGAAAGAAATCTATGTTAAAGATAATTGCAAACATGCGAAAGCTAAAATTTTTTCTATAATAGAACATCTTCCTGAAGAGTTGAAAGTGGCTCTGATGGTAATGTAAGAAAGGATAAATTATGAACACTTGTGAAATTTGTAAAAAAGCTGTTAAAAAAGAATTAGATGAATTTGAATTGACTATTCTGGTTAAACCAGATGATGAACTATGGTATAATCATAAATTTCATGTCTGCGATGACTGTTTTAGGATTATGTCTGCGATGACTGAAGATGAATTTAATAGTTCTCTCAAGAACTATTTAGATTCGGTTCTTCTTAATAAGAAATTGGAAGAGGATGATGATACTAAGTGAATATCAAAGGAAGATGATAATGATGACTAATGAACAAATTGAAAAGGAATATGAGGCGGCTTCAAAAGACGTAGGAAAAATTCTTGCTGAAGAGCTATTTAATTGTCCTATGACTTCAATGATTAAATTCACTTCGTTTTATATTAACGTATCATTCAAAAGTGATATGTCTGAAAATGAATTTAAGAAAAAAGCTGAGACAGTTACAGAGAAGCTGCTCAATTCTAAACATGTAATAACTATTATGAAAGAAGCATTTCCTCCAGATTCGTATAGAGACTCTATTGAGGATTATTTGGATCATTTCATTCTAAATCCAATATATTCTTATAGAGGAGCATCTTCTACTTTTAGTATTAACATTGGCCGTCTATTTAAATATTCAACTAGAATTTCTCCTAATGGAGTTTCTTTTAAAATATATTCTAATGATTATCTTTCATTAATTAACTATTCCAAATATTTTAAAATCGCAAATATTAAGACTGGATTTTGTTATAGTGTAAGTTTTATCGATACTGAATATATTAATTTTAAATTGACGGGAGTTGGAAAATATACAATTAATATAACCAACTTCGATAATAATGATGCTAATATTAGCATTGATGTTAATCGTGAGCCAGAAGTCATAGATTTTGTGAGAAGCACAAATTTAGATAAAGAAGATTTATTAAAGAAATTTAATAAATATGTAGATTTAGCTCTGAAAAATCGTGATAATGTTGTTAAAGATATGAAATTTGCAATGTTTATAGTTAGACTCAGTGGAACTAAATTTACAATTGATAGTATCTATGATAAAGATGGAGTTAGTAAAGGCATTAAAAAGTATTCAATGAATATGATTCTTCCAAATATAATTAATTCTATGAATACATATAAAATGTTAGAAATAGATGAAAACTATGTTCTATATTTCGACCCAGAGCTTTTTATCAATATGATAGATATAGAAAAATTTTCTACTAATAATTCAGTAGCTATTAAAAAGAAAAAACTTGGTTCAATTATTACATATATTTCAAATGATATGTATAATGTCTTAATTAGCATATTAAGAGAATCACTTCCTGAAGATGTAGTAGACCCGTTTCTTTTAAGAATAGAAGTGCAACAATAAAAAAGGAAGCTTTATAGCTTCCTTTTTTAATTTTAAAATGTAGAGATTAATTTATTATATAATAACACTAAAAATTATGGCGGGAAAAATGTTTACAGAAGAATTTAACAAAAATAAAGAAAAAAATGAAA
>Ga0247608_10004287_pt1 | contig 16068 bp, 14 predicted proteins | sample 176DNAGHGlowgp2_FD_193490 | JGI IMG/M metagenome (GOLD analysis project Ga0247608, IMG submission 193490) | Sheep rumen microbial communities from Palmerston North, Manawatu-Wanganui, New Zealand - 1766 DNA GHGlow gp2 | ecosystem: Host-associated > Mammals > Digestive system > Stomach > Rumen ... | reverse complement strand
TCATCAAGACCCTCAAGAATCGCGAGTATGCCACCCGTGGCATTCCCTTCATCTATAGCGAGACGGACAGCGACTTCGATCATCAGCCCTATGTCATGAAGGCTCCTGCCGACGAGTCGCCGATAGATATTCAGAAGATAATAGACTTCATGGCTCATTTCACCATGCAGCCAGCAGACATCCGTAAAACCGTCGAGCATCTAACATGGAAGATTCAGATGCAACGCGTGGTAACAGCAGTAATGGGAAAGGAGATATGATGATGGAAAACAAATGTCTTAAGATCGTCTATCTGACACCATCGCTTTATATCGCAGGCGGTGTGGAGCGTGTGCTCACGCTGAAGGCCAATTACTTTGCAGAGCATTTCGGCTATGACATCACCATCATCCTGACCGATGGAAGGGGAAAGCCTAATGCATATCCTCTATCCGATAAGGTGAAAGTGATTAATCTTGATATCAATTTCGAGGAGTTATGGACTTGTTCATTCCTCAAGAAGATATGGGTCTATCTGAAGAAACAACGTGTCTATAAGCGTAAACTCACTGAGGAGCTGATGCGTATTCGACCGGATATCACCGTTTCTATGCTTCGCCGCGAAATCAATTTCATCAATGAGATTAAAGACGGCAGCAAGAAAGTGGGCGAGCTGCATGTCAATCGGGCGAATTATCGGAACTTCAGTGCAGAAGAGACAAACGTCCTGAAGCAGTTGTTTTCCAAGTATTGGCTGTCAGGATTGCTGCGACACCTTAAAAAACTTGATAAGTTAGTCGTGTTGACCGAGCAAGACCGTAAGGCTTGGGTGGAGTTGGATAATGTTGTGAGCATTCCGGATCCTTTGTCTTTCTCGCCGGCAGCCCTTAGTCCGCTGAAGGATCAGCGTGTTGTGGCCATTGCACGCTATTCCCATGAAAAAGGGATAGATTTGTTGATCAAGGCATGGTCTATAGTCGAGAAGCAAACGAAAGATTGGAAATTGTGTGTCTTCGGTGACGGTGATACCCGTCCTTATGAAGCTCTGATAGACGAATTGCATATAGACCGTTCGCGTTGTGTACTGCATGGACGTACGAACGATGTGGAAGGAGAGTGTTGTCAGAGTAGTCTTCTTGTGCTTAGTTCGCGTTTTGAAGGTTTTGGAATGGTGATAACCGAGGCTATGGCTTGCGGATTGCCTGTAGTGGCCTTCGACTGTCCGTGGGGTCCGCGTTCTATTATTACGGATGGCATGGACGGCCTGTTAGTGGAGAATGGCAATGTCTCACAGCTGGCCGGGAAAATCATCTATATGATAGAACATCCTGAGGAAAGAACGCGAATGGGTACAAATGCCGTCATTAAGTCTGCACGCTATAAAATAGACCGCTTGGCAAAAGATTGGCAGCAACTCTTTGAAAGTTTATAATTCAGAAATATTAGTGATACGATAAATTTTAATTAAACCTCATATATCCCTTTGTTAATAAGGGTTTCAGAGCGGAACAGATTCGCGGCTACGAATTGGAAAAAATGGAAGAGATATTCTGATGATTGTCTTATGACATCGCAGCGGAGCGTCAGAGTTCAAATGATGACTTGTCTGGAAACTTCTGATTCAACAGATGGATAATATAGTCATCCAGGAATTTGAAATCATCATCCGGACATAGTGATGTGTCGTTCAGACAGACCGTTTTGACACGGCTGTCAGTCAGGGCATTCTTGATGTTCTCCGCCACGCTACGATTGATCAGATGAACGGTAGCAAAATTTTTCTTCTTCGGATAGAACATGTTTTTGGCAAATTGCCAGTAGCGGAACAGGTAGGGGTTGGCAATGACGTCCTCCCTGAAGCGTGTACAACTGGCATTCAGGAAGTCAGGCTCTTTTTCCCAGATTTCTTCAAATACCGATTTCAGGTAGGTCTGTTCCGCGTGGAAATTGGAGAAACCGACAAACAGCCTTTGCTTCATCAAAATGAGGCTCATCACCAGCCCTTTGAGTCCTAAATGTATGCCAAACCATCGTTGTGGTGACTGGCAAACGGTAGCCCATCTGTTGAAATGAGCGTTGACGATGGCCAAGTCGGCCATCATGGACATCGAGATGCCAAATCTTTCTGTTCGGGTGTAGATAGGCACGTTAAAGCAGGTCTCTTTGTTATAGTCGCAGGGCAGTCCGTTCCTGAAAAAATAGTCTGGCGATATGGGGCCGTTCAGCATCATGTCATCGTTAAAATAGACGAAATGTTCAGACAGCCCCTTTATGCGGTGCATGTGCAGTTCGATGGTACACGAGTTAAACGTAGGCAAGAACTCCTTGGGAATGTAGTCTTCATGCCTGACGAGTACCAGTTTGGGATGGTTGGGGTTAATCCAGTCGGGAAATTTGCCATTGGTAATCAGAAACACCTTGTTGACCCAAGGAGCATATTTTTCCACGGCACGAAACCAGTAGTGGAAAATATTCATCTCCCTGAAGCGCCCCTTCCCTTTGTCTCCTTTGGCATCTTTATAGTATGCGTACTGCTCCTGCCACTCAGGGTCGTTGGCATCAAGCCAGGTCACGACAAAATCTATCTTTGTATGATTCATTTCCTTATTATGATGAGACATTGATATTGGAATTGTTATTCTTTTGATGTGAATGTATCCACATCCAGTGATATCTGCGTATCAGCAGGTAAATAGCCGGAGTGTTTCGGAATAATATGGATTCTACTCTTTGCCTAATACTTCCGGAGAAGAATATGTCGGGAGCAGTTCGTCTGAGGGTTTTAAGAATTTGATACTGCCCGGATGGCGATTTGACGGAATGCATGGTCTTATAGATTAGCAGATAAAAGGAGCAGTAAAGATTTTCTTGTATTTTCTTGACTACATTCTGTGAGATGCCTTGCAGATGTTTCAATTCCCACGTTTTACCGATAACAGTTGCAAATTCTTTGGCTTTCTCTATGTCGAACGATGCAGTGATGGCACCTGTGCGATTGACTCTGTATAGGTAGATGGGGTTGGACGTGAATAGGCACATCGTTGCCTTCAGATAGCATTCGCGATGATATCGTCGTCGTGAAAGCGTGTGACAAACGATGTCATGTCAAGGTATATAACGTTGTATTTGTTGATATGCTGTTCGAACGTAGAATCCTTGGCAATCTCCAGATTTGCAAACAGTTCACGAGAGTCGCATGAACAGTCGTAGTAGGCAGCAAGCATTTTTGCTGCCAGAGACTTTCCAAAGCGGCGGCTACGCGTCACACAGCAGAATCTTCTTTCAGAGTGAAGTGTCCTGTTTATCACACCAATAAGTCCTGACTTATCAATGTACAAGCCATTGAGCGCAGAGGCAAAGCTGTTGTTCCCAAGATTGATATATTTTCCCATGTTGCCTATTTTTCTGCAAAGATAAGCATAAAACTTGATAGTTGCAAGAGATTTCAGCGTAAATTGTACGAAAAACAAGAAAGGAAGGCCGTAATAGCCGTTGTCTTCGGCTTTCGTCTGTTTGCCGCACGATAGCAGACTTATGGACAGGCGACCGCAGGAACGTGATAACGGGCACATGAACATGCTGAAAGAACAGCAGGAAAAATGACTTTTCGCTTGGCCGTTTGGGCAGGGACGTGGTCGTCAGGTACGGGCAAGCGGGTGGTTTGGTACGGGCAAGCGGATGGCTTGGGCCGGGCAAGCAGGTGGTTTGGGCCGGTGTGGGCGGTAGTTTGGCGGCAGGTAACCGTCGGAGAGCGGGCGCTCGCCGTACGTAGAGCGGCCGCCCGCTGAACGGCGAGCGAGGGGGCGCAGAATGGCGAGCGGGCGCTCGCTGATGGCGTTGGGCTGAGGACTGATGCTTGCTGCCGTCGGCTGTCAAGGGCTGCAGGCTAAGTGCAAAGGTACGAAAAAATGGGGAGAAAAGCAAATAAATGCGCCAATATTTGGCATTGTGCTCGCTTATTCGTACCTTTGCATGCTAAAAAGAAAAGACAATGAGCGAACATAAGAATCCGTTTCTGGAACCCTACGGCACCCTGCACGACGTGGTGCCCTTCGACCGCATCCGCCTGGAGGACTTCGAGGAAGCCTTCATGGAGGGCATTCGCCGCGACAACGAACAGATAGAGAAGACCATCAACAACCCTGAGAAGCCGACGTTCGACAACACCGTCATCAACACCGAGGAGGACGAGGGTTACTACGACCTGCTGTCGAGGGTGTCGACGGTGGTCTTCAACCTGCTGTCGGCCGAGACCAACGATGCCATGGATGCGCTGGCGCAGAAGATGCAGCCGCTGCTGACCCAGCATGCCAACGACGTGCGCCTCAACCCCCGCCTGTTTGAGCGGGTGCGCCAGGTCCACCTGCACCACCGCCGGCTGACCGCCGAGGAGAAGATGCTGCTCGACAACTGCTACGAGGGCTTTGTGCGCTCTGGTGCCCTGCTCGACGAGGCTGGCAAGGAGCGTCTGCGCCAGCTCACCGAGGAGGCGTCGATGCTGTCGCTGCAGTTCTCGCAGAACCTGCTCAAGGAGCAGAAGGCTTACACGCTCGACATCACCGACGAGGCGCTGCTCGACGGACTGCCCGACACGGCCCGCGAGGCCGCCGCGCTGACTGCCCGCGAGCAGGGCAAGCAGGGGTGGACGTTCACGCTCGACATGCCGTCCTATTCGCCCTTCATGACCTACAGCACGCAGCGCGACCTGCGCCGCCAGCTCTACATGGCCCGCAACACCATGTGTACGCACGACAATGCGGAGAACAACCTCGACATCTGCCGCCGGCTGGTCAACCTGCGCCGCGAACTGGCCCAGCTGCTGGGCTATAAGACCTATGCCGACTACGTGCTGCGCCGCCGCATGGCCTCTAACACGCGCAACGTCTACCGCCTGCTGGACGACCTCATCGATGCCTACAAGCCGACGGCCCTCAAGGAGCGCGACGAGCTGAAGCGCGAGTTCTTAAGAGGAGAGAGCAAAGCAAGCAACTCATCAACTCATCAACTCATCAACTCATCAACTCCTGAGGATGGTATGAAGCCCTGGGACACAGCGTTCTACTCGCACAAGCTGCAGATGAAGAAATACAACCTCGACGCCGAGATGCTGCGGCCCTACTTCGAGCTGAAGAACGTCATCAAGGGCGTCTTCGGACTGGCCAACCGCCTCTATGGCATCACCTTCAAGGAGAACAGGGACATACCCGTCTACCACCCTGACGTCAAAGCCTACGAGGTGTTCGACAAGGACGGCTCCTACCTGGCCGTGTTCTATGCCGACTTCCACCCCCGCAAGGGCAAGCAGGGCGGTGCCTGGATGACCGAATACCAGGGACAGCACTGGGAGATGGATTTCGAGAAAGGAGAAAGGAGTAAGGAGAAAGGAGGTGCGGCTTGCTCCGAGAAAGGAGAAAGGAATAAGGAGGAAGGAGAGCTGTCTGCGCGTCAGCAATGCTCAACGGCCAATGTTCAATGTTCAATGCTCAATGTTCAATGTTCAAAGTTCAATGGTCAAAGGCTCAAGAAGAACGTACGCCCCCACGTGTCGGTGGTGATGAACCTGACCAAGCCCACCGACGACAAGCCCGCCCTGCTGACGCTTGGCGAGGTGGAGACCTTTCTCCACGAGTTTGGCCACGCCCTGCACGGCATGTTTGCCAACACGCGCTTCGAGAGCCTGTCGGGCACCAACGTCTGGTGGGACTTCGTAGAGCTGCCGTCGCAGTTTATGGAGAACTTCGCCATCGAGAAAGACTTCCTGCGCACCTTCGCCTTCCACTATCAGACCGGCGAGCCACTGCCCGACGCGCTCATCCGCCGCATCGTCAAGAGCCGCAACTTCATGGCCGCCACGGCCTGCCTGCGCCAGGTGAGCCTGGGTCTGCTCGACATGGCCTACTACACCCAGAAGGAGCCCTTCGACGAGGACATCATCGCCTTCGAGAAGCAGGCGTGGAAGAAAGCCATCCTGGGCCGGCAGCTGCCCGACACGTGCATGACCGTCCAGTTCTCGCACATCATGGCTGGTGGCTATGCGGCGGGCTACTACTCTTACAAGTGGGCCGAGGTGCTGGATGCCGACGCCTTCAGCGTGTTCAAGCGCCACGGCACCTTCGACGAGCAGACGGCACAGTCGTTCCGCGACAACATCCTCAGCCGGGGCGGCACCGAGCACCCGATGACGCTCTACAAGCGCTTTCGGGGCGGCGAGCCCACCATCGACGCCCTGCTGCGCCGTAACGGCATCAAGCGAAAGAAGAAATAAGAAACAATAAATAACGGGCCGGGGACGGACGGCCGGGGTGGTATTCTCACTCCACCCTCCAGCCTCCTCGACAGCATAAACTAAGATACAACGCATGACTAACGAGAAACAGCGGCGCTTCGACCGCCGCTATCTGGACATGGCCCGCATCTGGGCGCAGAACTCCTACTGCCGGCGGCGCCAGGTGGGCGCACTGGTGGTCAAGGAGGGCATGATAATCAGCGACGGCTACAACGGCACACCCTCAGGCTTTGAGAATGTGTGCGAGGACGAGCAGGGCCTTACCAAGCCCTACGTGCTGCACGCCGAGGCCAACGCCATCACCAAGCTGGCCCGCAGCTCGAACAACAGCGACGGTGCCACCATCTACATCACCGCGTCGCCCTGCATAGAGTGTGCCAAGCTCATCATCCAGGCCGGCATCAAGCGCGTGGTCTATGGCGAGAACTACCGCCTGACCGACGGCATCGACCTGCTGCGGCGTGCCGGCATCGAGGTGCTGCTGCTCGACGATGGCCAGCAATAGCCAACAATAGCAATAGCAAAAGGAAACAGTCAATACCGTAAACAGTTAAACTATATCAGGCATGTCAAACAAGAAGAATAGCCGGTTCATGCCCCTCATCATGGCCGTGTGCGTGGTGGTGGGCGTACTCATTGGGTCGTTCTATGCCAACCACTTCTCAGGCAACCGGCTGAGCATCATCAACAGCACCAGCAACAAGCTCAACAACCTGCTACACATCGTCGAGGACCAGTATGTGGACACCGTCGATGCCAACGACATCGTGGAGAAGGCCATACCCGTGCTGCTCTCCGAGCTCGACCCGCACTCCGTCTACATTTCGGCCAAGGACGTGCAGATGGCCAACGACGACCTCAAGGGCTCCTTCTCTGGTGTCGGCATTGAGTTCACCATCCGCCACGACACGCTCCACGTGCAGCAGGTCATCAGCAACGGACCCGCCGAGCGTGCCGGCCTCATTGCCGGCGACAAGATAGTGACCGTCGACGACAAGCCCTTCACCGGCAAGAAGCTGACCAACGAGGAAGCCATGCACCGCCTGAAGGGCCCGAAGGACACCAAGGTCAAGCTGGGCGTCATGCGCTATGGCGAGAAGAAGCCCCGCACCTTTGTCGTCACCCGTGGCGAGATACCCACCAAGAGCGTCACGGCAGCCTACATGCTCGACGACCAGACGGGCTACATCCGCCTGAAGAACTTCGGCGAGAACACCTATCCCGAACTGCTCATCGCCCTGGCCAAGCTGTCGCAGCAGGGATTCCGCAGCCTGGCCATCGACCTGCGCGGCAACACCGGCGGCTATCTGCAGTCGGCCGTCCAGATAGCCAACGAGTTTCTGCCCAAGAACCGACTCATCGTCTACACCGAGGGACGCAAGTCGCCACGCCACGACTTCACCAGCGACGGGCGCGGCTCCTACCAGCAGCTGCCGCTGGTCATCCTCATCGACGAGGCATCGGCGTCGGCCTCCGAGATTCTGGCCGGTGCCATCCAGGACAACGACCGTGGCACCGTCATCGGCCGCCGCTCCTTCGGCAAGGGCCTCGTGCAGCAGCCCATCGAGTTCAACGACCACTCCATGCTCCGCCTCACCATTGCCCGCTACTACACGCCGTCGGGCCGCTGCATACAGAAGCCCTACACCTCTGGCGACAACAAGGACTACGAGGAGGACCTCATCACGCGCTACGAGCACGGCGAGTTCTTTTCGCAGGACAGCATCAAGCACACGGGGCCGGCCTATAAGACCGTGCTCGGACGTGCCGTCTACGGCGGCGGCGGCATCACCCCCGACATCTTCGTGGCCGAGGATACTCTCGACATGACGTCCTACTACAAGCAGGCCAGCATGAGCGGCCTCATCATCCAGTTTGCCTACGACTACACCGATGCCCACCGCCAGCAGCTCGACGGCATGCAGACCGCCGACGAGCTGGCCTCCTACCTGAAGCGGCAGAACATCGTCGAGCTGTTTGCCGCCTATGCCGACAGCCACGGACTGAAGCGCCGCAACCTTATGATTCAGCGCTCGCACAAGCTGCTGGAGCGCTACCTCATCAGTCGCATCGTCTACAACATGCTCAACGAGGAGGCCTGGCACATGTATCTCAACGCCGACGACCCCGCCATCAGCGAGACGCTGCGCGTGTTCCGCGAGGACAAGGCTTTCCCGCGTCCTGACAATACGCCCCAGCCGGCCAAGCCAGCACGATGAGCAAACAGCCACGTCGCGATGCCCGTTCCGTCAGACCCTATGCCCGTTCCGTCAGACCCTATGTCCGTTCCGTCAGGCCCTAAGCCCACTAAGCAGGAGCTGCGCCAGGCCCTCCGCCGCCGCCATGAACAGCATGCCGCCGCCGAGTCGGCCTCGGTGGTGGCCCAGTTGTGGCGCAACGACCGTTTTATGCGGGCGCATACCATATTATTATATGATGCCCTGCCCGACGAGGTGCAGACCCGTGGCCTGCTCGACCAGCTGGTCTGTGAGGGCAGGGTGGTGCTGCTGCCCCGTGTGGTCGACGACAGCCACATGACCCTCCACCGCTATACTGGCCCCGCCGACCTGGCAAAGGGTGCCTTCGGCATCATGGAGCCGCAGGGGCCGCCGTTCACTGACTATGCCGCCATCGACGTGGCCGTGGTGCCAGGCATGGCCTTCGACCATGAGGGCCGTCGCCTGGGGCGCGGCCGTGGCTACTACGACCGCTTGCTGCCGTTGTTGCCGAATGCTTATCGTATTGGCGTGTGCTTCGCGTCGCGCTGTGTAGACGAAGTGCCTACCGACGGCCACGACGCGCTGATGGACTGCGTCATCCGAAGCCGCTGATACGGCGGCCGCAGCCACGCTCCATCATTTTTATCACACAAGCTGCTCGTAATTCGCAAAATAGTTGTACCTTTGCAGACGAAACGTTTCAAGCAGATACGAATTATGACTACCGTAGAACTCAAAATGTCCATCGCCGCAGAACTCGACCAGATGAGTGCTGAGATGCTCGAACGTGTGTCGCGCTACGTCAGCCGCCTGCGCCGCCGTAACCGCACGGCCCGTCACGTACCATCCGTTCAAGGTAAGCGCGAGGCCGCCATGCTTTTTGTGAAAAAGCTCTCTGTTCAGGGAGGCATGACCGTACCTGCCGATGAGCGCGGTGTCGATGCCCTCGTCGACGAGAAATACAATGAGTGATGCGAGCATACGTTGACACCAACATCCTGGTTGACTTAGTGCTGTCACGCCAAGAGTTCCTTCCCAGTGCCCAGCGCGTCTTTGCCTTAGGCTATGCTGGCGAAGCACAACTTGTGGTCTCTGCCCTGTCTTTTGTCAATACTGTCTACTTAGGACGTAAATACAAATTCCCGATGGACGATGTCCTATCCAGGCTCCGTATGATAGCCGATTTCGTGGATGTGGCAGACCTGAGCGGTCAGAATGTTGTTGACATGCTCACCAGCGGCTGGCGAGACTACGAAGATGCCACACAGTACCGCTCGGCCATCGACGAGCAGGCCGATTGCATTGTCACACGCAACAAGAAGGACTTCAAGGCAAGCACTCTGCCCGTGCTTACCGCTGAGGAATTCTTTCATAAGATAGACTCAAAATAATCTACCTGTCCTCCCACACCCATGGATAGGCCAGGCGGTCTGTGGGCCGAGCGGAAGGCAGGACGGCTGAGGCCGTGGGCCACGCGCGAATATGAACCCATAAAAAAGGCGGACGACACGCGGCTGCGCGTCATCCGAAGCGGATGTCGGAAATGACCTGTGCGCCCACGGCGGCATTGAGCTTGCCCACCAGTTCCTGGCGGCGCATCGACAGGTCGGCACGCAGCGCTGGGTTCGACAGCCGCACGTGCAGCGTCTGGTTGTAGATATAGGTGTTGAGCGTGTAGCTGGCTATCAACGGACCAGCCACCGTGGGCCACGCATCCACGAGCCGCCGCTGCAGCAGCGGTGTCTCCAGGCCCTGCTCGCGCAATGCCTGCTGCACGATGTCCCTGACGGATATGACTGGTCGCTTGAACATGTGTTTATTCCTTGTCTTCTTATGCTTCGTCGGTGAGGGTGGGGGCCTCCTCTACGATTCCCGCCTCCACGTGGAATATCTTGTAGTCCATGGCGCTGGCCTGTAGAATGCGGTCCAGGTGGTCGCGGTTGGTGTCGGTAATGAATATCTGGCCGAAGCGCTCGCCAGCCACCAGACTGACTATCTGCTCCACACGGTCGGCATCGAGCTTGTCGAAGATGTCGTCGAGCAGCAGCAGCGGCGTGGTCTGCGAGGCCGTGCGACGCAGGAAGTCAAACTGCGCCAGCTTCAGGGCGATGACATACGTCTTGTGCTGGCCCTGCGAGCCCTCGCGCTTCATGAGGTGGCCGTCGAGGGTGAACTCCAGGTCGTCGCGGTGGATGCCGTGCAGCGAGTAGCCCACGGCGCGGTCCTTGGCACGGTCGCGCTGGATGACCTCTAAGAGCGGGCCGCGTTGGCAGTGCGAGCGATACGCCAGTCCGACGGTCTCACGCTGGAGGGCTATGCGCTGGTAGTAGTCCTGGAACACCGGCACGAGGGCCGTCACGAAGGCCTCGCGGCACGCATAGACCGCCTCGCCCTCCACGGCCATCTGCTCCTCCAGTATCTGCAGCAGCGCCATGTCAGGCTCGCCGTCCTCCTGGCGCAGCAGCGTGTTGCGCTGTTGCAGGGCCGTGTTGTAGCGGCTCAGGTGGGCTATGTACTGGCGGTCGTACTGCGCAATGACCAGGTCCATCAGGCGGCGGCGCTCCTCGCTGTTGCCCTCGATGAGCAGTGTGTCCGAGGGCGACACCATTACCAGCGGTATCAGGCCGATGTGCTCCGACAGCCGCTTGTACTCCTTCTTGTCGCGCTTGAAGTGCTTCTTCGTGCCCCGCTTCATGGCACACGAGATGGTCAGCGGCTGGCCGTCGGCCGCCACTGACGGGCCCGCGTCGTCGTAGATGCCCTCCAGCAGACAGAAGGGAGCGTCGTGGCGGATGACCTGTGCGTCGATGGGGTTCGATGCTGACCGGCAGAACGACAGATAGTAGACGGCATCGAGCACGTTGGTCTTGCCGGCACCGTTGTGGCCGATGAAGCAGTTGAACTTAGGCGACAGCGCCAGCGTCGCCTCCTCGATGTTCTTATAGTTGAGTATGGTCAGCTTGTCGAGAATCATTTCGGGTGCCAAAGGTACGAATAAACGGGCACAAATCCAAAAGAAAGCTAATTTATTTTGCGTTTCGTCCGTTTTGTGCTACCTTTGTAGCTTGATATGCAGAAACTGTTAGAACTATACCAGCGATGGAGCGGGCAAGAGCCCCGCGACGTGGTGAAACTGCCCGGTGCCGGCAGCAACAGGACCTACTACCGCATGACCGACACCGAGGGTAAAACGGTGGTGGGGTGCATCGGCACCAGCCGCGACGAGAACCATGCCTTCGTCTATCTCTGCCAGCACTTCACCAGGCGGCAGCTGCCCGTGCCCCACATACTGGCCGTCAGCGACGACGAGCTGCGCTACCTGCAGACCGACCTGGGGTCGGTGTCGCTGTTCGATGCCATCCGTGGCGGCCGCGAGGCCGGCGGCCGCTATACGCTGCGTGAGCAGGAGCTGCTGCGCCGCACTATCCGCCAGCTGCCCAACATCCAGCTGCGTGGAGCCCGTGGACTCGACTTCAGCAACTGCTATCCGCAGCCGGCCTTCGACAGCGACTCCGTGCTGTTCGACCTCAACTACTTTAAATACTGCTTCCTCAAGGCCACCGAGCTCGACTTCCACGAGCTGAAGCTGGAGGCCGACTTCCGCCTGCTGGCCAAGGACCTGACGGCCTTCAGCGACGACACGCAGTGTTTCCTCTATCGCGACTTCCAGGCCCGCAACGTCATGCTCGACCAGCATGAGCAGCCCTACTTCATCGACTTCCAGGGCGGCCGCCGCGGGCCGTACTACTACGACGTGGCATCGTTCCTCTGGCAGGCATCGGCCAGGTATCCGCATAAGCTGCGCCGCGAGCTGGTGTACGAATACTATAACGCGCTGAAGCAGTACACCGAGGTGCCGTCGCCCCACCGCTTCGTCGACCGTCTGTCGCTCTTCGTGCTGTTCCGCCAGCTGCAGGTGCTGGGAGCCTACGGCTTCAGGGGCTACTTTGAGCGCAAGGCACACTTCATCGAGAGCATCCCGCCCGCCATGGAGAACATCCAGGAGCTGCTGGGCGAGCGCAACTTCCCCTATCCTTACCTGGTCAGCGTGCTGCAACGGCTGACCCGTCTGCCGCAGTATCGGCGCATAGAGACCACGGCATCGCGTGCCGACGGCTACCGTACCACCGACAACAACCCCTACAAGCAGCACCCGCAGGACGGCCCGGCCACGTTCTCGAAGTACGACGCCCAGGGTCCGCTGGTGGTGCGTGTCTACAGCTTCAGCTATCGCAAGGGCATTCCCGCCGACGAGTCGGGCAATGGCGGCGGCTATGTGTTCGACTGCCGCTCTACCCACAACCCTGGCCGCTATGAGCCCTACAAGCAGCTGACGGGACTCGACGAGCCGGTCGTCCGCTTCCTCGAGGACGACGGCGAGATACTGACCTTCCTCGATAGTGTCTATCGGCTGGCCGATGCCCATGTGCGCCGCTACATGCAGCGAGGCTTCACGTCGCTCATGTTCTGCTTCGGCTGCACGGGTGGCCAGCACCGCTCGGTCTACTCGGCACAGCATCTGGCCGAGCACATCCACCAGAAGTTCGGCATCGAGGTACACGTCTGCCACCGCGAGCAGCACATCAGCCAAGTGCTGAAGTAACTCATCAACTCATCAACCCATCAACCCATCAACTCATCAACTCATCAACCCATTAACTCATCAACTCAAAGAAACTATGAAGCAGGCAATGATACTGGCCGCCGGCCTCGGCACACGGCTCCGACCGCTCACCGACACTATGCCCAAGGCACTGGTGCCCGTGGGCGACACACCGCTCATCGACCTGGCCGTTCGCCGGCTGATGGCACAAGGCTACGACCGCTTCGTGGTCAATGTCCACCATTTTGCGCCACTGCTGGTCGCTCATATCTCCCAGCAGGACTATGCCCCCATGGTCAGCATCAGCGACGAGACCGCCCAGCTGCTCGATACCGGCGGTGCCCTGAAGCATGCCCAGGGGCTCTTTCACGACCATGCGCCCATACTCATCCATAACGTCGATATCCTCGACAACGTAGACTACGCGTGGTTCAGCCGCCAGCATCGCGACGACGAGGATGCCGTGCTGCTGGTCAGCCGCCGCCAGACTACGCGCTATCTGCTGTTCGACGGTGCCATGCGACTCATGGGTTGGCTCAACACCACCACGGGCGAGGTGAAGAGTCCCTATCCGTGGCTCCGCCAGGCAGCGCTCACTATCGGCGACAACCTTCGCGTCAGCGTCGAGGCACCCTCTTCACTTATCCCTTCTCCCCCCACGCTCTACGCCTATGCCTTCTCAGGCATCCACTCCTTCTCACCACGGCTCTTTCCGCTCATGGCGCGTTTCCCTGACCGTTTCAGCATCATCGACTTCTACCTCAGCGTCTGCCATCGCTCACCCATCGTCGGACTGCTGAAAGCCGACCTCCAGGTGCTCGACGTGGGAAAGACGGAGACCCTGCAGCAGGCCGAGGCTTTCGCACGCACGCTTTCCTACTGATATCACATTATTCAAGTTTCGCATGTTAAGTAGATATATGAAGTTAAAGGGAGATAGCCGCTTGTCAGCGGCAGGAGATAGAGGACATTACTCTGTCTGTTGTTATTCTGCAGTAAAGCAAATGTCTTTTATCTACCTCTATCTTCTTCTAACTCCCTCTATCTACAAAGCAAACGGAACTTCCGAAACTTAAATCACATTACCAAATCCTATAATTATCATCGTATGCAACAGAAGCTCATCATTCTTGATTTCGGCTCACAGACCACACAGCTCATCGGACGCCGTGTGCGCGAGCTGGACACCTTCTGCGAGATTCTCCCCTACAACAAGTTCCCTGCCGACGACCCCTCGGTCATCGGGGTCATCCTGAGCGGCTCGCCCTATTCCGTCCACGACCCCGAGGCCTTCCAGGTCGACCTCAGCCAGTTCCTGGGCCGTGTGCCCGTGCTGGGCATCTGCTATGGCGCCCAGTTCATCAGCCACACCCTCGGCGGCAAGGTCGAGCGCGCTGACAGCCGAGAGTACGGCCGTGCCCACCTGGAGTCCATCGACCTCGACAATCCGTTGTTCCGAGGCTTTACTACCGGCTCGCAGGTGTGGATGTCCCACGGCGACACCATCACCGCCATCCCCGCCGGCTTCCAAGTCATTGGCAGCACCAAGGACGTGCAGCATGCCGCCTTCTGGTGTCCGCCAGGCACACAACTCTCCACTTCCCATGCTCCACTCCAAAAGGGCGTCTGGGCCGTACAGTTCCATCCCGAGGTGTTCCACACCCTGCAGGGACAGCAGCTGCTCAAGAATTTCGTCGTCGACATCTGCGGCTCACGCCAGGAGTGGAGCGCCGCCTCGTTTGTCGATACCACGGTGGCCGAGCTGCAGCAGCAGCTGGCGGGCGACCGTGTCATCCTCGGCCTCTCTGGCGGCGTCGACTCGTCGGTGGCTGCCGTGTTGCTCAACAAGGCCATCGGCCAACGGCTGACGTGCATCTTCGTCGACCATGGCATGCTGCGCAAGAACGAGTTCCGTCAGGTCATGGACGACTATCGCGGCCTGGGGCTGAACGTCGTCGGTGTCGATGCCAGCGAGAAATTCTTTGCCGACCTGGCCGGCGTCACCGACCCCGAGCAGAAGCGCAAAATCATCGGCCGCGACTTCGTCGAGGTGTTCAATGCCGAGGCCAAACGGCTGATAAATGAAGAATCCTCCACCCCTCATTCTTCATTTAAATGGCTCGCCCAGGGCACCATCTATCCTGACCGCATCGAGTCGCTCAACATCACCGGCAAGGTCATCAAGAGCCACCACAACGTCGGCGGACTGCCCAAGGACATGCACCTGCAGCTCTGCGAACCGCTCAAGTGGCTCTTCAAGGACGAGGTGCGCCGCGTGGGCCGTCAGCTGCACATGCCTGAGCACCTCATCACACGCCATCCCTTCCCCGGCCCTGGCCTGGCCGTCCGCATCCTGGGCGACATCACCCCAGAGCGCGTGCGCATCCTGCAGGATGCCGACGACATCTTCATCCGTGGGCTGCGTGCCTATAAGTGCGCCGACGGCGAGCCGCTCTACAACAAGGTGTGGCAGGCCGGTGCCGTCCTGCTGGCCACCGTGCGCAGCGTTGGCGTCATGGGCGACGAGCGTACCTACGAGCACCCCGTGGCCCTGCGTGCCGTCACCTCCACCGATGCCATGACGGCCGACTGGGCCCATCTGCCCTACGACTTCCTGGCGCAAGTCTCCAACGAGATTATCAACAAGGTGCGTGGCGTCAACCGCGTCTGCTACGACATCTCCTCCAAGCCACCCGCAACCATCGAGTGGGAGTAGTAGCCGATGAAACTTCCATTTCATATCATCGAACTGTTGAAGCGCAAGTCAGGCTCTGGCTTGCGCTTGCCTTCTGACTGCGAACTGCTGTCGCTCGACATCGAGAGCAAAACGGGAGTCCGCATCGGTGCCACTACGCTCAAACGGTTGCTCGGCTTCGCCCAGGACGAGCGACATCCGCACACCAGTACGCTCGACGCTATTGCTCACTATTTAGGCTATGCCCATTGGGATGAACTGGCAAAGATTGAAGATCAGGGGAACT